>Ga0302186_10002399_pt1 | contig 14450 bp, 16 predicted proteins | sample II_Bog_E1_2_FD_198782 | JGI IMG/M metagenome (GOLD analysis project Ga0302186, IMG submission 198782) | Peat permafrost microbial communities from Stordalen Mire near Abisko, Sweden - II_Bog_E1_1 | ecosystem: Environmental > Terrestrial > Soil > Wetlands > Peat | place: Sweden: Abisko... | reverse complement strand
TTTACTGTCATAGAATTTTGTGCTTTCCTTCTTGAATTTTTTTAACTCTCGGATTTAGCGAGACATCTCCTGCTTGACCTGATTGGACTCTTTTACTTATTTGGGCTCTGATCCTTTTAGGGATTCTCCTTTCTCCAAGTTCTATGAGTCTTTATCTAAAGACATGCTGTGATTGATTAGTGATTTTTGAACGTCCCGCCCAAACAAATCTAGTTTATTCCCTGACATGTGCACCTTTTCAACTAAAGAGTTAGTCGTATTTCCCCCTCTCTCACTCTTTGCACCAAGATTTCTGGCTTTGACAAAGGATTGCATAGTGCTTGCAATGAGATCTGATTCTCTCTATGACCTCTCTGAGATCGGTTGCAGGCTGCAATTATCTTTCTTATTGTTGACCTCGGTCTAGATGATAGATAGCAGCCTCTAATTGAATTTGATTAAAGTTTAAATTTCGATTTCGTGCTGCGTGTTGATCTCCTTCTGCTTTTCTATTTCCTCTTGGTAGTTCTCGTTGATTTTGTTGAGTTAGTAGTTCTATCGTTTTAGGGATTACATCTGATTGAAACACTGTTATAGATTATTTAAAAATAGAGAGTTAGATAAATGAACAGTTAAAATATGCGTGCTCTCCTTGACTTCCAATTTATTTGAGACTTCTGCTGAAACTAATAGTCTCTAACATGAATATAAATGTCCTTAAATTAATATTTCCCAATCTTCATTTATAATGCAATTGCTGATTCTTAATATCATTAATCACGTAAAAGATGAGGAGAAGAACCAGAAGAACGTAGAATATAGGTATACGTACGAGGACCTTCAATGTAGCAAGGCCTGTCTCCGCCACACCAAAATCTTGTACTCTCATTACCAAAAAATATGCTCAGTTAATGAAACTGTATGGGAAGAATAAGTCCTTAACCTCCCTAATATCCGATAATAAACTGCAAAGTGCGGTTACTCGATGAGAGTATTGCTTAGAACCTTATAGTATATTCGCAGCCTTCGAGTAAACATCTATCAACAAGAGAGTCGTTGGTGAAGTTATCAATGGATAGAATCGCTCCTGTCGAAACATAGATCTTGTGAGTTTCATTAGATCTTACTGAATCTTACCGTAGATGTGTAGTAATATTAAAGAAGGATCTGGAAGCGATATTTTCGATTCGAAAGACACCAATATTTTGCTCATATAGGATATGCCCTTCTCTGAGGAAAAGAGGGACTTTGTCAGTTAACTTTACATTTTCAATCAATTGAGTTCCAGCCTTATATATTTTACCACTATGATAATGGAGCCAGTTTCCTTCAGGCAAATAAATGCTTCTCGAAGTCTTGCCTTGCTCGACGATAGGAGTGACTAAAAGGCTAGATCCAATCATAAATGTAGTATCGGCAATATCATCGCTATAAGTCTCCGGATCTTTTGGAAATTCAAAGAAAAGGGGTCTCCAGATGGTTCCTAGGCCTTTTTTACTGACAAACAGATAATAGAAATACTTCAACAAAGACTGTCTGAGATTGAGGTTATTCCGAGCTGATTGAAGAACAATGTCGCCTAGAGCATACGCTTCCTGACTAATAGTGTCATTGGAATTATAATTCCTTGATAATGTATAAAGAGAGCCAAGTTGAAACCATCGAGCACAAAGTTATTAAGTTGTGTTACCTTTATATCCGCAGATGTTTGCGCCGTTCATCTGGAAACCGAATAATTGGTTGTTGAAACTGTCAGCAATGGATCCCTTCAAATATTCGAAACTGGCAAAGTTATCTCCAGACCAGTGAATTCCATATTTGCTTGAACCCAAAGTCGAGCCTCGACTCACGATAAAAGGTCTTATGTTTTTACTCTTTAAGAAAAGGTAGGTTGAATGGGTTTGTAATAAAGAGTGAAAGACATGAACGTTGGCTTCACTGACATTACCGTAATGAGTTGAGTTTAGAGAAATTGTACGGCTTTCAATACCATCGAATCCTGGCTGATAGGGAAGATCTTTGCTGTAGTCGAAGATAGGAGAGTCAGTCGAAGCATGGCATGGCCCATCACAGAAGTTAGTCACTTCATTTAAATTTAACCAAATTCCCGAAAATTTAGCTTTTTAATAAAAAATATTAAACATATCTTGCCAGTACTGAGTTGCATTAGGCTGGAAGAAATCAACAAAAACAGTCTATCCAGACCACTGTTTTCCAACAAACGGTTTTTTGCTACTAGCCTCAGTGACATATACTCCTCTTTTCAATCCTTCTTCATAAGCTGCACCAGACACTTTTATTCCTGCATTGATGACTGGAATCAAGGGATTTCTACCGATTAGATCGGAAGGAAATCTGCTTTAGTCATATGTGAAATCCTCGCCATCTATCATATAATCTATATCTGCCCAAACTGACTCAAGAGGAACTCCATTGTTATAGTAACTGTAAATCATATAGCTGATTTCTGAATAATTTTTATAACCCAATCGACCCTCATGAAAACCTAAACTCCAGAAGGGAGGAATTAAAGACCGTCCTGAATATGCGTGCAGTTTTTAGATTGTTTCTTCAGGACTTTGCTCTCCCAAAAAGAAGCGAAAATCAATAACTCCTCCAATCACTTTATAAGTAATGTAGTTTTGGCCTAATCTGGTCTCTTTAATGACATCCATGGCATTAGAACTTCGGAAATAGTTGATATGAAAAAGTTAATTGCGCTCCTTGAGTAAGTAAAAGGGGAAGTATCCATAAGTTTGCAATCCCTGTCCGCGATCAATGGTCTGTCCTCTATCTCTATTGAAAATGGTCCACTTTCCATCTTTCTTTCTGAAACTCTCCTCAAACCTTTAACCAAACCCATAGATATAGGCAGAATCTACCTAAGTGCCAATCTCCAAGTAGTGATCACTATAAATGATATTTTTATTATAAGTCGAAAACAACACAGCCCCATTCTATCTTCGAATCACTTTGAAATCAAAAGGATTTTCAGTGTAGGTAAAATCTATCGCTGAGGCCGAAATGGGGAAGCTGAAATTTCCATAAGGATCGATGGGAAAAATACCAGTTTGAGGTACTTCAAAGCGTTTGTTTAAGGGATCTATGATTTTGAAAGTAAAGTCGCTATAGGCAAGGCAGTTAAAAGTGAACACCAAATTTCTAATTATAGGACTTGTGGGCTTCAGATAGTAAGTATCCTTCCCGGTGTATGACAAAAGCAGTGTGACAGAGGTCAAATCTTTATTAGAATCAATGACTTTGTACTCTGACTTAGCGAAAGTGCATGATTGCAATAGGTATAAAATGGTTAAAATGATCAGTTTGCAAGTTTGAGTCATCTAAGTTAGTAGAGTAATAATCAAAAATAAATCTGCAATCTATATCTCTTTATAATTTAATTATTTGTTTCATTGGATCATTATTCTCGAGAAAGATGTGTAGGCGAAGAAACTGGAATGGGGATCGTGATGACCTTAGGGCCAGATATCGCCAGAGGAACTGCTAACTCCACTACCACGATCTCATCTCCGAAAGTTAAATGAATTTAATCGATAAAGATCTGCTGGTTGAAGTCACGGCCGCCCAAATATGCGATATCAATCTGAAGAGTGCGGAGAATGGATGAGATGCTTGCCACAAATGTAAAAACATACTCACAACCTTCACGAGTGCACAGATCAACAAGAGTATCATTATGGTAATCCTTGATGGAAAGAATAGCGCCGACTGAAACATAGCCTTTATGAGTTGCGTTGGATCTCCTGGAATCAAAGCGAAGACCTGAAAGGAGAACAAAGTGATTGTCAAGTTGTTTTGTATTGACTACCTTTTCTGTGTCTTGTTGGAAAAGGATGTGTCCTTCTTTAATGAAAAGTGGTACTCTATCAGTCAATTTTACGTTCTATATTAAATGGGTTCCAGCTGCGTATCTGACGCCAGTGTAAATGCAATGCCAGTTACCTTCGGGTAAGTAAATCTTTCTTGAAGTTGTGCCTGCCTCAACGATAGGAGTCGCCAAAAGATTAGCACCGATCAAAAACTAAGTATCTGCAATATCATCCACATAGGTATTAGTATCTTTGGGGTATTCGAAGAAAAGAGGTCTCCAGATAGTTCCTAGTCCTTTCTTGCTGACGAACAGGTAATAGTAATATTTAAGTAAAGAATATCTAAGCTTGAGGTTATTCTTAGCCGATTGAAGGACAACGTCTCCGAGGGCATAGGGCTCTTGACTATTGCTATCAATCGAGTTGTGATCTCTAGCGAAAGTATAGAGAGCTGCAAGTTGGAACCATCTAGCGCAAATCTCCTCAGTGGTGTTACCTCCAAATCCGCAGACATCTGGACCGCTCATCTGGAAACCGAATAACTGATTGTTGAAACTGTCAGCAATGGATCCCTTCAAATATTAGAAACTGGCATAATTATCTCCCGTCCAATGAATTCCATATTTGCTAGAACCTAAAGAAGAGCTTCGGCTCACAATAAAAGGCTTTAAATTTTTGCTTTTCAGGAAAAGGTTGGTTGCATGAGTTTGCAATAGAGCGTGGAAAGCATGAACATTAGCTTCACTGACATTACCGTAGTGAGTTGAATTTAAAGAAATTGTATGACTTTCAATTCCATCATCTCCTGGTTGATAGGGAAGATCTTTGCTGTAATCAAAGACATGAGCATCAGTCGAAGTCTCACATGGCCCATCACAGAAGTTGGCCAATTCGTTCATGTCCAGCCAAACTCCCGAGAATGGAACCTTGCTATAAAGGTTATTGAGCATATCTTGCCAATACTGAGTAGCATTAGGCTGGAAGAAATCAACAAAGGTCGTTGCTCCAGGCCATACTTTTCCAACCAATGGTTTTTTGCCAGTCGCATCAGCAACATATACTCCTCTTTTCAATCCTTCTTCATAAGCAGGGCCTGAAGTTTTAATTCCCGCATCAATTATAGGAATGTATTTATATTTAGAAAGAATATCCTTCATCTAATTGAGAGGGAATCTACTCTAGTCAATGGTGAAGTCCTAGTAATCGATCATATAGTCGATGTCAGTCCAGATAGTATCAAGAGGAATGCCATTAGTTTCATATTTTGAAATGACTTCACGAAGATAGCTCACGTCTTTGTATCCCCATCTGCACTGATGGAAACCAAAACTCCAGAAGGGAGGGATTAAAGCACGTCCTGAGTATGCGTTTAGCTTTTAGACTGTTGTTTCAGGGCTTTGTTCTCCTAAGAAGAAACGGAAGTCAATAATTCCTCCAATTACTTTATAAGTAAGATATTGCTTGCCATCTTTAGTTTCTTTGATAGCATCCAAAGCATTCGAACTTCTGAAATAGTTGATGTGGAAAAGTTGATTGCGTTCTTTGAGCAAATAAAATGGGAAATATCCATAAGTTTGTCTTCCCTGTCCATGGTCAATGTTCTGTCCTCTGTCTCTGTTGAAAATGGTCCACTTCCCATCTTTCTTTCTAAAACTCTCCTCAAATCGTTCTCCCAATCCATAAACATAGTCAGTATCCAACTCAGTTCCAATCTCCAAATAATGATCACTATAAACGAAATTTGTGTTGTAGGTCGAGAATAGAATTGCAGCGTTCTATTTTCGGATAACTCTGAAGTCAAAGGGGCTCTCAGTATAGTCGAATACAAATCCAGAAGCAGCAAGAGGGAAGCTGAAATTTCCAAATGGATCAATAGGGAAGGCTCCAGTTTGGGGAACCTCAAAGCGCTTATTGCTAGCATCTACAATTTTGAATGTAAAATCATCAAAGGTTAGACAATGGAAGGTAAAGATTAAAGTTTTGATGATTGGACTGGTGGGTTTGAGATAGTAGTCATCCTTTCCAGTATAGGTGAGATGGAGAGTTACAGACGAGGCATTTTTCAGGGCATCAGTGACTTTATACTCTGACTTTGCGAAAGCAGAAGAGAGTAGAAGGCACAAAACCGTGAAAGCAATGAGTTTACAGGCTTGCGTCATTGGATATGTTGCAAGTTAGTAGAGTAATAATATTGAGGTAAGGATAAAATAACACGAATAGTAGATTAATTAACCCAACAGATAAAAATGATTTATGATAACCAAACATCCATTTTTTGTTGTTCGTCCACGATTCATGGTTTAATATCATAAAATAGTATCGCAATTCAATATTTGGTCATTTGTACTTGTTGAATTAAATAAAACAATCATGTTCAATTCAGCCAAAACTAAAAGCCAGGAATAACTAATTAAGTTCTGAAATGAAAGTTCTTTGTCTTTAAAGTACATTAATTTAAACAGTCATGGCTATTAACTCATTATAATTAGATTCATGAAGTCTTTGCAATAATTACAATATTGAATTTGCAAATCCTTCAATACTAAGATGAATTTTACTGAGTTTAATAATTTATGTCATTCCCTCGGCTTAAAAAATGTTTAATAAAAAGGACGCCGGTGGGATTTGAACCCACAATCCTGATTGGGGAAATCATTTGAATGTTAATGAAATGATACGCCTTAACCGTTCGGCCACAGCGTCGTAGCTGTTCATTCCTCTCCAGAAAAATGGATACTCTCTGAAATTGTCTAATTATATAATTCTTTTATAATAGACAGCATCTGCATTAGAGTGAAATCAATTGCAAAGGTACAATAAGCAAATATGCTATGAATTTCATTCATAATTGACTTTTATTATATTCGCAGTTCAAGGAGAAATGAACTTTGCGATTAATTGGATTGGAAAAATTACTTTTAATATTTTTAATTAAAAAAAGACGCTGGTGGGATTTGAACCCACACTCCTGATTGGAAATCATTTTGTTTTTTAATCAATTTTGTTGATAAAATGATACGCCTTAACCGTTCGGCCACAGCGTCTTAGCTGTTCATTCTTGTCTCAAAAGATGGGTATTCTAAGAAATTCATAAAAAATATTATTCTCTTATAATCAATGCTATCCTTAATTAATTGCAAAATGTATATAATCAAAGATTAGTGTAGTTTTGTTGAGGCTTAAGAATATGAAGGAATGATTCTTGATATTAATGGTAAGAATTATTGTTGATAGTTTGAAGTAAAAACGATGCTGGTGGGATTTGAACCCACACTCCTAATCGCCCTTTGGATTGGGAAATCATGTTATCAAATGAAATTTTGATGAAATGATACGCCTTAACCATTCGGCCACAGCATCTTATATAACTAAAACTCGTCCAATAGCCAAGAATAACGTCCAATTTAAAATAACCCAATTCTTTTCCAACAAATAAAATCTAAATATACAAATTCAAAGTTGAATATATAAGCCTATTTATATTAATAAGATATTGAGAAGCCATTCTTAGCACAATTAACTCAAGTTTGAAATTAATCATAGTTCTGAATCATATACACAATTGTAGATTCAGGTTATTCTCCAGTTTTATTTATATCTTATTTTATTGTATGTATCGTGGTCTTTAAAATAAATTACCAATAACCTTTAAACATTAACAAACGAACTATGGGAAATACAACTAGATCCGAACATCTACAAAATAAGGAGTTGCATGAACGACTCGGATCGGTCATCTTGAACGATGCCACCGATTAATAAGGCAACCTTTATGAACAAATGACTCTTACCAAGGTAGTTGAGACTGAAGCTGAGTTCAATCGGTGGTATAAAGACATGAGCAAGATAGAAGACAGCGTAACTCGATAGGTACTGCTGCTACCGATTAAAACAGTTTTTGAGTCAACTGGCTTTTGCGGATCCAGCGGAGTGGTGCATGTAACAGCTAATTAACGCAGCTAACCTATGATCACTTCCCATACGTCTTCCAAGTCGAGGTATAAAACCGTCGAAAGATAAATCGTTTCTTTCTGTAGACTTAACTGTGGTATCTGTTATACAATATGATCCGTGCAGGTTCTAAATTCGAGAAATATCATTCGAAAATAGGTGACGTACATCCTAGTAACATTCTCATCAATAACGATGGATTAGTAAAACTTATCAGCACTTGCAGTTTTCCCAGGGAGGGAAGTAATTTTTAGAAATTAATTGATAACCCCAAGGCGAAAGTATTTTTAGGTATTTTTCAGCTTATGCAGCACCTGAATAAATGGAGCAGCACTCTGTTGAAATGGGGGATTATCCCAAGAATATCGATCCATCCACTGCAGAATGCTATAGTATTGGATTGTGTTTACTCTCGGCAGGTACGCTCGAGGATGTGGATTCAATCTACGCCAATGATACTGGATAGAGAAAGATTCTGAAACACAAACTGAATCTTTATCTCAAGCAATTTGGCGAAAAGTACAGTAGTTTTTTGCACTCCCTAGTAATGGGTTTATTAGTAGACTCTCCTTTTGAAAGGAAGAAGTGCAGTGAAATATACTCCACTCTATACGAATATGAAGAGAAGATACTTGATTTGGAATCATTTCTGCCAGCAAATAGCAGACTAATCAATTATGCCCAGCAACCTCTTCAGCAATCAAGCAGTAATTTTCCAAGACAATTGGTCCAGAGTAATGTCATCTACCAACCACAACCGCAACTACAGCCAATGTCAAGAGCCAACGTAACCAATGTCTATTACAATCCAAATAACAGCAATCCTGTTATGGTTAATCCTATTTAGAGTTTATATATTCCTGCTAATCAGGTTAATTTTAGACCTCCTTCAGGTTTTCCTCGCAATGGAGGATTTCCCCTTTAATCTTCCTCTCAAATGCAAGGGTTTCGAAGCTCTGGAAACGTTTCGGTCTACAATGGGCAGCGATGATATAATTTCTCATTACATTTGCATTATTATTCTTTCATTTTATTTAGGAATATGGCTTAGCGTTTCTTCACTTGTTCTAATGAAAATCCTCTCTAAAGTGATACTTTAATTTAATCTTCATTAATAATTAGTATTTGATATTGTTTGTATTGAATAAATTAACAAATAATTTTTGTTAATAATAATTAAGTTTTGGCAACCCATTAACATGGATCAGCGTATCACTTAAGTGTCCAATCTCAAATCCTAATACTCAAAAAGGACTTCGGTTAATTACAGCTTTCCTCCCAAAGAATAAGACTAAAAATAATGCTGGTAGGATATCTAATACATTCTCTCCCGTAATGATGTACTTGAAAGTCTGTTCTTCCAACAGGCTAGCAAACATATCCGCATTCGCTTGCTAAATTGGATTGAAACTTTCGAAAAGATAAAAATCAATAAAGTATGGAAAAATAACAGGAATCATTATATCAAATTGATGAAATTGATGTGCCAATGCGAGTATCTCACTTTTCCTTTTAATACGCTTCCAACCTCTCAAGATTTACCCACCCTCAAAAAGCATTAGATTAATCTCATTATCGATGAGGTCGAAAGATAAGTCAAAGCTTTAAAATTTACAAGCAGAAAAATGAGCTCTGCATTTGAAAGTCAAGGAACATCTTCTCCCAAATGGTGTTCATATAATGGAATGCATCAAATTTCAACACCCAAAAAATAATCAAATAAATTAAGAACCTTTGAAAGTGTCAGTTTTGGGGAATAATAGAGCAACACGCGTCAAATGAAATCAATAAAGTTAAACAAGCGTGCTGCATATGAGTTTGAAGGTGATTATGAGTAAAAGACTGCATAAATGAGAGGTTTCTAATATAATAAAGGTTATGAGTATTCAACCTACAGCAAAGGGAGTATAAACTATGAAGATGATTATAGAATAGGTTTTAAAATGGATGAAATGTAAAATAAACCCAGAAAAAGCAGTCTTCAATTAAAGTAGAGCAAAACAATCTTATCAGAGACGACCAATCAAAGCCGATCATCCCTTCAGAACATCAAATTGAAAAAATAAGACGAAACTGGCCTAAAGAAGGTAAATCAAAGTGGTTCTAAACCTCCAATTTATCAGAAAAACAAATTGAAAAACGTAAAGAAAATATAAATAAATTTTAAAAAGAAAGAGTAAAAATAAAACGAGTATTTCGCTTAAAAATAATACTGGATGTCCAACAGTGGAACTGGCAACAATACAGGTACCGGTACTCCCAAATACTTTGAGTTTTGTCAGGCCCAGCCAAGTCTCAACATCGAATAATCAGTGGAAATGATTAGTTTTAGATCGCATGAAGGTGAGACTTGTGATTGCACTAACAATATGCTGGGAGACAATTGGTTTACAAACTGGTTTAGAACTCAATAATGATTGTTTTTATAGAGTTTTTATCTTATAACGCGCAGAACCATTTTTGATAGGAGCTTTAAATTATCAAAGATTATAATAATTATTTTCCTATTGAAATGGAAAAGAGTCTAAAAATTGTTGCTTTATCAGACACCCATTCCAGCTTCAGTCAATTCTAGCAAATCTACGAGGAAAAGATAAAAGGAGACATTTTCATACATGCGGGTGACTTTACGCGATACGGTCGGGAGGAACATTTCAAGTAATTTTTTAATTGGATTGAAAAAATAGATTTTAAGCACAAAATAGTAATCTCCGGAAATCACGAGATTTCACTCGATAATAAAATGCCACTAAAGCACTTCAACAAGTTTAGAGATAAGTATAATTGCAGGGTATGTGATGACTAATAAAGTTGAATCGGGAGACAATTATTGAATAGTTAAAAAAGAGATGCATTTACTTAGAACATGATATGGTGGAGGTAGAAGGGTTGAAGATATTTGGGTCGCCCTATACACAGCACTACTCGAAGGGAGCTTTTCAATATCCCAAGACCGATGATGAATTAATTTGGAGCACAATACCAGAAAATATAGATATTTTGATCACTCATGGTCCACCTCTGAATATTCTTGATGTTTCTAGAAAAAATGAAAATGTTGGATCCCCCAGCCTTAGAAAACGAGTGTTTTAGATAAAACCGAGACTGCATGTCTTTGGACATATTCACTAGTCACATGGAATTGTCGAGGAGCAAGGAATTACATTTATGAATGTTGCAAGGTAATTTTAAATTTTTCGATGGAATTGATCTTTTTATAATTCTAAAACTTTCTATTTTTTATATGTAAATCATGGATCATTCTGTGATCAGATTCTTACGGGATAGTTCAATTATTTCTTGCTTCATATCTTCCACAACTTCTGCGCTTTCAATCTCCCCATTCGAAGTCAAGGATAAATAAATTACCATTCTGGATGTGGTTGAACCCTGATTCCAGAAGACCATCAGATAGAGTTTGGCTCCGTCAGTGATTGCGGGCTTGAACCCAAAACATAAATGATCTATCATTAAATTAGTTCCTTTGCTATATTTTCCTTTCATTGTCTGTCCCTGATAGCAGGTTTATTCGATCGGTTGCTCATCTGCTGTGAGGTAAATATATTTAATATCATCGACTGCTTTCCATTCATAATCTTGCTTGAGGGTGACATTGATTGACCATTGCAATCGAGGAGCAGGAGTGATAAATTTGCATAATGAGAGAGTGGCGATATCGTTTGTTCCCACCTATTGACATGAGTTGGCACTGATGCTGACGACAAAGAGAAAACAAATTAAAAGTAGATATATTTTCATTTTATAAATTATATAGAGTCATCTGAGCTGTATTTAAATATTTGCCAATGCTATTACTTCATTTTACAAAGAACCTCTCGGATGAGGTAAAACATATCAAGCCATTCTATTCCCAATCTTATCTTGGGAGGCTTCACGCTTTTAACTATGCTATAATAATATAATTAGATAATGTTTGACAAATAAAAAGCAAAATAATTAGAACAACGTAGCCGCAATCGCGGTCTTTTATCCAAAGAGCTATACCATAATGATCAACTTTAACTTTAAAGCAAGCGAAAGCAAATGAAAATAGAACTTGACAGACAGGTTGAGGAACATAGACGACAAAAGGAAAAATAAAAAATGTAACAGTAACTTAGAATCAAACGGGAAGAGGAGCAAATCAATTGTTACTATAAAAATATATAAAATCGTTAAAAAAAAATGAGCATTAATTCATCCAATTTACAAGGATCAAGTATGAAGTATAGCAATCAACCTTATCAAACATATCCTAATGAGAATCAAAGTGACAGTAAGGTTAAAGCAAGTTTGCTGCAAATCAAAAATGATAATAATTCTAAGGTTACCTCTTTTAATGGACCATAAATTCCTTTATTGCCTGTAATGTCCTTAGAATAAAATTTGCCTTTAGATAGTGAATACTATCAAAAAAATGTTTTGACTAACAGTAAGCAAAATTTACATAAGCAAAATATTGGAAGTGTACCCCTTCTTGATTTGCCCGTTGATTCTCGGCTTCAAGGGGGAAATTTTAAGAAGCTAAAAAATAATAATGCAAAACGCTAGAAAACTTTGGAAGCAATTAAGGAATACCCTATTGATCGTAAAGATCAACAGAGTGAAATTTTAGATGTGCTAAAACCGTCAAATATAAAATACGAACATCGAATAATTATGAAAGACTAGGGAGATACAAGTATCGTTTAGGATACTGATCATTTTTTATCAAAACAATAAGTTCATCATGAAGAGATAAAATAAGAAATTACGGCTGTTTAAACATAAAATGAGTCATTGAAGCAATAGCTCAAAAAGAGTCAATAGGCGATCTCTTTGCTGATAGGGGCAGTCCGGTCGAGTGAAAAGCTTGATAAATATCGAGTTCAGGCTGAGAAAATATTAGCGGGAGAAAAGAACGAGAGTGTTCCTCGTAAATAGAAATAAGAAAGTAAAAAATAGTAAGAGCACCTAATGCTTCCCAAAATAACTGTGAAACATCAATCGATCCTTCATGACTATTTAATATTGGCTGCTCGCAAAGGTAAAAAACTCAAATGAAAGTCATTTTTGAAAATGCATAAAGACTACCTCATATTTAGATCAAAACTATAAAATTATTAATTATGTAAATATTATCAGTTATTAGAGTTTAGAAGTAGCCTCAACAGTCGGGAATACTTTTGAGATTACCGAAAAGCTAGATTTAGGGGTATATCTGATCGATCTGGCCTCGCATCTTGCTGATGTAATTGATATTAATGGATGAAATTGCACCGATTTCCGTACATGCAATACCATTTGTTTTTAAAGAAATCACACTCTTTCGTTTTATACTTGTTGTTCAGTTAATGGTCCCGCAGTAATTATTGTGATCCATGCGCGAATTTACAACGCTTTTAGTAGGGACAGTATCCGTATTCCATAAACTGTCGACAAAGCTAGACTTTTTTCTTTTTGATTTATTAGGGATTCAGTGAATATCTTGAATCTGGTGAAGGAGTAGCGGGCAATGAAGTTTGCTTTTTATCAAAATAATTCCAATAAGTAATGGTGCTTTTTTTAACTTCAATCATTGGATGATGTCTCGAGTTGAGCAAACAATTTTTAAAATATATAAAATCTAGACTTCCCATTTAAGATAGACCTATAAATCACTATCCAACTTTATGTATTTAGTAGTTAAATTTAAAAATAATGTGGAAAGTATTTCAGGCAGGATCACTTTATCAAAGTAATTAATTATTAATAAGTTGGCAAATCGAGTAAATCTATAGATTTTGATAATATGAGGAGAAATATTTCCATCTTGCTTTTTACTAGTAGAAATTACTATTTTGTTTAACTTTTATATTTTATGGCAATGCCAAAGGGTTAGATTTTGGACATTGATATATTTTAGGTTTTATTAAATAAAATTAGTAATTTGATATATATATATAGAGCTAACATAACTTATAGAGCGAATCTTTATTCCAACATTTTATCATAAAATTAATAAGTTGAAAAATATTTTTTTCAATGTTTACTTCATATGGAGAAGGAGAGAGAGACGGCAGAATAAATTACGTAGAAGACTACAATCATTATTAAGAGCATTAAATACCAGTTAAATTAAAAGAAGAATAACTGTAAGATTAAGAAAATATTTATGAAAAATATCAATAAGGAATGGCAAGAAATAAAAACATAGAAGAAGAAATAAAGTATAATCAAGATAGAGTTAATAAAAATATAATAGTGGAATACAAAAATGAAGAGTAAATAGTAAAAGAATATATACAAAATACAGATATGATAGTAAAAATTAAAAAAGAGAAGAAAGAGATTAATGATAGAGGTGAAGCCGAAAAAGAAGTTGGTGAAGATTTGGTAAAAAGTGAAGAAATTAATAATAAATATTAAGAAGAAAGAATAATATAATAAGAGAAAAATATCGAAATCAAAAAAAAGAATAAGAATCAAAAAAAGAAATAAAAAAAGAGAAAAAACAAAGAAAAAATGAAATAAGAAAGAAGATAAAGTAAATAAAAAAAATAGGATATCAAATAAAAAAATTCCTAAATTAAAGTAAACTAACAAATTACAGTGGATGCAGTTGAAGTGAGCTAAGTGGAGGTCTAAACTGTTGCCTAAATACAAGTAAACTAACAGATTACAGTGGATGCAGTTGAAGTGAGCTAAGTGGAGGTCTAAACTGTTGCCTAA
>Ga0302186_10002395_pt1 | contig 14460 bp, 15 predicted proteins | sample II_Bog_E1_2_FD_198782 | JGI IMG/M metagenome (GOLD analysis project Ga0302186, IMG submission 198782) | Peat permafrost microbial communities from Stordalen Mire near Abisko, Sweden - II_Bog_E1_1 | ecosystem: Environmental > Terrestrial > Soil > Wetlands > Peat | place: Sweden: Abisko... | reverse complement strand
GTTCTTTTGACTCCAGAACAATTAGCTGTTTGTGATGCCATCAAAGAAATGTAAACTTAAACTTATTTTAATCTGATTCTGATTCTGATGATGGGTCAGGAACTATTTCTATTAGAGCTTAAGGCTCAGATCGTTGTAGTATTTTGAGAAAAAGATGTTTGAATAAATTTCATCATGGATCAATTTAAGAATACCAAGCTGGATTGGCTTGGTTTAAACGTAATTGCATTGACATTTACATGAGACTTCTTGATTGAGTTAACTTTATCCTTAGTTTATCAACGGATATGAATCAATAATTAAATACTTTTAGTTTGTCCTTATTCCCTTCTTAAATTTAATTAGTATGGCATAGTACTTATAACCAAACAGAGACTGCATTGGCTTGCTTGAGTAAATTCCTGTTGGCAAAGAATATTAAATTGTCCCCTATCATATAGTCAAATACAAGCTTAGATCTGGCACTGGAGAGGTTGTATCACCCGGCATGACCCTATACTGCTTGGTCGATATTTTTCTCATTGATGGAACACAGATCGTCAGCTCCAAAGGAAACAAAATCACTAAATATCTCTTCGGTAGAAATAGACTCGTCAGTGGTCTAGAACTGGGTCTGGCCAAAGTGCGCAGACATTAAAAGATTAGACTTATTTTATCTCCCGAGTATGCTTACGGCGAACAATCTGATATTTCACTGATCCCTCCATGCAGCAAACTGATCTTCTAAATTGACGTAATCGATTTTCTGCGTACCGCACTGTAGAAGATGGGTGACTTGGAGTTGTACTACGAAGTTTACTATTACTTGGATGAAGCTGATCGATTATTTCGAGCCCGTGATTAGAAGAGAGGGCTTTATAATCTTACTGTGGCTTACAGTTATGGCAAGAGGATCAAACACTATAAGAGCACAATTGTGGGAAAGATACTCGTGAAGTGGGGCAACGTGCTCTACCATCAGTAGGATTACCAAAATGCCCTTTTGATAGTAAATCGCGTGTATCGCTTCGATGATTCACTGGAGGACTGCTTTCGCCTGCAGATTAAGATTCACCGAGCCCTAAATATGAAAAAATAGTTGGACGCGTTAGTGGAGAACATGTACAATGATCACCTGTATGATAACGGCATCAAGCGCATCTGTGTCAACTACTACAAAGAAATGTAAAACTGGGACAAGCTCAAGAAGCTGTCCGGCTACGATTTTAAGAAGGATCGCTTCCACTAACCCAAGCACGCCGAAAAAAATATTGGCTTTCATCTCTTCTTCTGATTATGATTTAAAGGTTGAGGTATAGTAAGCAGTTGATTGCATGGTGTATCATTTCAGAGAGACTCTTCGCCATGCGCCAGTTACTTCCCATTTCAGGAAGACTCTTCGTCATGCGCCAGTTACTCGCCCTCGAAAACTGTCATTATCTTGTTTTAGAGTTTGAGGCTGATGATTATTATGAGCACACTGAGGTAGATCAGTAAGTATACCACTGAGTATACCTGCAATAAGAAGGTGTGGGGCTAGTTCTACCTGCAGATTTAGTTCTATTGGTTGTTGAGGCTTAGCACCACTGACCATCCGAACAGGCATAGGTTCAGGATTATAAACACAATAATGATGCCGATTTGGGCACCCTTTATAATAGACCCGCATAGCCTATTGATGATCTCCATGCCCACTGTCTTCAATAAGGCTTCGGCTACACAAACAATGATTAATATCACCTCGAACATATGCAGCTGGCCTTGTTGCCAGCACTTGGCGTTCATGTCCTAGCCGAGGACAATGACAGCAGCTATCAGCACCACAATGGTGGTGATGAATATGGGTGATTTCTTGTCAAATAATTAGCGAGTGAGGGACAACATAACTGTCAATAATAAAGTACAAACAGCAAGATTAAACTTATCACCTTTTCGCTGTTTTACCTTTAACTTGAATCTTTTTTAGCTCGATTTCCTCTGACTCCTCGGAATTCCCTTCCGATGAAGCTATTGAGGGTTATCTGGGCGGACTGGGCGGAGGTTTGCTTTTTAGCTTGCTTTTAATCGAATTAGAACTGAGTTTACTGCCGTCTTTCTATTTACTTAATTTCCGCACTACCTTTCCTTATGATCCTGAAGAAGCGTATGGCTTTTTACCCTTCTTGCCTAAGTCAATTGCCTCTTCTTCAGAATCCTGCTCATGCCCTTGAAAGGAAGATACTATAGGTGAATTTTGTTTTTGTAGTTTGTTCATTTTTGCCATTTCAATATACTTCGGTTTATCTCCTTTCTAATTCCTTGAAATATTCTTTGTTGGCTCTTCCCCCTCATCCTCGACAACCAAATTTTTCAGAAACATGAATTCATCCTTACCTGACTTGATTAAATTTTTAATATCGTTGAATTGCAAAAATTTCTTCATTTTTTATTTGATATTATCGTCATCCTCCAAGTAAAATCCTTTGTTGCGGTTATCTCTCCCTTTCTTCTTATACCAACAGAACTGAAAAGTACAACCCAGAGTGGCGAGTACGATTATACTGATTAGATAAAGATAAAATTGCCAAGGGGTTTTGGTGTTGATTGTAAATAGTTTAGTTGAAGCAAATTCGTTTGGATAATAAGGGAGAAAGAAGCCGAGAGTACGGATCATCCAAAAAGCACTAATAAATGGGGTACTAATTATTATAAACTTGCGAAATCCAAGCAAGGAAACAGCAGTCATCAGCAAACAAGCAACTCCTAAAGTTATATAGAAGCCCAACATGGAGCCAGTCGCATAAAGAGCGGCATTTTGCAGCAGTAAAGTGAAAATGATAGCATCCCACATACCAATGTTTACATACCCTAACTTGGGCACGGTGAGTAAAGCAATTCCAAAAAGTAATCCCATGAGAAATGACAAAATTATGATAAAAACAGGAATTGAGTTATTATTACCATCAAAGAAGTAATTAGTGTAGTTTTGGGCTGACAAAATGATTCCGAACACAGCTCCAGTTGAAATGCCATAGAGAAGGATAGTGAGTCTAATCACAAAGTAGCCCATGAACAACTAAAATATGGCAAAAATCCAAATCACAACTGCAAACCAGATAGAGTTGCTGGTCAGAAATTGCCAAAAATGATTTATTGTGAGAGTTGGACAGGCGATGCTGTTCGATAACTCACACTTAAGACTGTTTTGGACAAATGTCCTCACTTGACCAGCAGACACGTTTGTAGTCACCGGAGCTGTGCTACTCTCTTGACAATTAGCATTTAGATTGTTTGCTGCTGGGCAATATAAATTCATCGACGCGCTATACTGATTTTCAGTGACCGTTGTGATATTGTTGGTATCTACTGATGTTGTAGTAATGGTGTAGGGTAAATAAGTAATTTGTATGCCTTTGGCTGGGGCAGAACTGTCAATATACTGAAAATTCGATAGTATTGTTGCATTAACTATATAGTTTATGACTTACTGCTAAAGGCTTGGCATTTATTGCCACCTAATCGCTGTACGAATGTTTTCTGATTGGCAGGGTCACCAGCGCAAGCCATGGGAGTACAGTAGTAAACACTTACATATTTAGTTTAATTGCTGTTAATCATAGGAATCATCTGAGAGGTCAGTCCACTCAGATCAAACGAATAGTCAGAGAATTCGATTACTGAACAGGGATTATAACCTTTGCTTATTTGCATAAGCAAAATCAAAAAGAGAATGGATGGAATGTTAAACATCCTGCTCGTGTGTCCTTCCAGTATTATTAAATTATTAATATTTGAATTTTAAGAATTTATGCTCTAGATTATCCTGAAATTATCTACTGAATAAGTTTGTTTTTGGGTTGTTGATGATTGGATGGGAATTATTGAAAGACAATACATAAAAATCATTCCTTCTTTTCAGCTTTTGGGGTCACTGTAAAATAGTCGATCTGATTCAGATTAATAAGTTTATACTCTGCTCTTTCGTCAATTCCACTGAAGTTGTGCACGATAATGCTGAAGCTAATGGGATCCATGGCGTGAAGCACTCCACTATAATATTTGTTGCTGCTTTTAAGTTTGATTCTGATTTACTGATTGAGGCTATCCATGGTAAACTTCATGAATCGACGTTCCATGATGGATTCGAAGGTTTCGTAGTTGTTCGTGGAAATAGCAATATTATCTTAGCTCATGCCATATATTATAACAGGTGTGTGAATATTTAAAAACATCGAAAAGATTCAACAATTACAACAATAATACACCTTTTTGTATTTCTCTTGCCGGATTGTTATGGGCAACAGGAATTTGAAAATTGAGATTGAGATACTTCAGAAATAAATAAGAATAATGAAGCATCGATGGATGTTTGTTGGATATCCCGAACTGCTGTGTTTCAGAACTGCACCAAAATAATTTAAATGCTCAATTTATAATAATCATTGTCAGCACATGCTTTCGAAGAATAATAAAATAGACTGGTAAATCTCACAAGCAGAACTGCTGCTGTTAGTCCAGGATTATTTAACCTCCGCACTACTCCAGCACCTTCACATCTTCGAAACCAACACAAACTATCATGCCAAGTATTTGGATATTAATTATCAAAAAGTACCGCTGGCATAAAGCAGCCAAATTACCTATAACGATAAACTAGTAGAACTCCTCATCATCGGAAACAACCCGGGATTTTGGATCAAAATCAAGTTGATAAGAATTTTGCAATACAGCCAAGTCCTCATCTGCCTCGCGATTGACTAACTCTGCCTTCATTCCAGTAATAAATTTGTAATTTTGGCGCTCACCTTCGCCGATCGCAAAACTGCTAAAATTTGGGGATAGTAAAATGCATATCTGAGCACCATTTCCGTAAAAAATCCCTTTAAAGTAACCAATAGCATTTATAAAAATATTGTCTTTGTTCTCAGTCGGCCCGAAAACATTGTAGTCATCAAAAGATATAAATTGGCTAATCGCAGCTCTTAGAGTATCAAAGAGTAGGCTAATACTCAGTATCGATAAAAAAATTATGAGAAGGCTCTTCGGACGTATGAGGTTGGATTGGGACTCATATTGGATCCCGAAAAGAGAAGAGATAGGGCTGTGCTTTATGCAAACTCGTCTCAATGCCTATTTGAAATGCGTCTCTATGAATCGGCACTCATATACGCATAAATTTCAACAATCATCGATCGCAAATACGTCAAAGCTTTATACAGAAAATTCAGCTGCCTGTTGGAACTGAAATAAAAAAATAATCTTTCTCAAATAATGAGTCTAATTCAGCACAGGGTTTCATCGAATGAATTTGAATAGGTTACTGCTAAACAAGTCAAGTATCTCAGTAATAACGTCGGCATTTTCGATTGGAGCGATCTACTACTCCAAGCAAACTGCAGTTTTGGTGAATACTATTCAACCAAACTGGAAAAGGTGAAACACGAAAAATATTCCTCGAAATAGTATAGTTATCGGGCAAGGAATACAATTAACCAATTTGAACTTATCATGATACAAAAGCCATTAGTTTATCAGAAATCAAAACATGAGTAGTTTGTTGACGATTATAAAGATATGATGAACCAAATCAAAAGTCATTCTCAATACTAGGCTCTATTTAACACAAGATGCCGCCAACTGCCATCGCACTGTATTGTGAAAGGTCAAATGTTTTAATAGTCCACTCCATATGGAGCATATATGAATGAAGTACATTCAAAGTGTCTACGATGCCTATAACTCTAAAAAACACCCATTAACACTAAAATAGGATAATAATTTATGGGCATTTGGGATAATCTTTACCTCTATAATCATGACTGCCTGTCAAACTGCACATACTTCCATATGAAGGGAGGACTCATAATATTTGCCCTCAAAAAAATATAAAAAGGAGAGTCATTGACTGTCGATTATCTTAGTTGGGAAACTCACAATAGAAGTACCTCAATGAGAGAAAAATTAGGAAGAATATGTGATTGTGCCTTCTGTCTTTGGGAATGGGAATACGATCGATAGGCATCAGGATAATTTCTTTATGAAATGTACAAATAAGAAAAAGAAAGACTACAAGAGGTAGGAATAGATAAGATCAGCCTATACTTTCTTTGGGAATTAATATTCTTTAAGAGCTACAACGAAAAGTAGCTCATGAAAGAGTACCTTATCATTTTGGAGAGATACCCGCTATGGGAGTGCATCATCAACTGCTTTCGATATATGCGCACCCGAACCAAGAACGAGTCATCCGACCAAATAAAGAGTACTTTGAAGCGAATATTTTAAAAGTTTTTCAAGATGACTCACTCTCAGGCTGTCGCCTTTCTAAAACAGCTTCTATGATGCTATAATTATAATCATAAGATATTGATATTCCAACAAACCATACATAAATATTTAACTTTCGAGATGGATAAAATAAATTTATTTTCTCTGATTCACGGTCAATAATGAATTTATGTAAAAGCGAAGCAATAGAAAGGTATCAAGAATAATTTTCTATAAATTAAAACAATTGTTACTATTATATCTAATAATCAAAAATACAATACAACTGAAGAATTAATATTTTCTTAAAAGATGGCTTTCATGAAATTATTTGTATTTTTGTTGCATCTGTCCTGTTTTATATATGTATAATTTAAATCCTTTATTCATTAAATACTATTTCAAACACCATGTCTGCAAAATAAAAAATTCTATTAAGTCTATAGAAAATTTCCAACGAATCGGTTCGCCGTGGCCTTATCATTAAGCAATCTTTAGCTCTTTTTAATATTTTAAATAAGAACTCATTAATCAAATAAAATATAAGCATATAAACTATTTTTAACATATCTAAGCAAACATTTCTGTTAAAATTAAAGACCCTGACTAATATGTTAGATGCATAAAGGCAAAGATTTCCATAATAATCAATTTAATATTTGTCAGATGTATTTGCTAGCTCATCTTAGCAACTGAAGAACAGTTTGTAAAGTTTGTAGCGAACAATCATCGGAAATAAAGATCTTACCAGATACATATAATTTATCTACTCTTCGGAAATAGTGACTGTATAAAATATGCATCAGGCTGCTCAAACCATTCAGGATGAGTTGAACCAACTATAAAACTATAAAAAAGGATTCATGCAAGATGTATATTAGCACAGTAGTGGATACAAATGCAAAATCAGTTTGCTGATATTTGCATTACAGCTGACAGAGAGCAGCTGAGGAAAGAAATTAAACAATATTTATATCATCATTTCAAATAAATGGTCACCATCAATTTTGAATTAATAATTAAGCTTTTTAACTGGGAACTATACAACCAATGCTTTTGGCTCAACGAGCTATGGCTGCTGGCCTTAAAGTTAAAGAGATTAACCACCAGTATTATTTAGGAAAACAAAGAATCATGGCTTTCTTCGTTATTTTGGAGCAGCTAATCTCCTATTAGTAAAAATTAATATGTAAAATCAATAAAAATGCAAGTATATAACATTTACCAGCGCTTCCTCGAGGATGGAGGAAAAATCAGCAAAATAATGGAGCATCTAAAAGAGCCATATTCTAATTGGATATCTCAGCAGAAGAAGATAATAAAAGCCCATGTTAACTATTCTTATCAACATAATTTGTTTTGTAAAGGTATCAGTGCCTATGAACATAATTGGTTTTCCAATGTGTTTTATTATTGGTATCAGAAATTCACTTAGTTATAAAATAGTATTTCATATTATGAAATTTACTGGAAGAGTTATTTCTAAGGGGTTTAATAAAATATCAGCCAAGTCCTGAGCAAGTCACTCGCTCATCAGCCAATCAAATTGAGAGGAAAAAAGAAAAAGAAAAAGAAAGTATATAAACTGCCCGAATGTATATTTGTTGAAACATGTTGGAGCGGCTGCTACGTCTTAGGCGGGCAGAAATATCTTTGATTTATGAACTTTTAATAATTTGCTAACTCTTTGCTCAAAATATTTTGAATTTTGTATTTTTCATACTTTATGATCTAAAAAAATTAAAAACACTTCAATTAATTGTAGTCTCCAATATCTAACCAGCAACTCTTCATCTTAAATAAATTCTAAATTAAAATAATAAACCTTATAATTCGTCTACGATTATTTTTGTTTCAAATGATTGTCGTTATAATTGATCTTTGTACCCATAAAACTATCAAATGAAAGAGTATATTAACAAGTATGAATTCACTATCAAAATGTTTGAAAAATATATATATTTTTTAAAGACAAAGATACAACAAAATATTTACATTAGCAAAGTAGCAATTTTATCATAAAATAATTCAGATCATCTAATTTGACTTTAAATTATTCACAACAAGATGCAATTGCTAAATGTGAATAGATAAATAGGGTTTTCAAGGATGATTATTTAAAATATTGCTAAAAAAATACAATTCTTCAACGGAATAATTTTATGAAGTTAGGTGAAATAAATTTGAACTGTAATTACTTTAATAACTCAAATATATTTTCAATCATCTTTTAATTTCACTCAGAATATCTGAACCTTCATATTTGACCCCCTTAGCTAATCTTTTCTCAAGACTAAAATTTTACGACAAATTGAGAGAGTTTTCCAGAGGGTAATACATCTCGTAATTCCAGGAAACGTCTACTGCCAATTTCCAAACTTCGTCTTCAAAGTCCTGTAATTGAAGTTCGTTTTTGGCAGAATTCTTCATTGAATTTGTCATTCTCATCTGTCCATCATTGTCTATAAAGCCTACTTCAGTCTATTTTAAAGTAGTCTCGTCATTGAATGGCTTCTTAGAGATTAAGTTCATAAAGGTAATTTGATTTTTATAATTACACTTCGAGATTGGCAATGCAATTTCCTTTCGCAATTCAATGCCTTCGTTACATTTACTCAACATTTTTAGAGCATTTAGCATAACTTTGTTTCGTTAATGTTAGGAAGCTCTTTGATTCTTGGAAACTTTGAGACTATGCAAATGTCTGTAGACTATATGTTAATTTAGAGGAATATAGTGAGATTTGGGACAATCACATTGCGTGTGTTTAGTAGGGCATTCAGCACATTACACAGTCTCAAATTCATCTACAATATGCTTTGATTTATCCTTCAGGAAAGAGTAATACTGAAAATCTTTAGGAATGGTTCTTAAGGCTTAAACAAGGGCCTACTCGCTCAGCTAGTGAACAATGGAGTAATCTAAAGATTTTATTTCATAGTTGGGCTGCTTGCGAGTCAGGAACTCAATAGTGATCAAAAAGGGATTATCCATCTTAGATTTTGAAATAATGTTAAGTGGGAGCCAGTTTGTCTTGTTGTGACCTACGTAGCCTATCGTACCTTCTCTAAGAATACGCACTTTAAAAGTAGAGTTGAAAGGTCTTAAAATTTCGTCAGGGTGATACATCTGCCTTTCAATATTTTCAGCTAATTTGATAATACTCTTTTCCAGCAAACTTCCAAAAAAGCTAAGTTTCATTAGAATATTTTTGTTTGATTAGCACATAACTTATTGCTTGTATCCTGAAGGTAAGCTTTAAATGAACTCCTTTTCTACTTGAATGTTAAATTTATTCCTGATTATGACGGATTGATCGATATAACTCTCAACTTTTTATACTAAATCCTTTGAAAATCCACTGTTCTTTGACATATTTTCGAAAACGCTTCTGTTTTTTTAAATCTCTTCTTTTTGGGCTCTGATATTGCCGATTAAATTTCCTAGACAGCTGATGTTATATGAAAAAGCAATGCAGCTAATGATTTCAATGAAAATCATCCAAAGTGCTTATTCGGAAGTAACAGGAATAATATCTCCAAATCCAACTGTAAGCATGATGGTGGTCGCCCAGTAATACGACCAAATATATTTTTAAATAAAAGGAGCATTAGATATTCCTTTGACGACTTGCCAATTGTACGATTGATTTTTAGTCATCAAATTCAATATGATGGCAATGAAGTGAGCAAAGGCGAAGTTGAATAGAATAATCTTAAAGAGGGACCAATACCGTTGATAATACATGCTACTGACTATTCCTCGTTCAAATTTTGAAAATTTATCCATCATATAAGGAAGCTTTAGAACAGTTAATAAGAGAAGGACACCTCTAAAAAAGAGACTTTCCGTTAGGAAAGTAGCTGAGATAATGCAAACCATCGAAATATCGATTATGAAATCACTGCGTAGATACTCATGCGTAATATCTTAAACTTTGGAGATATTTACTCCGTTGATCTTTTTTACTAAGAAAAAGTTAAGAAAAATTAGCAAGCAGTAGAATACTAGACCCAAGGCGCTTATAACTTCAACAAATTTATTGTCTTGAAACTGAATATAAAAATATTTACTTCTGAGAAGGCAATTGAGAAAGTTTGGCTAAAGAGTAAAAACAGGTTAATTAGGAAACCACAGATGTCCAAGATGTTGCTGAGGCATTATTGAAGGACAATCCCATCGTGCTTCAATGGTTCATTAAATTTAGAAAAATGCTATTAATTGAGTGGAGTTTAATAAACGTTATTTCTCCGTAATTTGGTAACTACGTTCCGGCAGATGCCGGTAACTCTTTGACTACCCAAACTCTTATTTAAATCATTAGTGCAGAGGGGTTTATGATTGGGTCCCATTTTTTTAATTTTTTGTTTATTCAAACGATCCCTTTGATATTTGAGTTTTTTCAAAGTTTTAGCGCAAGTTTAAGATTGTAGAGATGTGAATGAATTTTGTTTTTAACTTGGCTAAACCAATTCGTGAATCGACGTTGGTTTTCTGTCAGTATGGTTAGTTTTTTTTAAATTGCTTTTTGCCGTATGTTCAGTTGTTTATACTTTCTTTGAATTAACTGTTGAAAAATCGATATTCTCCATAGTTGGAGGCATTCCCCCAAAAAGTTGATTAGAAGTCTCTAAATAATCCTACTATTCAATCTGTAGGTTATGTGAGTCATTATTCTATTTCATGTTGTTTAAATTATATATTACCAATATGTTCGATTAAATTTTCATAATAATAATTTTATGACGATTCACCGGATAAATCAAGCTATTATTATATTTATTGACAATACTGATTACCAATAGCAAAATGATTTCTTTGTAAAGTATTTTCTAATTTTCTTATTAAAAAAGGAGATGATGAAACCATCAAATTATATTTTTTAGCATTGGTTATTAAATAATCTTATTTCCTCCAGCATCAGCTATTGAAGTGCATAATATGAAATGCCAGAATCAATATTTTAAACATATCGTTAAGAGCTGAACAATTTAATGTAAATAATTTAAATTCAGGTAACAAATGAATATATTTGATAAATTATAGAGCTTAGGCTTCAGTTTAAACTCAATTAAAAAATATATATTTTTAGGTAGTAGTTTCAGAAGAATTCTCTATTAATTTTTCATAGGCTTTTAATTTTAGCAGGCTGAATCTTGCCATTATCAAAATTACGGCATATCTAAGTTGTAAAATGCCATTATTTTAACATTTACATAATCTCATCGTATTTTTTATAGAATAATAAAATTTTACAATTAACATATGAATTTCAGAATTTTATTATTATTCCCAAACCTAAAATACTAATATCAAAAATATTTAAGAATAGAACCGATTTCATTTGTTGTTGTTGAGATATATTAAATTGATATTTCAAATCTGATTTTATTCATCAATGTTTGGAATGAGAAAGAGAACTTTTCTTATTGAACAATTTATACACATGCTAGTCATCATCAGAGTCTTCACAACCCATTTGATTTCACTTTAATGGTATTTCTGTCTTCTCATCTTTTTTATTATTGCCAAATTCATCAAGTAAGGATTCACTCCATCTACCTTCCTTTTAGGACCTCTTATTTTCTTGCAAATTTATGGAGAACTAGGAGAAAAAATATTCATTCAGTACTTAGTTTCGTCTCTTACAGGTATTGTTGATTTTATCGCTTTTAAAATGTACTGGCTGCCTCAACCTCAAAAAATTGTTGGCTTTCGAGAGGATTCAATATCAAATAATCTCCATTACTTTGAGTTTTATCCTCTCGACTAAAGCGAGGGCATTGCGATTAAAGAAATAAAATGGAATCACACCAAGGAAATATAAAAATTAATGGAACATGTTAACATTCAAAGCAGAATTCTGAAGATGGTTGGACACTATCTCTTTATGTCCTTTATTGATAAGCATTTCATCAAAATCGGAGAAGGAAAATAGCTTAAAACAAACTCTAGTTTGATATTTTCTCACGGAAGGGGAGCAACGCCTTTTTATTACACTTCCATTTTGGTTCATATGGCTGGTCTGAAGTATAAAATCGCAGCAGTGCAGCACACCTAAGTAATAAACACTGGAATAACAGGAAAAGAAGAGATCAAAAAATTCAGAGAAAGAGAAGTTCAGGTGAGAGCAGCTCAGTATTACCAAGCTATTCTTAAAGCTGAAAACAAAAGAATTGTTTTAATGGGTCATTCTTATGGCTGCTCGACAATTATTCAAGCCTATCATAGTCTCTAAGCTGAATTGAAGAAAAAAGTGACTCAAATAATTCTTTTAGATCCTTGGCTGTTCCCTTTGAGCGATTCCAAATTCAAATAATCTTTTTAATGTCCTCTTCTTATCTTAGCAAACGAATAATTTGTAAAGAATAAGGACATGCACACCAGAAATGGCTAATTTTTAAAATTACACAAAGCGGAGTTTGTCCTTTGGAAAAATGGAGATCATCTCCATCAGACTGATATGGGTTTCATTATTGGCAATACTTTGAAAAAGGTTAAGAACCATCATTTAAGTCAATTGATGCTTGATTTAAATTTGCAGGCCATAGATAAATTCTTAAAGGGAGAACAAGTCGAGGGAACTTTTGGTGACCAAGATTTGGGAAGAGAATACAAACCGTAAAAATTTTATCCTTAAACTGGATTCATATTTTGATTGAGATCAAACTAAATATATTGAAAATGTTTCTAATTCATAACTAATGAATTCAAATCGATGGATTTTTAATTGACATTCCAAGTAATATTTTTAAATAGTTTTGAATTGTTGAATAATTTACGATTGATTTTTAGTATAGAAATCACTTCAAATTAATAGGAAATGTTTCTATGATTATAATTAAATTTCAACATGATGATATCTACGTTATGAGACCTTACCGTGGTCGAAATACAATGATAGGGCTGACATAATACTTCCATATTTTGAGGATTAATTGAATGAGATGTGATAGCCTTGCCTTAATGCAGGGCATGAACATTATGATCATGGTGTTGAATCATAATCTCAGCAAACATTTTTTTATTTATACAGAATAATGCCAACAAAGCAACACCATCTTTGATAAGTTAGAATTTTGGCAAGACTGAATAAATTTGCTAAATAAATAATTCTTGATGCCATCAATCCTACATTTCATTATTCTTCTATTTTAATAATAATATCGGCAACAGTTGATGATTTCCTTTTTTCAATGATAATTAAATATAGAATCATTAAATCATTCATTCTTTAAATGCTATTTCAAACACCATGCCTGCAAAATAGCATATTTTATTAAGTCGAGACAAAAGTTGCTCTGAATCAGTTCGACGTGGTCTTTTTACCAAACAGTCTTAAACTAAACATCATGTTGCTAATTACTCCTCACTAATTGAATAAAATATATTCCTATAATCTACTTCTGAGATATCCAAGCAATCATTTGCTTTACAATTAAAAACTTTGACTAATCTACTTGAGACATAACGGAATAAATATCCATAAGACACAATTTAGTATATGAAAGAAGCATTTGAGAGTTCAACTAAACAATTGAGGTTCAGTTTGTTTCTTTTGTAGGGAGCTATAAAATATGCAACAGGCAACTCAAATAATTCAGGATGAGTTGAACCAATTATAGAAAAGGATCCGTGCAAGATGTATATTGACGCAGGAATGGATAAATATGCAAAGTTAGTTTGCTGACATTTGCATTACAGCTGAAGAAGAAAAATTGGGCAAACAAATTAAACAGTATTTGTATCATTATTTCAAATATATGGCCATCATAGATTTTGAATTACTAATTAAATTTTTTAAGTGGGAACTATACAACCAATGCTTTTGGCTCAACGAGCTATGGCTGCTGGCCTTAAAGCTAAAGAGATTAGCCACCAGTATTATTTAAGAAAACACAGAATCATGGCTTTCTTCGTTATTTTCTTCGAGCAGTTAATCTCCCAGTAAAAATTAATATGTAAAATCAATAAAAATGAAAGTCTATAACATTTACCAGCACTTCCTCGAGGATGGAAGAAAAATCAGCAAAATATTGCAGCATCTAAAAGAGTCATATTTTGACTGGATAATTCGGCAAAAGGAGATAATACAAGCCCATGTTAGCTACTCTCATCAACATAGTTTGTTTCGTAAAAGTGAAAATGTATTTTTTTATTGGGATCAAAGATTTATTTAGTTATAAAACAGTATTTCAAACCATGAGATCTATTGGAAGAGTTATTTCTAATGGA
>Ga0302186_10002394_pt1 | contig 14461 bp, 14 predicted proteins | sample II_Bog_E1_2_FD_198782 | JGI IMG/M metagenome (GOLD analysis project Ga0302186, IMG submission 198782) | Peat permafrost microbial communities from Stordalen Mire near Abisko, Sweden - II_Bog_E1_1 | ecosystem: Environmental > Terrestrial > Soil > Wetlands > Peat | place: Sweden: Abisko... | reverse complement strand
AATTTTTAGGTTAATTTAAATTAAAAAAAATGAATTTTATTGTTTTTTTGTTTTTGAAGTTAACTATAATTTTTTTTTTTCAAATTTCTCTAATGTTTATTTTTCAAATTTCTCTAATGTTTTATAAAAAAATTAAAAAGAAATTTTTAAAAAAATAAAAATGAAAATTCTTAAAAATTTTCATTTTTTTTTTTTTTTAAAGAGGAATTTAAATTCTTAACATATTTTTATTTTAGATTTCAAGAATTCATTTTCTTTTTGTAATATTACAAATAATAAATAAGTTTTTCAAAAAATTTTATAAAGATTATAAATATTGGACTCCAATGATATCTTTAACGGTTGGGAAAGAAAAAATGGTTCAACTGCATTATTTTTAACAAGAAAAATTGAAAATGATTGTTTTTATTTTACCTTTGTTTTTCCAAAAATTTGTTCGATTTGTTCTAGGTTGCAAGTCCTTCATCAAATGAAACTGAACAGAAAAAACTCATCATAAAATTAAAAGAAATTTTACTTTCTGACTTTCCTTTATCAAATTTTTTATAGTAGGATCACTAGTATAGTGTATGGCAAACTTTTTCCCATATGAAAAAGCATAAGGATTTGATCCATAGGCCAAAAGTAACTAACAATTTTTTCATAAACAGTATAATTTTTTTTTTTTTACTTTTATTATGTCAAGATTGTTATGATTTCCATTTTTCACCGCCAGGAATAAAGGTGTTCTTCCAGCCATATCCTTCGCTTCCAATTCTGCTCCATGAGTTATTAAAAAATACATAAGATACAAAAAATGTCGCTCTGCGGCCCAATGAAGAGCTGTTTTTTTGGCCTTTAAAAACTTTAATCTAAAAAAATAAAAATTTTGATTACAAAGTCGAAGGAATATAACAAATATCGATCACTTTGCAATAAAAACACCATTTTTTCCACATCATTCCTCTTGACAGCTTCAAGGAAATTTCTACTCAAAGGTCTTTCAAAAGGTTTTTTTGGGAATATTTTTTTGGAAAACACCTTAAAAAAATTATTTGATTTTTGAAAAATGAAAAAATGAAATTTACTTCATCTATGGAAAGTTTCAGACTTGAAAGCTTATCCATGATTAAATAAACTGTTTTTTGGAATTTCTGGCTGATCTTTTCGTTCAAGATTTTATCATTATACTCGAAATTCATATTGTTATATTCTCTTTTTTTGCGTTTTATGAAGTTCATCATCATTTCTCTTTGGGAAACCCTGAAATTGCTTAAATTGGCTTTTGTTAGATCCACATCTCTCGCCAATTTCATTTCCTTTAGAATATGCAGATCTCTTGTCATTTTATTCTTTGACTCCAGTAACTTTTGGCTAATGTCTTCAAAAGTCATTGTTGAAATCATCTCCAATGATTGTTTTCTTTTTTCGTCATTAAAGTTCAGGGTCTCTCCCAAAGCAATGTTACGACCATTGTTATCTAGAAGATCCAATGATGCTTGCTTTATTTTATCGTTGAAATTAGCCGGACCACGATTTTGTTTTGTCTTGAGAAGCTCCAGAAATTTCATTCGATTTTCTTCTGTTTTCCTTTTTTCTTCGGCTTCGCTTTTGCGAAACAGCAGATTTTCCTTAATTTTTTTCTGGATTTTAGGCAATTCGACTTTTTCCTCTTTTTTTTCTAGGAAGTTTCTAAAATCGATTTTTTCTATATTATCCTTCTTATTCGGGACATAAATGTAATCGTGATTCCTTACTTTTATTTTTGATGAGTTCGCTTTTTCATTAAGGTTTTGTCTAAAAAACGGTAAACTTTTATTCATTTTCAACATAAGCTCATTATTATTATTTTCTTCAAAATGTTCTTTTTTCTTGCTTTGAATTTCTTTATTAATTTCCATTTGATTAGTCTCATATTCTTCGTTTTCTTTAATTCGCAGTTCAATAAAAAGTTTTTGGTTTTTTTCATTAAGAATTTCATTTTCTACAATTGGAAATTGTGGGTGTGAACATACGAAATAATCTAATAAAGAGTTCCTTCAAAAAAATTAGAATGTGAAATATTCAAAATTAACCTGGATACTAATGTTCTTCTTTGATTATTTTTCGCCTGGTCCAACAACGCAGTCTCTTGTCTTTTTAATTGGTTATTTATGGTTGTATTTCTCATTTGGCGTTTTATAAATTTCTCATTTGGGGTTTAATAAATTTAATAATAGTTTTCAGAAAGTATAAATGCAAGGAAATTTCAATGATAAGAGGTTTTTTTTTGAAAAAAAGAAATGTTTTAACAAAAATTTTTAAAGCTTTTCTCTTCAACAAAAAAACCTAATGGAAGATAGCAAGAAACTTTTGAAGAAACATGAAAAAGAAATAAATTTTGAAATGTCTTTAAAATGCTATGACCATTGTGTAAAATCCTTCATGGAAAAAATCCTGAGTCCTTATGAAAAGGAGTGTTTTACTCATTGCTTTCAAAATCTGACGAATTTTTATATTGAAGTTCATAATAGTCTGATCTCAACAACTTCTCCTGAACTTAAACAATAAAGATTCATTGATGAAATATCAAGAAGAAAAGAAGAAAGAAGAGATATAAATTAAATTATGTTTAATCAAAAAAGAATTGGAAAAATCTAAAAAATTATGGTCTTTTTGTCATACATTATTATTTTCAAATGAAAAAAAATATAGGGGATTATCAAGCTATTTTATTGATATATAAAAGATTTTTATATAAGGTCAATAATTGCTCGGTGATAATTTTCCAAAATTTTATTTTTTCGAGAAATGCCTTAAATTAAAAAAAATAACAAATTTCATTGTTTTATCGTTTTCTTACAAAAATTTTGTTCTTGTTATTAACTCATGTGAGAGAATTTATTGAAAAAATTCCAAATAAAATCCTTATTTCAAAAAAACTTATAACTCTTAAATTTTCCATTAAGATAATACTAAATCATTTATCGTCTGGAAAATAGTTAAAAACCTGATTAAAAGAAGAAAATAATTCGAATCTCTCTTAAAGTTCATGCATTTAAGCTGCGAAATTAAAAAATGTCCCAAAAATTATTATTTTCTAGTTAAATGATTCGCAAAACTCAATCTTTGAAGACTCCCATCCCATTTACTATTGTCACGAAAATGGGAAATTTCGATTTTTTAACCCGAGATTTCAGGTATACTCTTTCTGAAAATTTTTTAAACATATCACATTTTTTAGCAAAAATGACTCATATTCTCTTTCTAACGAAAACAAAGAAGAATTTGAAAGAGATCTAAAGTTTATAAAGAAAAACCTTGATTTGATTAATGAGAAGATCATCAAAAATGAGCTTGAGTATTCCTCTGTCTTTTTGATATCAAAACATTGGGTCGAAATTTATTACAATTACCTTGAAGCCAAAGTTCAAAATGACCTCTTTTCATTTAATAATGAAAGTTACAAAGACCTCAATTATTTCAACCAAGATGTGTTAGAAAAAGAGGCTTTGGCGGAAAAATTTTATAAGTATCATGATGATTTTAGGGGACTGAACGTGATTTTGAAAGAATACCTGCCGGAAGAAAAATTTCAAATCATAGATCTTAATGTTTTGAATTTCATTAAAAACAAATTCAAGGGAAGCATCATTAGAAGGGAAGTTAGAAAGAAGAATAATCAGGAAAATTATATTGATTTCAGTCCATTGAGGGTAATTTTTTTTTTGGTGTTATTTTCCATTTTTTAATATTGTTTTTTCCCATAAAAAAACACAAAATAAATAATTTTTTTTTTTGGTTAAGTATTTTTTTTACAAGAAAATTGAAATTTTTTTTGTTATTTTCCATTTTTAATATTGTTTTTTCACATAAAAAAAACACCAAATAAAATAATTTTTTTTTAATTATTTTAAAAAAATGAAATAACATTTTTTGTTTTCATAAAAAGATTCAAATCATGAAGTTTTCAAACATGGAATATCAGAAATTCGTGAACCCTGAGATATATCCAAGTCTTTTATCAGATTTTTTTGAGGAAAAATATCTACAGATTTTTTCTTATATGACAGTATACGATCTACTGGTTGAAATTCTGAAAATTCTGAATAACGAAAGTAAAGTTGCTTTAATTCCTGACATTGTGTTGCTCCGGTTATGGAAATTGAATCCTCACATCGATTCAAATGATTTAATTGATCAAATCAAGGCACATTTCAATGAAAATTCGGGTGCAAACCGAGAGAAATTGATAAAAATTCAAGGGATTTGTCTAGATAATAAAAAAGAGCTGACTTTTCAAGAACTGGAAATAGCAAGTAATGATAGGTTTATCTTGGAAATAAAGGATAATTCGAAAAACCCGTGGTTTTTTTACGAACGAAGCGAGAAGAGCACAAGCAACAAAAGGAATTTTTTATCATTTTTGGGCACTTTTGATGAGACGGATGAGATTTCCATAAAAGAAGTTAATATTTCTTTTAAAATGATTTAATTTATGTAAATTAAAGCCCAAATTGATCAAAATCATTAATGCCACCTCTGAGCCTTCCTCTTCAAATCATTTAAACTATAGTAAAAAAAAGCCATCACCTAATAATTTCACCTATCTGTCGAAAACTATGTCCAATACCAACAACTCAGAGGCTTCACTAGAGAAAAAAAATGGCACATCCACTTCACAAAATATTCTCAGAGGCTTAATTGGCATACAAAACTTAGGTGAAACTTGCTTTATCAACGTGATACTCCAGATGTTCAATAATATTCAGCCTATTAGGGAGTTTTTCTTGGGTTCGAGACATAAGGAAGATTCAAATTATGAAAGTCAACTATCAAAAGTTTTAGAAAATGTTTTGAGAAATCTATGGGATGGGGACTCAAAAAGCATTTCACCGCATAATTTTTACGATGCACTGAAAGAAAAAATGCCCTTGTTCGCGAATTATCAACAACATGACGCACATGAGTTTTTCCTGAATTTTATCGATAAATTATATCCTGATAAACCTCTGACAATTGCTAATGGAGAGAATCATAAAAAACAACAATATATGAACATCTCGATTTTTAAAGAAAATTTCTTTGGAATCTTAAGAAACACCATAATTTGTCCAGATTGTGAGTCAAAAAGTCTGAGGTTCGATCCTTTTTTAAGTTTGAGTCTGCCGATCCCTCAAGAAAACTTCACAATAAATTCTGAAGATTTCTATAGAACATATTACATAAACGATGACATTGAATCGAATCATAGAGTGATTTGTTTGAATTTGCCTTTGAATGATAAAAAGCTTAAAACCATGACTTTGGCTTCTTTCAAAGATTATGTGAAAAAAGAGATAAAAACCATGGAAAAACATGATATAATTTTAGTGGCTTGCAATGAAAAAATTATCTGGAAGATGTATGAGGATGAAAAAGAGAAAATCTTTGAGATTTACTCTCAGGCGAGAAAGGAAAAACATACTCTCTCTTTCATTGAAATTAACCCAGAAGCCGGTTTGTCACCAGGCTCTTTTTTCGTTTTTTTGGCCTTTATGTTCAAGGAAAATGAATCACAAAACGAGGTGTTTTTATCTTTACCAAGGTTTTTGCTTTTGAATAAAACGAATGGAATTATGAAGGTTTTAGAGTCTTACGTTTTAAACCTATTGAGGAAGATTTTCAATGACCCGATGTTATCAGAGAAGAAAATCGAAGGATGTTTTGAGTTAAAACTGCGTCTTTTCGATCTTTTCGGAAACATAAATAACATTGATATATGCGAAAATTGCAAAAAAAACCCTTGCTCATGTAAATCCTTTAAATCTGATGATTATTATTTCGAAAGAGAAAGACAATATGAGAATTCGAATTTCAAGCTTTTCATAAAACTCGTGTTTTTAACACGCAAATTTTCAGGCGAACAGTTTGAAAACCTGCTATTAATGAAAAAATCCATCAAATATAATGAGGAAAATGAAATCACATTGATGGATTGTCTACAGGAATTCACTAAAATTGAGGTTTTGAATGAGGAAAATAAGTGGTTTTGCCAAAAATGCAACCAGACCAAACAAGGCATCAACCAATTGGACATATTTTCAGCGCCTAAATATCTCATTTTCCAATTAAAAAGGTTCATCACTCAGAATCTCGTCAAAGGAAAAATACAAGTTAAAATAAAATTTCCTTTGGGAAAATTAGATTTAACGAAAATGGTAAAAAGCCAATGCGAAAGTGGGGAAATCTGGAAAAGAGAAGATGTTGGAGTGAATTTTCAAGAGAGCATGATGAAGATTTCGAAGGACCAGGAAGATTTCGAAAAGACTGAGGAAGTTTCATATGAACTGTTGGGGGTCGTTAATCATTTGGGGAATAGTTTGGAGAAGGGACATTATTTCGCGAATTTCAAGAGTGAAATAAATGGATTTTGGTATAAGTATGATGATAGAGCTGTTAGTCAGGAGTTGGATGAATTGGTTTGTTCGAGTGAAGCCTATATTTTGATTTATAGGAGGAAATAAATGAGTTGTTAAGCTTTGATAAAATAAAATGATAGAAATTATTTTTTAAAATACATATGAAAAAGTTTTAAAAAGGAAAATTAAAAAACAATATTTTTTAATTAAATTCACAATTTTATTTATTTTTGAATTTGGAAATTAGACTATTTAAAAGATGATTTAAATATAACAGTTAAAATTTGAGCATTGGCGGAAATTTGCAACTCAACAGAACAATAAATTGCTTTGATTTGAAATTTAATTAAAAAAAAAAAAAAAAAATTTTAATTAAAAAATATTTGGCACTAAAATAAATAAATTTTTTATATCCAAATGATATTGAAATTTGGAACTCCAACGGTGGCTCTTTTTATGAGCGCATATTATTTGAACAAAAAATATGAATTAATCAAGTAAAAAATCTTTCCTATTTTGATAAAATTAATATATGTAGGGTGCAGATGAACATTTATTCAAGAATATATGAATATGCGATCAATAATTTCGTAAATAATTATGAACATTCCGTTACAATGGCATTTTCTAGAGCTCAAAACGATTTTTTGATTTTCACAAGTATTTGATTTCTCTTTCACTTTTGAATGTGGACACGAAAAACTCAAATGTAATTTTTACAAAAAATGTTTCCCCACTATAAAAAACATTTTTAAATTAGAAGACAAATCTGAATTCAAAACTTTTCGAAAAAGAGATCGACAACATAATTGGAATTGGGTGCGGATTTGATTCCAAAGGAAATGTAAAGATTGAATATTTGTTCATATGTTTTAAAATCTCTTTCATTTTTTTATAGTGCATTGAAGGTCTTTTTAATCTCGGTTGCGGATTTGTTGAGATCGGTCCGTTATCTCCACAAAACGAAACCAATGAAAATACAAATTTCTTATCTTTTGAGGCATTTAATAAATATTTTTGCATTTTATGAAACTTTATAAATAGAAAAACAAAGTCATCTTAAAAAATAACCAGAAAAACATGGGGATTTTATATTCGAAATCCCTGATCAGATCCTTTCAAAGATCTACACAAGCCCATAAGAATAAATTAATAGGAGTGAATTTGATTCCAAATAATAACGTGAAAGAATTGGCTCCATATTTATGTGATAAGGATTTCGAGTTCTCAATCACTGAAATCAGTAATGCTGTGGATTATGTTGTTATCAATTTATCAGGATTCAACAAAAACGGGTTATCACAATATTTTGAAGAAGACAACCTTGACTCTTTGATTAAAACTATTTTAAATACGAAACAAGATAAAATTGGATTAACAGCTGCCAGTCAAATTCAAAAAAAAGACTCTGTAGATAAAAAAATTGATCAGGTTCAATTAAAAAATGCCTTGGAAATAAAAAAATATTTCCCTGCAATTTTGATAAAAATTGACCCGGACTTGAATTCTGAAAAACAGAAAAAAATTTGCGAAATAGCACTTGTTAATAAACTTGATGGGATCATAATCGGCGAAATGTATCAAAAGAAACTAGAAAAAGGAGAAAATAATGGTTTTGAATTTTTCGAGAATGAAGATATGAAAAATCTCGAAAACCAAGCTTTGATTTCAGTTTATAGACAAACCAAAGGTAAAACAATATTAATAATGAACTTTCAATAATTATATCAAAATTAACAAGGAATGATTCCAATCATCAGCAGTGGGAACATTTTCGAGGGGACGGAAATTATCAATAGAGTTAAGAATGGAGCAAGTGCTGTTCAAATTTCTTCAGCTTTTATTTTAAAGGTTTTTTAATAAATAATTAAAAAAAAAAAAAAAAATTTAATTCAGGGATATAAATTTTTTGATGTGCTCAAGTCACAGGCAAGCAAAGAATTAGAAAAGAACAATGTTCAGAATATAAACATGCTCAAAGGGACAAATGTGACTTTATGATTGCTCTTTAGTTAATAAAACATGTTTTTATTTTTTTCAATTGAGAAAATTAATATAATTTTATTTTTCAGCAAGAAAATATTTTATTATTTTTAATTTTTCTTAAAAATTAATAAACTATTTTTAAACAAAAATTAATTTTTGCATAGTCATTGGGGGTCGCGCCCCCATTTAAAAAAAAAAAAAAAAAACTATTTTGATTTAAATTTTGTCGAAAACATGTTTTTTTCAATCGATAAAATTAATTTTATCATTTATAATTAATTATGTATGATTAAATTAGATCTTTTTCATTAGTTTCCAAAAAAAACAACTAAATACATTATTTAGTTAAAGCTAAAGATATTATTGCTTATAGTTGGTAAATGATTCGTGGTGTAATGTCTTCTAACTCTATTATCAATTATTACCGGGTTTGGAGTCGCATAGGTTCCGCTCGTGATGGTCGTAATTGTTTTCACTCTGTTGTTATCAAACGCATAAGGATTCTGTTGATTATAATAAATCATAGGGCTTCTGGATCTTGACTTATCTCTCGTTCTATCCATAATGTCAACTCTTTCAACCTTATTTCCGCCATTGAAGTATTTATCATTTTCTCTTGGAACAATGTTTTCTTTGAATTCTGTTGGATTCACAATATTGGTGTTGAGACTGTTGCTTGGATGAAGGATTGCCTTTTCCACATGAAAAATGTGGCTCATTTTATCACTGTTGAAATTCATGAGATCGACTATTTCTTTGCATCTGTTGAATGTGATATTACTCTTTTTCCATTCTTGAGTCTAAATCAAAGGTTATAAATTAAGAAAAATATTCATATTTTACATAATTTATAATGGGTGTTGAGCTTTTTTCTTTTTCTTTAGGAATTAAATTCATTGACTTCGAAGTATTCACTGTCTGAAGACTTTCCTCTTCCAAAAAAATTATTTCTTCCTTCGATAAATTCTCCAGCCTCTCGAAACATTCTTTTTCTGAAATGTTCAAAATCAAAGACACCCACATTCCATCGTTTTTCAAGCCTGACAGCAAAGAAATTTTATTATTAATAACCACCTTCTTTTCTTCAACCAAATTCGGCTTATAAACGTTTTGCTCGAGTCTATTGTCTTTGATCAGATAAATTTCAATTGTTCGGTTCAAAGTTTCGGACAATAATTTTAATAAGTCTCTTCTAGGTTCGGTCCATAATTGCATAATTATCTTATGCATCATTTCTTTTTCTATAAAGCCATTGCTACGATTCAAAGTGCCAACCATCATCTCTTTCAAAAACACCACCAAAGATTCCAAAAAAACTGGTTTTTGCCAAATAATATACGCGAAGGATTTTGCCAATTTAGTGAAAGAAACATGTGTTTTGGCTCTTAAAGTTAAGATTTTTTTGAAATTCGACAAAAATGAAAATTTCAGTTGTTCCTCTGAAAAGATCGATGAAGGATGTGGGCTCAGGATGATCTGTTTATTGTAGACTAGATTATAGAGCTCATTTAAATTCTGATGGTTTTCAGAAGAAAACGACTCCATGATCAAACTGATGAAATGCGAAACGGCCACGCATTTGATTAAAAGTTCGTTAGAACTTGCCATTTCCAAAATGTACGTTGATAAGAAATATGAATTCAAGTTCAAAAAGTCGACGTTTTCTGTCTGGAAGCTTTTCTGAAGGAAATTTGCAGTCTTGCTCAGCACATAATATTTGCTTTTGATTTCAACAGGCTCCAAAGTTGAGCTTTCTCCACAATCATTATTATGGAAATTTGAGATTTTTTGGTCAAAATTTGAGCTGTTTTTTTCTCTTTCTAGCTCTTGATGGATGTTTTCTGAGATACTGGGTTGTTTTCTCAACAAAGGTTCAGGCTTAATGGCTTTATTGGAAAAGAAAGAGGAATCTTGGGTGGGTGTGAGTTCTGTAGGGACTTTGATGGTCTCAGTAAAGGAATCAGAAAGTCTGGCCCATTTTTCAGATAGACTTAAAGAAGATAGCTCATAATCATTGGTCATTTTTTCAAGGAATTTGGAAAGAAGATCCTTGAGCACGATGGTTTGTGTCATTATTAAAAATGATTGTTTTTTTTTAAATATGTTTGAATTTTTATGTTAAAATTCAAATTTAAGGCTTTTGTTTGGAAAAAAATAGATTAAACGTTGGTTTTTTCTCACTGTGAAATAAAAAAATAATTAATTTTAAAATGTTCCTCTGCCGGAAATTCTCAAATCGACTGCTTTTCTTCAATCTCAAACAGAATCTTTCCCATCAAGAAATTAAAACAAATTTATGTAAAGCCACCTTTTTATTGAAGAAATTATCTTTTTTTCTTTTTTTTAAAGATGAAATCACCAGAATTGTGAGAAATAATGAAGGGAAATTTTTCATAAATATGAATGATTCTCTTTTCCCATTATTCATTGATGGGACTCTTCTTGATTATCGTTTAAAATTAAGGGCGCTGAGCGAAAGTAGCGTTGAAAATCTACAAATTTTTAACAAAAACTTTGAAGAATATGCAGTCACAACTCCAATTTTTTATGTTATAGAGGATGATTTTTATTTGAAGCTCGGAAATGAAATTTATTTTATTGTAGTGAAAATGGATTATTTTATTGATAAGCAGGAGTTGAAACAGAACCAAGAAAATGTGTGGTCATATGAATTTTCGAAAAGATTGCCAGGGGATTTCATAGAAAAAGAATCGACCCTCTCATTCCAAAATTCCTTGTTGAGGAATTTGCAAAAATTTGACAAAAAGTTTATGAATATAAATATTGTCAAAAACTGCATATTTGACAGTATCAATCAGATTTCGATTCAAAAGAAAAAACAGTTAGAATTGTTGGAGTTTAAAATAAATATCATTGAGAAAAAACTTGAAAATTTGCTGAAGGTGAAGGAAAAAGTTGAGGGAATTTTAGAAAAAAAGAGCAAAAGAAGAATAACTGTGCTATTGTCTATGATATTGACACAGATTTGTTTGATTCAATATGGAACCTATTATGTCTTTTCATGGGATATAATGGAGCCGATTACTTGTCTTTTGGGGGTTGTTGATCTCATCATACCTTATTACTTTTGGTTGAGACATCAGAAGGATTATAGTTTTGAAACGGTAAAGGAAGTGATCATGGAAAAGAAACAAGCAAGAGCATATAAAAAGAAAGACTTTATCAAAGAGGAAATAGAATATCAGAAAGAAATTCTGGAATGTTTAAAAAGAAGGAGGATGTTCTATTCGGAAAACATTGATTTAATTTTTAATGAATTAAAGTTAACTTAAAAAAAAAAAATTATTGTTATGGGGAAACATTTTTTGGTTTTGTGGTCCATTTAACGAAATGCTTTGAGTCATTCTACTTTAAACTTGAAGGTTTTCTTTAAAATTTTCCTCATCTTTTGGCAGAGAACCATTTAAGGCTTTGGGGTTTAGAGAATATGTTCTAGCTTCATTTTGTTTCAATGAGATATTTTTGATTTTTCAACGAAGTTCCCTCTTAATTTGTTTTCCCATAGACCCAAATTTTCTATTTGAAGGGGCAATACACTAACAAGATCTTATTGAATGTTTGGAAAGTCTGTTTTGTTGAAGAATGAGAATTTTTTTTGGTTGATAAAAAAATTCAATAAATTTATTTGAAAAAGAAAGGCTATGAGAAGCCGGCCACGGACTTCCCCTTTTATGGCATAGATATCAATTAATAGATTCCTCACTTTTCTATTAATAATCTTGAAAAAATTCAAGAGGAAACAAAATGAACCGCTTTTAACATTATTTATTTTAAAGGAAACAAAAAGTTTACACAAAGACATATAAAGAGTCCATCCTGCATAATTGAGTGAAGAGACAATCCAAATGTCTTTTCAAAAAAAAATTTCATTATGGTAATTGTAATTTTTTAAGGAGTTTTCTCGATTCTCCAAAAATGTTTCATTTTCAGGACGGATGTAATAAGATTTTGACTTGTAACTCTCTAGGATAATCAAATGCAAAATCAAATTTTTCAAAAAAAAAAATGCAAAAAATCTTAGAATCTAAAAAACTCTCTCATCATTTTCTTTTTTTCTGCAAAAAAAGTGTTTTTTATCGAAAGACAGCTGTCGAAAATGCAATTTCCTCTTACAAGGCTTTAAAGTTCTTAAGGGAAACGGAAGCCATAAATTTTCTAAGCAATCCTAAGATGAAAAAAATACAATTTTTGCAAGTACCGAGCAATGTTTTGTCAGCAAACAGACTGCAAGTGGATAGATTTGTTCTGGATAAGAACAATTGCCTGTCTTTTTTCATCAATCAAAAGCGATTGAATCTTCTAAATCATATGACGGATTTGATTTGTGAGCCAGATCTAGAAAAAAATGCAACAACAACAACACCCTCCAAACCCCAAAAGGCTGCAATTTCACCTTCAAACGAAAAATTGGTAATCATACAAAAGAAAAAATGCAGGAAAAAAATGATTTGCTGAGAGTCAAAAAAATTTGGCATGAACCAATTTTTCTCAAAGGACCCAGAGGAGTGGGTAAAAGCCATTTGTTGGCATTATTGGTCCTATCATTGAGATCTTTAGAAAACACCAGAATTCTGTACTTCAACAATCCGAAACTTTATTCTTATTCTTTTAAAGTCGGTTTTGCCAATGAGTTGGCATATTTTGTTGCACCTGATTTGGATTCAAATGAAAAATTCCAAAAGAAAATTTTATCAATAGATTTCAATCAGAAGAAATCAATCATTGACTTCATAGAGGAAATGCTAAATTATTATGATTCTCTTGGAATTGATTGGCTCTTGTGTTTCGATCAATTAGATGCTTTGGTAAAAATAGATTATTTGAAGAGTGCTGAGACAATAAAGGATATCTTTACCTGCTTCAATGACAGAATAATATACAGTGTTTCAAATACAAATTTGGCCATGAAAAATCGAACAATTGAAAGAGTTGGGAATGAGCTGAACATTTCTTCACAAGATATTGTTGCAAATTCTGAGGAAGTGGCTGAATATTGCAAAAAATTGCATTTGTTTGAAGATCAATCGGAACAATTGAAAGCAAATAGCGATTTTATGAACAAATTAGAAATCTTGACTAAATTTAATCCTTTTGAAATCCAGGTTTTTCATAAAGTTTATGAAGAGATGAAGGAATCAAAGAAGAATATTACAAGCGAAAAAATCGAAGAAATATTCGTCGAAACGAGAAATTATCAGATCAATACTTCGCACAGTAATTTTCAAAGAGAATATTTAAGCACTTCACGACAAAAAGAAAAATTTTTAAAATGTTTGAACTTCATGGATTCAGATAAAGAATTCCCTGCTTCTGAGATGATCTTATTGATTGATAATAATTTGATGGAATTCAATAAAGTCACCAAAAAAATCACCTCAATTTGCCCTATGGGAGCAAAATATCTTGAAAAAGAGTACAATTTGCTCAAACTAGCAAAAAAAGAACCGGAAACAAGGGAATTCTATAAAGCCATTCTTTATGAAAAATATAGAATTTGCCATATTGAAAGAAAAGGATATTTGTTTAAAGAAGTTTTGGATCTTTTCGTTTTCGAAAAATGTGTTTTGAAGCAAAGTTTGTTGAAAGGAACAGAAATTCATTCTGTTGCTTATAATGTCAGAAATGCTATCGAGTATATAGATGATGATTTGATCAAGACAATAAAACGTGAAGTGATATGCAAAGATATTTTTTTTTTTCTCAACAATCCCTATTTTGATTTTATTGATATGATTTTCTTACAAAAAGATGGTAAAAAACCTGTGTTAAATAAGAATATATTAATAATAGTTTTCTATTCCTTAATTTTTTTTTTCTCTCTTTAGCAAATAAAATTTATTTCATTAATTTTGCAGTGGCCCCAAACATGAAGACTTTAAAGTCAAAAATTGAGAATTTTGCAACTTTGAATTTACTTTTAAACGTAAAACATAAAAAATGATTGCAATAATTAAATTAATGCCAAAACAAGGAACAAATTGAGGAGATTGTGGAAAAAACTATTGATTCCCAGACACAAAATAAGGAAAACTCGGAAAAAACTAATGATTCCCAGAATCAGAATAAAAAGAGCTTGGCAAATGATTCCCAGAATC
>Ga0302186_10002393_pt1 | contig 14461 bp, 12 predicted proteins | sample II_Bog_E1_2_FD_198782 | JGI IMG/M metagenome (GOLD analysis project Ga0302186, IMG submission 198782) | Peat permafrost microbial communities from Stordalen Mire near Abisko, Sweden - II_Bog_E1_1 | ecosystem: Environmental > Terrestrial > Soil > Wetlands > Peat | place: Sweden: Abisko... | reverse complement strand
CACTAATTTCGAAAGCTCAAACCTTGACATAGATCCTAAAAACTTAAGAAATTTTCTTTGGCAATTGCAAAATCTGATAAAAAAGTTATACTTTTGAAATTTATCTAAATAACATTTTCTCAAAGATTGCTTGAATTTATCAGCAAATTTCAAAATCTATGTGTTTTCAGCATAAAATCATTGAAAAAAAGCCTTCTAGCCTATAAGATCATTGAAATTTGTTTGAAGGCTCATTTATTCGGCAATGATGAAAATGATGAACTTTTCATAAAAGTAATCCAAAAATACATTATTTATAAAAGATTTTGAAGGAATTTGAAAAAAGCGATTGTGAATTAGAGGAAGGAGAGCTGCAGATTTCCTTGATAATTTTAAAGAATATAAAATGCAATTATGAATCTGGATCCAAAAAATTCCTGATTATCATTAGGAAAATTTTGGCTGATTTCTTAAGAATTCAACATCTTCCAATCCCTCGAGCCTTTCCCCAACCGTTTTTAAAGAAGTTATTTATTTCGTATTGTTTTATGAAAAATGATAAAAAAAATTCAGACGAGATAAAAGTTAATTTTTTCTTATATCTATATTTTTTTAAATTATATAGACTTTTAATGCCTTTCATGGAGGCTCTCTAAAAGCAGAGATCAAAATCTTTAATTTGGGGAAGAAAGGAGATTTTTGCTTGATGATGGAAAATGAACTAAATCTGATTGTTGATAAAGAAAACGCGGTGTTCAAGACAATTAATATTCAGAAGCAAAAACAAAAAATATCAGCAAAGAAATCTGAATATGAGTTTAATATTCTCTTGACTTTTCCGCATATTGGCGTATTTATTATAGAGTTTTTGTTGTGAAAAAAATAATTTTTAGGAATACAGAATAAATTCAAATATCAAAATATTAGATGCTAATTTCTTTTCCTTGATTGAAAAATCAATATTTTTGGACATAAATGCCATATAAAAAAAAATGAAATTATATTTAAAAAAATTAAGCAAAAATAAAGTGTAAAAAAACAAGAATTTTAAAATATTAAGCAACCTTGATAAATTAAAAAAAGTCAAGATATTCGATATATATCATTAATATTGTAAATTCCAAATAAATAAATTTTGCGATTTTCACTAGTTAATTTTTAATAGCTCACGCTGCGAAACCTCTTTCAAAATTATAGAATACTCCTTTTTTATTCACCAAATCCTCATAAGTGCCTCTTTCGATAATTTGTCCTGATCCAAAAACCAGTATTTCATCCGCATCTTTGATTGTAGAAATTCGATGGGCAATAACCAAGGAAGTCTTATTCATCATAATTTTATTTAAAGAATCCTGAACAATGGCTTCATTCTGTGCGTCTAAAGCACTCGTGGCTTCATCTAACAAAAGAATCTTAGGCTTCTTTATAATGGCCCTGGCTATTGCCAATCTTTGTTTTTGGCCTCCTGAAATTTGGCTTCCTTTTGATCCAATTTGTCGATTAAATCCAGTAATTTTTGCGTCTTCAGTTTTTTTTTTATTTTTTTCATCAAATTCTTCAACTATTTCAATATAAGAAAGTATAATAATAATAAAATAGAGAAAATACATTGTTCATTTTTTAAAATGAACTGTAAAGCATTGGCTTGTTCTGCTGCATCATGAACATCGTTCTCTGTAGCAGTATCAGTATTATATCTATTAATAATAAATATTTTTTGATTTGATTCTAATAAATTATTTAAAAACAATTACTTGATATTATATCCAATGGTCCCCAAAAAAAGTACAGGTTCCTGAGAAACTACTCCAAAAAGCCTTCGCAATTGTTGAACGCTCAGTGACTTTATATTTACATGATCAATTAAGATGTTTCCTTTCTCAATTTCATAGAATCGTAATAACAATTGAAACAAAGTTGATTTTCCTATTATATCAATTTAAATCGTAAAAAAATTATTAGTATTATTTTATTACCACATCCCGAAGGACCAACTAAAGCCACTTTTTTTCCTGGATTGATCACCAAATTGAAATTTTCAAAGAGATAATTCTCTCTGAGTGGATATTTGAAATAAACATTTTTAAATTCTATCCTCCCTTGAAAATTGTTGATTAGATTCTCGAAATTTCCTTGTTCAACATAGTTTTCCTGATCTTGAGAATCCAATAATGTAAAAACTTGTTCTCCAGCGATTACACATTCAGCAACATCAGGAAGGAAATTTCCACTTATTCCAGTTGCTGAAGCAGCCATGATAATTGCGAACAAAGCAACAAAGAAATCCTGTAATGTCAAACCTTCTCTATCTTGGAGTACTGCTGCGATATAAAAGACTATGGCATAATAAGCAAACAAAAGGAAAAAAGATCCTCCAAATGCCAACCCTATTCTAATTCCTTTTCGAGCTCCTGCTTTAATCGGAATATCCACTTGTTCATTATATTTATTTTGGAATTTTTTCTCTTTGCAAAATGAGGCCACTGTCCTGATATTGGTAACACTTTCCATAATTATAGCTGCTGAAGTTTTATAGGATTCATCCTCTTTCTGAAACCCAGTCATCGTTTTAGCTTGGTACGATTGTGAAGCGACAATTAATGGAGAAAGTCCAAGGGCCACTAATGTAATTTGCCAACTATAGCAGAAAGCTACGATCATACCAACTATAAAACCAGCAAAACCCTGTATGACAATTCCAATAAAGGAAGAAGCCAAACTGTTGACTTGTTGTGTATCGATAGAAATTTTGGCAGATAAAATACCAGGATTATTGCTATCTTCATCAAAAAATTTGAGGGGTTTCCGAATTATTTTATCATAAACTTGAAATTTCAACTCATAGCTGATCTTTTCTCCCAAAACGGCATATAAATAGGACTGGAATAAATTTGCAAAGAATGCTCCTCCAGCAATCACAACGAACATCCCTGCTAAAAAATCTACTTTTCCCCTGAAATCAGGCAACCAATATAAGGCTAGTGTCTGCAACATTTCACCGAAAACTATTGCCATTAAAGGTGGAATTCCTCCATTGATGATACTTCCCAAAACAGCGCCAATGAAGGTAAAAGGATGCTTTAATATATAGTGCATAAGTCTTTTGAAGACCTTCTTTTTCTTCACATCCAAATCCTTCTTTGTAAGTTGGCTTATTACCATTTGTATTTCCTCAAATTCTTGTTTCACTATCATCTCATGATGTGATCGCCTCTTCAATGAAACCCGATTTAAATGAGAATTCTCTTCAGGTATTATTTGTAATGAAATAATACTCCCTTTTGATTTCTCACATGGAATTGTTAATTCTGTCTCAGTTTCCATTATTTTCTCTTTCTCCTCTTTTAGCACTTCCTCTTCATTCTTTTCTTCCTTACCCATGAGCTGAATCTTCACCAAAGCCTCATACCTTCCTCCTCGAAACAATAACTCCTCATGAGTCCCATAATCTTCAATGTTTCCATTATTCATCACATAGATTTTGTCTGCGTCTTGAATAGTTGATAATCGATGAGCAATAACTATAGTTGTTTTTGCTGCGGAGATCTTATCTAAAGTCATTTGAATCTCCTTTTCGTTCGTTCGATCCAAGGCACTCGTGGCTTCATCTAACAATAAAATTGATGGATTTTTTAGAATGGCTCTTGCTATTGCCAAACGTTGTTTTTGACCCCCTGATAATTGATTTCCTCCAATTCCAATCATTGTATCCAGTTTTTTGGGGAGGTTCTGGACAAATGAATAGGCTTCTGCTTTCTTTAAAGCCTCCATCATCTCATCATCAGTGGCATCCTCTTTACCAAACAATAGATTTTCCTTAACCGTCCCTGAAAATAAAATGGGTTCCTGGCCAACATATCCTATATTTCTTCTGATGGAACTCAAATTATATTCTTTTAAATCAATTTCATCTATGGTGATGAGCCCTGAAGTAGGATCATAGAACCTTTCAATTAAAGCGACTATTGTGCTTTTCCCTGAACCACTTTCACCAACGAAGGCTGTCTTCTTATTCTCCTCAATTTTAATGGTGACGTTTTTGAGAACTTGAACATCTTTTCTGCTTGGATAGCTGAATTCAACATTTTTGAAACATATATCGCCATGTATATTTTGAGCGATTTTCTTTGTTTTGTCATCATTTAAGATCTCTGGAACCCTATCAATTATATCGAATACATTGGCTGCAGATTGTTTTGCGGCTGTGAATGATTTGAAGGGAGGACCCAATTGAGCAAAATACACAGATGCGATCGTGACCGAAAAGAAGACTGTTATGACGTTACCAACATCATAAGTGCTGTGAGTCACAGAATTATACCATCTCTTCTCCAAAGTCACTGATCCAAACCAGAATGCCAATGCATAATTGGAAAATATGATGAAATAGATAAATCCCATAGAGAATCCGACAAGTAAACCATATTTTAAGATTACCTTATTTGATTTCTTTAGTTCCAAGGAAAAATTCATCAGTTCAAAGTCTTCGCTGGACAATGATTTTACTGTTTTTATGGCGTTGAGGCATTGTTCAGCCAACCCTGCTGACGTAACATAAGCCTCATTAATTTTTTTCTTAATATTGGCCAATATCCACCCATAGAGACCTCCGCCAATACCGAGGAAAGGCAATACACCGCATAATACCAAAGTTAATTCCCATCCTTGAGAAAATCCCATCACAAATCCTGCAATAATTGTTGCAAAGGCCATGAGAAATTGGGGAATTTTGTCACCTATCCCTTGCTGAATTGTGTATGTTTCAATTGACATTTTGGAAGCCAATTCATTCGGATTCAAACTATCAAACCATCCTATATTCTGCCTCAAAACGGCTTCATAATAGGCCTTTCTTATTCTTCCTGAGATCTTTTCACTCACATTCAAAAACACCCCCATTGAAATAAAATTGCATATGAACACTCCTATTCCTATATAGATGAAATCGGCAGAATATGTACTCGCGTCATCGATGATTTTGGAATTTTGTTGACCTACTCCTGTCGGAGCCAAAGAATTGGTTAAACCTCCAAAGACGAGCGCGAATAATGGAAAAGCTGCGCCACCCGCCAAAGCGAAGAAGCAAGCGAAGACTAGGAAAAAACGTTCCTTTTGAGTCGAAAAGCGGAAAAGGTTCAAAAAAGAGACAGACCTCTTTGATTTGCTCTCAAGCTGTACCTCGGGAATCATTGTAATTTTGTTTTGTATTTTTTTAAACTACTAATTTTTTCAAGAGTTTTACTAATTGGCTAAATTTATAAATTTGCCCTTCTCATTAATGAAAACATTTTCTCATAAAAATAGGAACTTTTCTTTTTCGAATCGTCTTAATGGGTTTTTCTAATTCAAAAATGGACCAATATGGACGCAATTTGTTCCAAGAAACAGCATTCATTAAATATTTAACCAAATTTGGAAAGGAATTTAGTGCCAACCTCGAGATTCCATATGAAAAATCTGACACGAAAGGGGGCCTTTCAGAACAGAGTATTGGAATTCGTTCTATTCCAGAATCCACAGCCAATGTTCGCGTCAGTCAAATGGGAGATTTTTCTTTTGAAAGAGTCAACAAAACTTTAATAATGTCTGCCTGCGCGTTTCAAGGAAGACCAGAAATCGATAATATTTTAGATGGCTATAATACTGGTTTGGTAATTATAGTAGAAAATACAAACCATGGCGCCATTCGATTGAAATTTGCACAAAAGCCTATCCAAGATGATATGTTCCAGAGGGAATTAATACCCTTTCCCAAGCCTGAAAAAACTTGTCTGAGCCATGGTTGTAAGAAGGATGATGATGATGAAAAAAAACACCTTTATTCTTTGACAGGAGTGACTCCCAAAAAGATCTCTTGGTGGAAGTGTGGTTTATGGTCAGGTCTGTTTAATGGCAGCATTCATCTGTGGAATCTCATCCAACAACGAGCTATGACTGATAGAGTCACTGCACATCAACCTATTTGGTGCCAAGGGTACGTTTGGTTTTGTGCTCCAGTCGCTTGGCAACAAGTTGAGATTCAAGACCATCCCAACAAATTATTGATTACACTAAATGCATTGCAGGAATCCAAAAAAACCTCTCCACTGGTTAAAGAAATCCCATCATGGCCAAAAAGGAAACAAGTTTATTATTGCATTCACCCTCATGAAGATGTAAATTTCCTTAATTTCAAAGGGAAACCTGAACCAAGAATGATAACTTATTCTTTCAATTTTGCAAAATTTATTGAAAGAACTTACGTGACGTTTTTTGAATTTGGTTTGGATGAAACACTCAAGGACAACCATAATACTTCTTCACAAAAAACTACAAAATTGCAATTGAATCACTATGCACAACTTCACATGTTTGGTTTTACAAAAAATTTCTACTTAATATTCGCTAATCCACTCGCAGTAAATAAATGTAGAATTGCATGTGATGGAACCCCTGTTCTTCGTGCACTAAATGATATGTTTCAGTGCAATTTGATAATTTACATTGTGAGAAGACCTGATGCACCCAGCTGGTTGCCAAAATTCATGATAGTTGATACAAAACAACAAGGTAATATGTACCATACAGTTAATTGTTTTGAAGAATACAAATTTTCAGAAAAAGAAATAAATGAATATGTCAAAAAATATAGCGAAGAATTGAAGAATATGACAGAACAAGATCCCTCCAAATGGAACTCCTCCTTGAAAAATTTAGTTAGACAATATTTCCCAACGAAGATTGTTTTAGATGGGTGGGCTTCGCAACTAAATGCTGCCAGAGAATCTTCACAATTTGAATTAAAACAAGATTGTGAGCACAATGTTTATGAAAATCAAGGAAGTTTATACAGATTCAACATGCACTTAAATAAAGAAACCTTCAGAGTCATTTCATGCCACAATCAATGTGTATGCCCAGAAATTATTTCTTCCATCGATTTTCATTGCATTAATAACCACAATTATGGACGAAGTTATCGTTATTTCTGGCTTGTGACCCATCGTCGAAATAGAACTGTTTCCCCAAGAAATCCATTTGGAGATATTGAATATTGTGAAAGTATATTATATGGGATAAAAATGCCAACCTCAAGAATTTTTTCTGATCCATGGGATTTGTTCCCGGATCATGGAGATCCTTGGTGCACAACAGATAACTTACCTATTTACTCTTCAGAAAAAAATTTAATATCTTATTATATGAGAACTCCGATATTTGTTGCCAAAGAAAATATCTCAAAGCATTCAGGAATACAAGAATCTGAAGCAGGAGTAAAGGAAATGAAAGAAAAAGATGGTTATTTGTTTGTTTGGGTTTATCGAATGGTGCACGATCTCAGAGAAGTCAAAAATAATAATATATGGGAATCAGCAGCTAAATATGAAGAACAAGAAAAATCAATATTTCATATGGTTAGTAAAATGGGAGAATCTTGTGCTGTCGATGAAAACCTATTACGTCCATATGGTGGAGGGAAATTTGCAAAAAATAATTTTTCCCTAAAAGCATTAAAGACGGATGAAACGGGTTTTATTTCTGTCCACCCCCTAAAATCTGCCGCAATTCTCTTAATATTTGATGCCCTTACTTTCAATTCAAGAAGTCGCCCTTGGGTAATTGAATTTGATGAAGATATTACTATTCCTTATTCTGTTCACTCATATTCACACCAGTTTGGTTTCAAAGATCTAACCGAAACTGAAAGGAAAGAAGCTGAGAAGGAAATGGGAAAAATGATGAAAAAAGGAGAGGAAAGATTTATGGACATTTATCAGAGTGTTTTGTTGCGCTCAAACAAAACATTTAAATGGCCAACACCAAAAAAATCATATTCATTCAGTAGTAAAGAATATAAGAAGGATGTATTTGATTTTGTGAATGAAGAAGCTCAGGAGGTTTCAGAGGAGAAAAATGAAAATGTTCCAGAGGAGAAAAAGGAAAATATAAATTTAAACAGTTAAATTTTTCTTTGGATTAGCCTTTGTTTTAATCACTAATTCTCTTATTCCTCCAGCGTTTTAATCCCATATTAATAATCATTTTTCTCCATATAAGCCTTGTTAATGGCAAACTCATTTATAGAGTTTATTTTTAGCCCGTCAACATACTGGACAACTATCATTATAATAGCACGTTTGATGTTCATGTAGTAATTATTCAAAACCCGCAATGTAATAGGAAAGTCCAGTCCAAGAACGGTTGTCACTAAATAATTGTTGAAACTACAATTAATTTGTATTATACATGCTGCTGCTGGTTGATACGCATTAGAAAATCTTAGCCAGAATCCTCATTACAATAACCAAAAACAATCAAAGCTAAAAGAACTAAAATACCGAAATTAGTATATTGCACTGTCTGCGAAGACGCTGTTGTATCATCGTTGCTCACACTCACCACCCTGTTTTATCGAATGAAAATTCACAAATTTATAAATTTGAAGAGAAAGGAAAATTTATTTTGGCTGGTTTTATTTGTTTTTTTTTAAATGGGGCGCTTCCCCAATGGAATATATATTATCGAAAATATATTTTATCGAAAAGAAAATTTTTCGATAAAAATTTTTCGATAAATTTTCAGCATGAACAAAAAATTCCAATTTTTTTTTCATTTTTTTTTTTTAGAAAAATTAAGCAGCTTTTAATTTGAAATTTTTTGAAATAAAAAAAATTAAAAAATGATTTCTTATTTAAATTTCCATCGATAAATCTCATATTCCAAATTAAATAATAAAAAAAAAATTTGAAGTCTTTGAATGCAGCCACAGAAAAAAAAGGGGGAAATTGGTGAATTGCAAGATAATTTGGCCAGCAACAAATTAGACCAAAAAAAGGCAGCTGTCAGAAAGGTAAATTACCCAATTTTACAGACATTAATAATTTATATTTCCAAATTTAGATCATAGAAGCGATGACCAGAGGGAAAGATGTGTCAATGCTTTTCACTGATGTGGTGAAAAACATGGCGACCACTGACATGGAGTTGAAGAAATTGATCTATTTGTACATAATAAATTACGCCAAGAGCCATCCAGATCTAGCTATTATGGCCATCAACACTTTTCGAAAGGTGATCCCCCTCAAAAAACAACAAATTTATTTTTTTTTGTTTTCTAGGATGCCAAAGACAAGGTGAATCCTTTTCTTCGAGCCTTGGCCGTAAGAACCATGGGATGCATAAGAGTCAAACAAATAACAGAATATCTTTGTGACCCTTTAAAAGAAGCTTTAAAAGTTTAATTAAATTTTTTTTATTTTTTTTTTTTAATTTCAAAAAGGATGAAGACCCTTATGTTCGTAAAACAGCAGCCATTTGTGTCGCGAAACTGTACGATGTGTCGCCTGAGTTGCTCGAGGAACAAGGTTTTATCAAAATGTTGGAAAATTTGATGAATGATGGTAATGGAATGGTCGTCTCGAACACCATTGCTGCTTTGGCTCAGATCTCAGAAGCGAAGGGATTCAATATGATTTCATTGACGCCTTATAATGTGCAAAAGCTGCTCACCGCCCTTCAAGAATGTACCGAATGGGGTCAAATTTATATATTGGATGCTTTGACTGGGTATACTCCAAGTTCAGATGGGAAGGAAGTGGAAAGGTATTTAAATTTGATTTTTGAAACCTTTTGGTTTTTTTAATTTTTTGAATATTTTATGCTATTTTTAGTTTTTTAATCTTTGGTTCTTGATTTTTGTTGATTTTTTGGCATTTTTATTTATAATTTATATTTTTATATTTTTTTCTCATAAATAAAATATGTTTTTAGTATTTTGGAGAGAGTGAGTCCTAGATTGGCCATTTCTAATCCTGGTGTTGTGCTTTCTGCAGTGAAATTAATTATGAAATATTTAGACTATCTGGGCAATCCAGAATCAATCAGAAATTATTGCCGCAAGCTCAACTCTCCTTTGATTTCTTTATGTGGAATGGAGCCTGAAATTCAATATGTGGCCCTGAAGAACATCAACTTGATAATTCAGAAGAGACAATTGGTTTTCGACAAAGAGTTGAAGATTTTCTTCTGCAATTTCAACGACCCGATTTTCATCAAGCTCGAAAAATTGGAAATTTTGATAAAATTGTCCTCCATCGACAATATCCAGCAGATTTTGCATGAGCTTAAAGAATACACAAGTGAAGTGGATGTTGAGTTCGTCAAGAAAGCTGTCAGAGCAATCGGTCGTTGTGCCATCAAGTTAGAAAAAGCAGCCGAAAAGTGTGTCCATGTGTTGTGGGAATGCGTTAAGAGCAAAGTCCAATATGTTGTGCAGGAATCCATCATTGTCATCAGGGACATTTTCAGAAAATACCCAAATAAATATGAGGCCTTGCTAAAAGACATTTGTGAATCAATCAAAAGCTTGGATGATCCAGAAGCGAAGGCATCTTTCATTTGGATTATTGGGGAATATATTGAAACCATTGAAAATTCTGATCAACTCTTGGGAAACTTTGCCGAAGGGTAAGAAAAAACCTTAAAATTCTTTGAATTTATTGTGAATTTAGGTTTAAAGATGAGCCTGCTGTGGTGCAACATCAAATTATGACCTCATGCATCAAATTGTTTTTGTTGAGACCAAGTGAAGGACATGAGTTGCTCCAGAAACTTTTGAAGATCGCCACTGTGGAATGTGAAAACCCAGATTTGAGAGACAGGTAACACAACGTGTTATAAAAAAATTATTTCAATTTTAAAAAAAGAGCCTTTATTTATTGGAGACTGTTGGCCATCGATCCAGAATTGACCAAAAAAATAGTTTTCGCTGAGAGACCAACTATTTCCGATCAATCTTATACATTGGACTCAGTTATTTTGGATATGTAGCTGATTTATCTCCTTTTCATTTATTAATAGATATATTTTTTTCTCTAGATTGATCGAGAACATTGGATCCCTTTCTTCAATTTACACAAAGAGACCAGAAACCTTTGTGAAAAAATTGCGAGAAGTTCAAAACATTCGGTTTTTAAATATTTTTTGTTCAAAATTCAAAATAATAATGACAGGGAAATTGAAGAAAATGATGAGGACCCGGAAGAATTGATGGGCAACGCAGATAAGGGATATCAATCAGATATGATGACAAGTTATTCAACCACAACCCCATCACTCGGAATGTCACAAAAACCAATGATGGAACAACCTTCATGTATTTTTTAATTTTGCAATTAAATTTTTACTTCATTTCACAACTCTCACAACCAAAAAATATACCTTGTTGATAAAGATGAGACCGGTGTTCAAGGAGCAGCAACCATCATGTCATCTGTGTCTAACCCTCAGCCTCAACCTGAGGCTCAATTGAACGACCTATTAGACATGGACAATCTCATCATCAGTGATAAGCCCAATCTCACCAATCAAATCAATGTTAACATGGGAAATGATTTATTGGGTGAGGATTTGGGAATGCAAAAAAGAAGCAATAGTTTGGGTCAACAACAAATACCCACAGCTGCTATCAATGTGAAGATCCCTTATTGTGTAAATTATTTTTTAAAAGTCGTTGTTTGCATTTTTTAATTTTTAAGAATGTGGTGAGCGCGGAACAACCAACAAGTGAAAAGAAGATCACAGGGATAATTGTGGAAGCTGCTTTCCAAAGAGAGAATGACACCATGTTTCTTTACTTGAAAATCTCAAATAAAACCAGCCAATTGTTGAATGTAATTTAGTGTAATTTTATTAAATTAGATTTCCCTCTAGGATTTCGCTGTCAAATTCAATGCCAATTCTTTTAAAATGCAACCGACAAACATCGAATTGGAAATCGCTCCTGTGAGTTTATTTTCATTTATTCTTATTTAAAACTAAATATTTCTATAATAAGATCAATCCTGGTCAAACTAATGAAGGTAGAGTGGCTGTTAATTGCAATGGAAATAACGATAACAACCCTCCTGTTTTTCCATTTAGAGTTCAGGTCGCAATGAAATTCAACCTTGATATACATGTTTTCTTTGTTCCTTGCAGTTTGACCGTTCTTATGGTAAATTGCTATTATGAATTTTAAATATTAAAAACATAATTTGTAGGTTCCTTCTGTAGGATTGACCACAAATCAATATGTTGAAGAAACATCCAAGCCCAATTTAGCTAGAAAACAAGATTCTGTCAGCATCAATTTGACATTGGATGAAGTATAAGCATGTGTAAACAGCATTAATAAAAAATGATTTAGGTTAAAGATCGATTTGTTAAGAATAACATTGCTTTTGTGGGTTCTAGAACAAATCCAAATGGTCAAGGTTCATTAAATATTTAATTAAAAATAATGAGAAATGATTGGGTTTATTTTTATTAGAAATGCATAGTTATTCGACAAAACTTATCAATGACATCGTCATTACGATGGACATAATTTTGGTCAACGGCAACCTGATGATGCAATATATGTGTCCGCATGCATCTTTAACTCCTTTGTTTTATCAAGCAGTTGGATTCGTTTTGAAATAATTAAAAAAAATTTCTGAATTTGAAAATAAATTTAAAAAATTGATAAAACTCAATTAGGACTTTTGTAAAAAAAGCAAAATCAAAAAACAACTTTGGGAGCAGTTTACGTCTTTTCCATTATTAATGCATTTTGAAATTTTTCAAAGCTTATAATTAAAAAATGAAAAAATCTTTATTATTGGATATCCCGGCAATCAAAGTTGGTGTTTTTGACAAGATGGACTTTGACAAAAGTCATGAGTCTTTCCATTGGATTGAGCACCCTGAGCCTCATGTGATTCGTCGCAAGCTCATTCTTGCCAAATACCCTGAGATTGAAAAGTTATTTACCAACGACCCCATCTCCATTTATATCTTGCTTGTTGTCGTGTTTCTGCAATTGACAATTGCCTATTATGTGCGTAACTCCACCTGGTGCGTTTATTTGGGGTGTTTATATTTGGTAGGAGCCACATTGAGCCATACATCCCAGATGTTGGTGCATGACTTGACTCATTTTACCTGCTTCAAGTCCATAACTTTGAATAAATTCGCTGCAATGCTTTGCAATGTCCCAACCGGGATCCCATCAGCGATATCTTTCGGACGCTACCATCGAGATCATCATTTATATATGAATAAAGTTGGGGTAGACACAGATTTGCCAACCGAATGGGAAATGAAATTTTTCGTGACTCCGTTCAGAAAAATTTTCTTCCTATTGTTTTTGCCATTTTTTTATGCGATCAGACCTTATTTCGTGAATCCGAAAAGATGGGACTCATTTGAGTTTATGAATTATCTCTTCATCTTCACCATTAATTATTTCTTCGTGAAATATATCGGATGGTCCTTTATGCTGTATTTGGTGGTTTCTAGTCTCATTGGAATGGGGTTCCACCCAATTGCTATGCATGTTATCGCAGAACATTATGAATTTGTGGAGGGTCAAGAAACTTACAGTTATTATGGAATTCTCAACATTCCTAATCTCAATGTGGGATATCATATTGAACATCATGATTTTCCTATGGTTCCATGGAGAAGATTACCAGAAATCAGAAAGATGGCACCAGAATTTTATGAAAACCTTCCTTATCATAGTTCTTATGTGGCAGTGGCGTTGAAATATGTGTTTAGTTGCAATATTGGGCCATGGTCAAGAATCGGAAGAATTATCAAGGATGAACAAAAGAGTGAGTGACAAAGGAAACGAATTTAAAACATATTATAATTAGCTTTAGCTTTTTTTAAACCAAAAAATTTCGAATAGTCAAAAGTCAAAACAATTTTTTTTTTCTTTCTCAACATTAATTTTTTTAAAGAAAGTTTATAGTAGTTATCGGCATGCTCCCCACAAACATTCAATGTCTTCTATATCAAAATATATTAATTGCTTAAAAAACCCACATGATTCTGTTATTTTTTTTTGTCTTCGCTCGTATTTGTCTAAATCTTTCTCACCTTCCAGCCTCATATCATCATATGACAAATTTCACTCTTCTGATTGGGTGTATTTGTGGACTGAACTCGAAAAATATGAATAATATTATCTACCTGTATTTCTTATAAGCCTCTTCACATATAAATCCAGAAGAAGGATTTTCGCCAACTATTTTCCACAAATTTAAAGATCTAAACCTTTGAGAACCAACAAAAGGAAATAATTTATGTTCTTTTAGGGATTGATCTAAATTGGATAGAGTTCATCTTCATTATTAATTATTTTTTTGAGAAAATCATCGAAAGCTGTTGATTTTAGAGTTTCTCCCTCCTTGCATAGGAAATAAATTTTGTTTTTATAAAATTGAGTTTCATTTAAGGCATTGACCATGACCATCAAAGATAATAATAATCTTAGATTTCAATTGGAGAGATTCTTGTTTAAGTTCCATTTTTTTATTTTAAAAAATCTAAATTTTATAGTCTCAACGAATATATTACAACAAAACTACTTTCCAAAATCGATTTGGAAAGTAGTTTTGATGTTGTTTTATATATATATATTATAAAGAAAAAAAAACAAAGAAAAAATGTTTATATAAAAAACAATTGAATTTGG
>Ga0302186_10002392_pt1 | contig 14463 bp, 11 predicted proteins | sample II_Bog_E1_2_FD_198782 | JGI IMG/M metagenome (GOLD analysis project Ga0302186, IMG submission 198782) | Peat permafrost microbial communities from Stordalen Mire near Abisko, Sweden - II_Bog_E1_1 | ecosystem: Environmental > Terrestrial > Soil > Wetlands > Peat | place: Sweden: Abisko... | reverse complement strand
ATTTTCAATGGTTTCTCCAAAGGAAAGGAAATGTCTAATGCCTCGAAACTCCTCATTGCCGAAATATAGGAAAAATTGAAGGTCTTTCTTCATTCCTTGGCTGCCAAGACTCAATAATTCCTTCTTTATTTTCTTATTAATTTCTGTCGTTACATTTATGTTCTTCAATCGACCATTAAGATTGCTTTCCATCAGAAAATTGTCATTTCTCAAAGGTTGTCCCCAAGAAATTTCCTCGAAATCCTTGAAATCCAACTTTAGTTCAACCTTAGTTTCTTTCAAATTTAGAACCATTTCTTCAAGTCGTTTTCTGGTTAAAATCAAAGGGTTTTCTAAAAAAATCTCTCCGAGTATTTTCACCCAATGATATGCTATTTCCCATGATCTGATATTCATCAGAACATCGTTTTGAAATCCAAGTAATAAATCCTTTATTTCTTCAAGACTTTTTGCCTGTGAACGAGTGGCTTCATCCATATTCAAAAGAAAATTATTATGACTCACGAATTTCTTCAATTGATCCATTTCGAAAGTTGTTCGAAATAATTGTCCTTGATAAGAACTCCATCCGCTTTTCACCAAATCAGTTATTCCTTCCTTTAGGCTACTCAATAATTGGCCTGGGTTGCCTGAGGTTATCAATGAAATCGAGCCTCCTATAACTCCCAATATGGAACTTAAACCCTTGTTCGAATCAGTGGGAAGAATTTCTAATCCCTTGATAATGATAGATGTTTCATATTCCAGACTATTTTTAGGAATACCTTCTATATCCTTGATATAAGACTCAATAGTTTTCAGTTTATCTAGCCAATCTTTATGGATTTTAGCCTCGATTTTGACTTCACCGAGATTGTAAAGGTTAAACAACAGATTGAGATTATGATGAGCGATTTCGGATAAAACGCCGTTATCAGCGGATTCTGCATCGGTCTTCAATAATTCTTCAAGAGCGTCTAATGTGGAAGAAAAATAGAACTCAACTGCCTTTCTGATAGTTTTTGAAGAATCATCTGCTTCAAGTTCAATGAGAAATAAATGGTTTCTATACCATTGAATGCTAGATTTCAAAGCAAATTTCGAATCTTTGGAATAATCCTTGATAGAGTCAAGGATTATGGGAAGATGGATCTTTATTTGATCGAAGAATTGACGTTTTTCTGAAAGTTTCAACTTTTTGGGATTGGAGAGCAGTGTTCACCTGAATTTCGGAAGTTTTAGGGCGAGAGGAACAGAAGTCAAAAGAAAAAACTGAAGCAAAAAAACTTTTGCTTGGTTCATTTTCTTTTTGAGACATTTTTTTTCGGATATCTAATTTTATTTATTTAAAATATTACAAACATTATTTAAAACCGAATTTTTTTTTGAGAAAATTTTTTGATGGTAATTTTAAAAAAAAAATTAAATATTACAATTATAAATAATTAAAAATTAAAATGATCAAATGAGAAGAGCTTCTAAAAAATAAATTAAAAATTTCATATGCAAGCTAAAATCCCAGTGATTCCTCCTAAAGCCAATATTGGATTAGGTGTGATGCAAAATTCTGAACCCATCCCATATATTCTAGTTAAACAACCCAATCCTTATATTCTGGAACCGCAACCTAATTATTTTCAGAATCAGCCGAGTGATGAAGATCAAGCACGATTTGGAGTTTATTAAACATTCTGATCCAATGCCCTATATAATGCCTCATGAACAGAATTTCATACCTCCTCCTGAACAGCATTTGCTTTTTTCTCCTGAACAACATTTACTTCCTTCTCCTGAACAACATTCACCTTCTAATCAACCCCTACCCCCTTATAATTACTCCCTGCCTCTTTACAACCCCAACCAAAATTTACCTTATAATCAAACCCTGGACAATATATACCTTATAATCAACCTCAACTCTCATATAATCAACCTATATCCCTTTATAATCTTCCTCCTCAATATCAACCTTTAAATCCTATGATCCCAATTGGAAAAATCCAGATGTTACCAAATGCTAATGTGAATCAAGGTTTGTGTAAACTCAAAATAATATATGATCCACCAAGGGTGTTGTCCAGGATGTTATGGAAGTGCTCCTAGAAAACGGAATTTAAAATCTTAATCGATGGAGTAGAAATTGGTAAAGTTAAACAAGGTCAAACAAATTCATATTTCGCGAATTAGTAAATAGAAGAGTTAAAGCCATTGAGGTTGGAGGATTTTTATCTCATTTATTTTCGAAGAGGAAAAGTGCAGGCCAAGTGATAATACAATTTAAAGAAGAAAATACAACAACCTTAAAAATAACATGGAGGAGGACTGGGTGTTGTGGTGTTTATTTCCAATTTATCAGAACTTTGAAAGTATATATTCTTTATGATGTTTTGATAATGTTGATATTGTTTAAACTTGTTAATTAATAATTTTGAAAGTTTGAGTGTATATATTCAATATTTATTTTTGTTTTTTACAAAAAGACATTTTTTTAAAAAATTTTAAAATAATTTTATTTTTATTTATTTAAAAAAAAACTAATAAAATTAAATAAAAAAAAAAAATTTATGGGATTCACAGGATCGTGTATCCGTCTTGAAGAAAAAGTAATAAATTAACAATACCTAAAAAGACATTTTCGTCTGTTTATAGACTACCTGGTCTTCGTATTTCAAATCTCAATGCAATTTTTTAAAAGAAAAATCCTCTTGTTTTTGGGCTAAAAACATCTTGAAATCCCTGATTAATTTTAAAAGTTCAATTTCCCAAGAAGTCTATCAGTCCCAAATTTCTTCTATTTCTTTGGAAAAATCCATTGAAAAAAGCCCAAGTCTTAACCTTTCAGGAAAAAGCTCTGAAGTTCCAAGGAAAGTCGGTTTTAATAACAATAATGACATTAATTTTAATAGTGTAAAAGCCCAAGAATTAAGTCCTGATTATTTCGATCACCAACTACTTGAATTTATAGATATAAAGTCTGATATTGCTAAGAATGTCTATAGAAAATCCTTAATAAATGAAAGAACGATTTCCAAAAAAGAAAGACCTAATTCCACTATAGAAAGGCCAATGTCCTCTAGATTATCTTATCTGAGTGGTTTTATGAAGGAAAATTCAGAAAATCTAAAGAAAGCCTCGATATCCTTAAAGGCTTATAAAGAAATAATCGAGACTCTTGAAAAACATCTAAAGGATCCCCAAAATGCTTTAGGTTTTCTATTGAAAGAGTTCACAAAACAAGCCATAGATTTATGTCGAGAAATAACAGGAGTTTCCAAGGACGATAAACAAATTATCAAGGATTTATATGACAATTTTTGTATAGACACTAAGACTTTCCTTGAAATTCTGCAAGAAACCTTATGTCTATTTTATAATATCGAGCATTTGGCTGAAGCTTTTCCTGATTTTGTCTTTTTCACGAAAGAAAATCTGATAAATTTCCTGTTCAACCTCTTCTTTCAGACAGAAATCTATGAAATCCTGCTAGATATAGAAGATTCCATTTCTGATGATTCAGAAGAAAAACTCAGGATCAACCTAACAAGTCTCGAAGGATTCACTATAAAAGATTTCTCAATACCTCCTGGTCTAATCAATCCAAAAAAGGAACCTTTTATCGAAGCTATAAAAATTTTTCGTAGAATGGGACATTGTAGAAGCCCAATGCAGAAAATGATAGTGATTTTGAAGACTTCAGATAGTTTTATTAAGGAAATAACTGAAATCAGCCAGGAGATTTTGACTGGGGATGATACTTTATTGATTTTGTTATATATTGTGGTGAAAGCGAATATTGATAAGATAAATGGACAGTTGAATTTAATCGAAAGGTTCGCAGGAAAAGGATTATTGATGGCTCGATCGGGGTATTATTTCGCGACGATTCAGATTTGCGTGAAACATTTGGAAGAAGAAAACATGAGGGATATGATGTTAAAACAGGAGATGATACAAAGCCTGAAAGGAGCATCCGAAGCAATTTCATGGGGGAAGGGAAATAATAATTTTTGTTAATAGAACCTAGAAGGGTTTTGTTTTATTTTATAAATTCATCATATTTTAAGGAAAATTGGAATGTTTTTTATATATTATGCTTTTTTTAGAAGTTTTTCTAAAATAAGTTTTTTGATATTATTTTTATTTAATTTCCATATCCAGAAATCGGAAATATGAAAATTCAAATAAAAAAACGAAGCAATTTTCAAGGCTTTTTTACTTCATTTTCTATAAGCCGTATTATCATTTTTTGAGCTCAAATATTGTGTGAATTATTGTGTGGAGTGTTTTCTTTAAAAAAAAATAAAAAATTTAAAAATATTTATTTATAACTTGTCCAGAATCGGTAATATATATAATTTGTGATTTGAGACATTTTAGTTAAATAGTGTTCTTCTTGGTTCATAAACATTTCAAAAAACCTTCATAAGCTTTGTTCAATGGGGAATCAATAACATTTGTTTGTTCTCATTGATTTCGAAAGAAAAGGAACTCGTTCCAATAAACCCTCTCAAAATTCATTGATTGGAAAAGGTTTCATATTTTTGCGTGAAAATATAAACAAATTAACTGTTCAAAGAAGGCATATTTTATTATCTTTCATCATTAAGCTTCCAAAATATTGCGATTATCTAATAAAATCACGATTTTTTTTTTGTCTAAATCCTTAATGACACTGTCAGCTCCCTTTTTTTTTCTTTCTAAAAGTCAACATCTTTGCAGATTGTTTTTATAATTAAGAGAAAAGGATATTTTTCGAAGTTTTCTTGTTTTGTCTTTAGTTCGAAAAAAAAATATTATAATTAGATCTATAAAAAGTCGCGAGATAAGGAAATCCTTATTAAACCAAATTTCTAATAAAATTTGAGTTTTAATAGAATTCCTTGATGATTCATCCCTCTTAACTTTTCTGATGATAATCTTCTTCCTTAGCCAAAAACTTATCTTCATCATAAAAAACCATGTATTTTCCAGAAATATTGTTTTCGATGCTTTCTTTTTTTCCTCTGAAATCCTCATTTTTTTCTGCATCATCTGCGAAATTAGCCTGTTCTTCTCTAAAGAAAAAAAATCTTTAGTAAAATCTTAGTATTGATTTAATAAACGCAAAGCATTCATGTTTCATCTCGAAATAATTGTCATAAAGCAGATTTTGTGTATTCAACATCGTTTTGGCAGACAATGAAAAATCATGAGTATTAGCTATTCCCATGAATGCTGATTCCTCTTGTTGATTGAAATCTTCAGTGAACGACCCTGAAACGTCATAATAAGCCATTTTAACCCTCAATTCTTGCAATTCTTGCATCAGGATTAACTTTGACCTCATGAATTTGTAATAATCTTTGATGAGATTTGGTTTTTGTGAGCTCATGTATTTGTCTTTCATGTAATTCTGTAGGATGGTTTCCTGTCCCAGAGCCAACAACTTCATTTTCTCGATTTTTTTTTGGTGGTTCATATGGTTTTCTGGAGTTTTCAACTGATAAATGGAATGCAGAATTTCAGATTGTTCTAATTTTGCTGAACTTGAGACAATTTTCTGTAACGCGCTGGGAAACAAACCGTAATTACAAAAAGGTTGAAGTATATTGAGGAGAGTGTTCGATGATGCGCGAAGGCTCAAATGAGTAGCACTCAAAGAATCAGAGAACGAGGAGTTGAGAGAAGTATAAAGAAGTTGATCTTCTAATTTTGGAGTCGGAATAATTTTGGGAGTTTTGGCTTTTATGCTTTGTTTGGAAGCCTTCCGGATAGGCTTATTTTTTTGAGGAGGGAAGTACAAGAGGGGCTTTTGTTCGGGAGTATTGGTTGACTGGTTGACGGGCATATTTTAAAATTGGATTTAAGAATTAATAAAATCTTGGAGTGCTTTGACCCTAATTTGAAAAAGGTTTAATTTTATTTATTAAGGTTCAATTTTTAAGAAAAACGGGTGTAGTAGTTTAATATAGTTTAATAGAAGCAGTTGGGATTCTTTATCCCAATTTTCAGTTGATTTATTTGAATATGAAAAAATGTTTTCTGATATCATAATTAATATTTTTGAATTTTGAAGGATTTTTTTTTAAAAATGAATAAAAATAATAAAAAGGTTAAAAAAAAAGCAAATTGACAAATGAATAAAATGATAAAAATAAAATCAAAAACATTTGGTGATGGTATTTGTTAAGATTAAAAAAAGTTGTTTTCGTGAGTTATTCCTTATATTTATTTGTTTTATTTCAGTTTTTTATATTTTATTGAAAAAAATGGATGCTTCAAAGCTGTTGCACAATCGACTCGTTTCGAGGGATCGATTTCCAGCATTTTAATAAGTAAATCCGCCAGTTCTTTGTGATCTTTTGAAATGATGTCCTTTTTTTTCGAAATTATTAGAGAAAAATTAAAAAAAATATATTGAAACCTTCACTATTTTCATATTTTTGACGCGCATATAACTTGCCTTGTCTTTGACATATTTTGGCCAATCGAAATATGTTTTATTTTTCTAAAACCAAATTAAATCCCATTTTAAAAAAATTAAAATACTTTGTAATGCTCCTCAGTAAAGATGAAATGCTTTGCTAAAGATCTGTCTGCTCCATAGCACATCCAATATGGAATATGACCTTAAAAAAATATCCAAATAATATTTTTTTATAAAAAAAAAAAAAACTCAACCTGAAATTTTTTCGATCATTGCTAAATGCTCGTAACTCTCATGCGTTTCAAACAACAAATCCCCGGAATACAATTCTAGAATAATGCAGGCAATGCACCAAAGATCACTCAAATTATCCCATTCATTGCAAGCTTCAAGATATAAAAACTCTTAAGTTTTATTGTTTCGTAAAAAAAATCAATACATAGGATAATTTCAGGTGCTCTGTATTGTCGTGTGTTAATGACGCTGCTATGATGTTCGTGCGAATAAGTGGCTCCTCCGAAATCAATGATCTTGATTTGATCAATTTTTGGGATGTAGTATTCTTTTTTTTCAGATTTTGAACATGTGCTTGATCTATCATCATCATAATAATTATGCGAGTAGTCAATTTTCTAAATTTTTAGAAATTTTTTTTAATGAAACAATAACAAAATTTCAAAACATCTTTGATATTTCTATAATCCACGACATAGTATTCATCAGAAACGAGGAGGATATTTTCGGGCTATAATAGTTTAACAAATTCAAAAACCAAAATATTGTATGAAAATATGTACTTTTAAATCAGTGTGAGTTAATTTGTTGACATGCATAAATCCGATTGACATGAGAATTTGCTGAAAAAACGATTGGATCAAATCAATTGGATAACCTATTTCAAAATATTTAAATATAATGTTGAGTCTTAAAACCTCTATAATCATTCTTTTTTAGCAACTCATATAAACTTAAGCCGAGTTTTTCGAAAATCATGCAATAATTTTTCCTGTATTCAAAGGCGTCTAGCAACTGAACAATCTGATATTTCCCCTCAGGGTCCCTTTTTTTAATGTCAAATAATATATCAGCTTCTGTCTATTTAATCATATTTTCAAAAAAAAATAAATAAATTTGAAACTTTGGCTGATTCCACGTATCGTTCAACAGCTCTTATAATCTATATTTAAATTTTTTTTTCAAAAACCCAGTTTTTTTTTTAAGTTTTTACTTTCATCGCCAAGAGTCGGCTTTCCATTAAATCAAAGACTTCAAAAACACGACCGAAGGTTCCATCAGACAAATGTTTCAAAATCTAATAAAATTAAAAGCATATGGCCTGGAAAGCCCACCTACCTTATATCTATTCATGATGACCTCTCCAATTTCATATTTATAATGTCCTTCATCTTTCGTTCTCTCCTTCCCATCTTCCGAACTCACTTTCTCGCTTTTGTTGATTTTCTTTGTGTGGTGACTGAGAATGCTATCTGATGAGCTCAATGAATCCTTTTTTTTTCTAGAATGATCCTCGTAATACCTCTAAAAAATGAATCAAAACTTGATGGAATTCAAAAAATATTAATAAATTTACATTGTTTTTATCATGATATTTATGATGGTTGTTCCTTTCCTGATGGTTCTGCTGCCTTTTTTCTTCTGAATGTCCTTCCGTTCGTCTATGATTTTTAGGGCTTTTATATGATTTGTGAGGCGAATCGTTGTGATAATATTTAGAATGGTCATGAGTGTATTTATGAGAATGATCATGATAAATAGCATCATTTTTAGCCTTGTGAGAGTGAGTTAGTTGAGGTGGAGAATGATATTTTTCATGTTTTGAGCGAGAACGATAATAATGATTGTAGTTTAAATTCTTACAGCTAAAGTTGTAACAAGTGTGTGGTTTAATAGGTGTTTAGGCAACTAATAAAAGATTTACTCTCCATCAACTCTAAAATATGAATGTTTTGCGCTCATATTTTTTAGAAGAAAAAAATAAATAAGCCCTTAAACGAAGAAATTTTTTTATTATATTCATCGAAAAAAAATTTGAAATATCTTAAGCTTTTTTATATAGGTCTGTCTTCTAACAAAATTTATTAAATTTTGATAAAATTTTATGAGCTTATACTATCTGAAAATAAAACAATATTCAAAATTTTAAAAAAAAATCAAATAATAATAAAACTCAGGAGATTCAAAAACCCAGAATGAACACCTCGAACGCTGAATAGTTCTTTTTTCATATTTATTCATTTTCTTTAATATGAATTTTTTACGTCATACACAGTGATTATCTTTTCAAACTACTTATCATTGGAAATTCAGGAGTTGGGAAATCTTGCATGTTGATGAGATATTCGGTAAAGAAATTTGAAATCATATGTGTACTTGATAAAAATTTATAGGAAAACGAGTTCACTAACAATTTTTATAACACAATTGGTGTCGATTTTGTAAATTTTTTCAAATGAGCTCATTTTTAAAAAAAAATTATAACCACCAGAAAATCAAATCGATATTTTTGGACCAAAAGAACATCAAATTGCAAATCGTAGCTTTTAAACTTGAAAACTGTAGCTAATTAAAAAATTAATAGTGGGACACCGCAGGTCAGGATAGATTTAGAACCATAACATGCAGTTATTACAGGTCAGAAAGCTACAAAAAATTTAAAATTTTACAAATTTTAAAATATTCAATAGAGGAGCCCATGGAATAATCATCGTATATGATATCACCGATCGAGAATCATTTGAAAATGTCAAGACTTGGATGCAGGAAATTGAAAAGTACCTTTCAGAAACAATTTTTAGTAAATATTTTTTAAGATATGCCCAAGAAAACGTGAATAAAATCCTGATCGGGAATAAATGTGATATGGGTGACAAGAGGAAAGTGAATTTCGAAGAAGGATCAGAATTAGGTAAAATCCCGAAAAATAAATAATTTCATATTTTTTTTGAATTTTCTTGCTTTTTACATTATTTCATTTTTTTTTTCATCATACCCTTTCTTCTTTCCCTTTTCCAGCCAAGCAATATAAAATTCCTTTCTTGGAGGTTTCCGCCAAAAACGCTATGAACATCGAAAAATCCTTCACATCGATTTCCAAACAGGTCATGGAAAGAATGGCCAGCAGCAACTTCAAGGATAACAAGACGGGAGGAGTCAAGATCGGGCAACCCAAGAACAACAATAATTCCACAAATAACGGCTATAAAGGCCAAAAAGGTGAAGGGGATTGTTGTTGATTATTAGGAAGTAAAATGATTAAATAAACTATTAAACCATAAAATCTAAATTTTAGTTGAAAAATAAATGCAATTTGAAAATTTTGTTTTATGATTTTGAATTTTGAATTTTATTTTTTTTTGTTTTTTGAATTTTGTATTTTATTTTTTTGTTTTTTGTTTTTTATTTGAATTTATGTTTAAATTAATTAAAAATATAAAAGAGGAATTATCAAATGAAATTTCGTGAATATTAAATGCAAAAAAACGATCACGACGGTTATTTGACGAGATTGTTCGGGATTGTGGAAAATGATTTCGATCAGGCCCTGACCGAATTGGAAATCCGAAACCAAAAACAGCTGTCTGAGATGGAAATCATTAAGAACATGGTCAACGAATGCATCCGTGAACTCTTTGAAAATTTCGAAATCGACATTGAAGACACTTATGTTGAAAGAAAAACCTCTCTTTCTTCAAAACTTCACATTTTTTTTGAGGATAATCAGGAGAAAGTTGAGGAAAAACCCAAAGAAATCCATAATTCAACCAAAAAAAAACAGAAAATGTTCGTTTCTCCGAACAAAGATAGAATAAATTCTGAGAAAGTGATAAAAAATACTGAGAAAATCAGCGAGAAGGAAGAACCTTCTATTAAATCAGACACTAAGAATCTAGAGGAAAATATGGTGCATGATATCAGTTTTAGCATAAATCAAAGCCATGAGGCCAAGAATGGCGTGAATAAAGATCAAATGACAGTTTTTATTAATGGGATGGAAATGAATACAGATGTTGTGAATAAAGTGAATATGCCGAGAAATGAGGAAGATGAGAAAAAAACACAGACAAATGTAAAAAACTTGGAAATGGAGAAAAAAAACGAAAGGAAAAAACATGAGGAAAAATTGAGAAATCATGAAGAAAAGAAGGAAAAAAATATTGAATTAATAGAGAAAAAGCAGGAAAAATTAGAAAGAACACATGAAAAAATAGGAAGCCATGATAAAAAGCATATGGAAAGCTTACGAAATGTTAAACCATTAAAACATGAGAAAAATGAGAAAATAAACAAAATAGAAAAAAAAGGCAGTTTTGACCCTGTGGAGAAAAGAAGTTTAGCTGAATCAGAGAAAAAGAATAAAAGTCAAAAAATGAAGGAGAAGGCCTTTAAAAGCTATATAGCGCCTCATTCAGGGACGAGTAAAACGATTCAAGAATTGATCAATAATTCAAGTTGCAAGAAAAATTCACAGAATTTGAATGAATCACATCCTTTTTCTTCACAAATCATAAAGAAATCAGAAGAGATGAGGAAGAATTCCTCACATTCGAATTCCGAGCAAATTATTGATAAAAATAATAAAAGCGAGAATGTTGTTTTGATTCAAAAAGAGATTAAAGAAAAAAATGAAGAGAAAAAAAACAAAAATACACAGGAACCCCAGATTTCTCATGTTAGAAACAAAAGCGAAGATATTTTATTGAAGAAAAAAGAGGAAAATTATAATAATAATGAGCTTGTAGGGAAGAAAAAAGAGGAAGTTGGAGGATTTGAGAATAAAAGAGAGGATAAATATGGCTCAAAGAATGAGTACTCTTCAGAGAGGAATAGGGAATTGACCCCAAATAAAAGGAATCCAATGAATCAAAATAAATTTCTAAACTATTATTATTTTTTTGAAGAAAAGAAAGAAAACAAATAAAATTGTTTAAATTTTTAATAAACAAACCTTCATATTTCATTTTTTATTTGAAATTTCTCAATTACTTCATACATTTAAAGATTCAAAAAAATTGTAAATGTTTAAGAAAAAAAACAAATAAAATTGTTTAAATAGAAAAAGAGACGTATTTTCAAAGTTTTTGAAAAACTCTCAAACATTAAAACATTGAAATTTTTAAAAAAATGGACGAATTTCTTCGTTGCAAAATTTGCCATGAACTCTATGATATCACTACCAGAAAACCTTTGATTCTCCCCTGTGGACATACTCTTTGTGAATATTGTCTCAAGATCATCTTCAAATCCAATCAAATAAAATGTCCTTTCGATAAAAGAGTCCATAACTTTATGGAAAGACAAGACATTGGGATCAACTATCAACTATATGAGTTTATTTCAACAGATAAATCTCTAAATGAAGACCTGAAATGTCCGCATCATTCAAATCAAATCCTGAAATTCTATTGTAAATTAGAAAAAAGCCCATTATGTCAAATTTGTCTTGCAAATGGCCATTTGGGTGTTAATCATCAGATCATCGCATTGAAAGAGACTATTTTTTGTGAGAAGATTCGAAAGAAAAACCTTGAAATTATCAACTCTTCTAAACAAGCCATCATAAAATCAAAGGAAACAACCATGGAATTGGAAGAAAACCTATCGGAATTCAACAACAAAATGAAAACAATGAAGGAGAATTTATTAAATAAAATCAATCTCCAATATACCAATGCATTAAACCAAATATCAGATGATAATATGAAGGAAATGAATTGTTATGAGAAAAAAATCAAACAAATGCAAACTATGGAAATTGAAACTAATGCTTATCTCAAAGAACTCGATAATTTAAATGAAAAGCAAGATTCTATACTTTTGCTTGAAATCTCGAAAAAATACGATTGTTTCGATCAAAAACTCGAACTTCCTCAGCTTAAAAACCGAAAATCCAGTGAATTAAAAATAGATGCACCTTTCCCTATACCCCTCCTTTCAAAAGACCAGAAAAACCTTTATCTTCTTGCCCAAAACTCTAATTATGATTCCAAGAACCAGAAAATGTTACGCCGACTTTCAGAAAAAGGCATTGTGAAAAATGAACAAATCCTTTCTGCATTAATCCATATCAACCGCAAGAATTTCGTGAAACCTGATGATAAAAGCATCGTGTTTGACGATATCTATAAACCAATTAAATTCAGTCATAATTATACCATTCCTTCTCCAGTGGTCACAGCGAAACTCTTAGAAGAAGTGAAACCAATGGACAAAATTGCTCCGAAAATCCTTGAAATTGGCAGTGGAACTGGATACATTTCAGCCTGTTTAGCCTATTTAATTGGAAATAAAGGTAAAATCCTCTCTATAGAAAACAATGAGGTTTTACTCGATACAGCCAAGAAAAACATTAAGGAATTTAATCCAGAAGTCAGCGATATTATTGAATTCGAATTAAAAGACTATAAGGCCTTGAATTTCAACCCTGAATCTTTCGATATTATAGTGATTTCAATGGTTTTTCAAAGTTTCCCTATAGAATTTGAAGAGATGTTGGCTCGAAATGGCGTGATGTGGGTATCAATAGGCTCGATTTATTCAAAGAATGTGTCGAATTATATATTCGAAAAAGACAATAAGGGCGAAGTCAGAAGCCGCAAAGTGGAAATCCCAGAACCATCTATCTTAAATTATTTTTAATTAAAGACTAAGCCCCTTTTAGTTTAATTTAGTGTTAGTTAGTTTGAATTTCTTCAAAAAAAAAAAAACAAGTTTTTAGTATAAAAATCAAATTTGCGAATAGTTATGAAATTAATAAAATTTATTGTGAATAGTGTAGTGGAAACTACAATGAAAATAATTAAAAAGCCTTCAATCGTGCCGGGAAAACGGACTGTGATAGCTTTTCCTCCGTCCGATGACGGCAGTGATAGTTTTTTAAAGCCGCTTTCCTCCAGTTTTTATAGTAATTTGTTGCGGCTAGAGGAGAAAATACAACAACATGATTTTTCAGAAAACACCATCAATGAGATAATCTTGCTATATGCAGTTAGAAACATTTTTCACTTTCATATTTTCTAATAAATGTTTATAGAAATGTGTGGAATATTATGATTGTATGAAAGACCCAATCAAGAACTATTTTCTTGAAAAAATGCAAAATACACTCGTGAGCAAAGAGGCGCTCAGCATTCTCATCAAGACCAAAAATGAGGAATTTAAGGAAAAAGAATTAGATTTTGATAGTCTTAAAAGCTTCGATGAACTTTATCCCATTGAAGAGAAAACAATTATGGAAGATAGAGGCAAGCCGAGTTTAAGGAAGAACTATCCAGCAGAATTAATGGATAAGATGGAGAAAATGGAACGTTATAAACATTTAAAGGTATTTTTAGTAAAAGTTTTAGCTGCAATAAGGGTTTCTGGGGGGTAGAAAAGCATTTCGAATAGATACAGCTTTTCGAAGAAAAAATTAGAAAGAATAAAGAAAATGAATTTATTTTTGGAATTGCAGGACCAGAAGAATTCTGAACAATTGAATATCAGTTCAATCATGAAAAATTATGATGAGATCAGCAAAGAAAATGATGAAGTTGTGGCATCAGATATCAACTCGCAAGTAGAAAATTTACAAAGCAAGCTGGAAAAAAGAAGTAAAGAGTTATATAGATTTTTAAATAAAATATTCAAGGACTCTTTAATTCCTTAAAGAAAAACCAATTCGATCCTTCATTTTTATCGACCTCCTTTTATTCTAAAGAGTTTTCTGAAGGTTTATTTGAGAATTTATTATGAAAATCAATATTTTATTTAGACCTTAAACCTATTGCCAGGATGTCAATGATGGAATCATCTTCATTAAATTCAAAAGAAAAAGGTAGCTTTATTTTTAATTAAATTGGTAATTTTGGTTTTTAGGAAAGTCGAATTCATGTGAATCCATAAAAATGGTTTCAGATTCTGAACAAAACGATAGGAACGAGGAAAGATTGGGAAAACCGAAACTTTCATATGAAAGGAGCTAATGAATTTTATAATAAAAATTCGTTCATTAATGTAAATTAATTTGTTGGAGTTTTTTAATATGTGTATTATTTTCCAATAAAAATATGGATTTTTCA
>Ga0302186_10002390_pt1 | contig 14471 bp, 6 predicted proteins | sample II_Bog_E1_2_FD_198782 | JGI IMG/M metagenome (GOLD analysis project Ga0302186, IMG submission 198782) | Peat permafrost microbial communities from Stordalen Mire near Abisko, Sweden - II_Bog_E1_1 | ecosystem: Environmental > Terrestrial > Soil > Wetlands > Peat | place: Sweden: Abisko, Stordalen... | reverse complement strand
GTTAGGCATAGTCTATTTAGATTATGCTCGAAGGGAAAAATATACAAACGTACACACTCTTTTCCGAGCTCCTTTTCTATGTGAATAACTGCACTATGCCCTCCTGCCTCTCTGCAGATGTCCTTGCGCCTCCTTGCAGTTGATAATTAACTTAATTGAGAATTTATGCAGATTCTTTGTGTTCAATTTATTTTTTATTTAAGATGAGATGAACAAGCTAGAAGAGTAGTAGCATGCCTATCACAACCGTGGGAAGCGGATAATCAAGAAAAATTTCATCTGATATGGCCGAGTGTAACGTGATATGGTAAGTGATTTCATATAATCTAACATATTCTGAAATATGCATAAAATTCACCAAATTACCAACAAAAGCATAAATTTCTAGGGTCAAGTTTATTTCTTAGGAATGTTTGAATAAATAAAGCATAAATTATCGTTGTTTCCTCTTCTTCAAGCGCTTTTCATAATTGTCTCGAACATATGAAGCTTAAACTTCAAGTTTATATTCTATTGATATTTGAGGATTAAATTATCGAGGTAGTCCATATAAAATTGTTTGTTCTACTTCTTTGATTTGAAATAGAAATTCCCTGTCAATAAAATTATTATTTGAAAGTAGAGATCCTCTTCAAGCACATGTGAACATTAATATGTTATCTTTTCGTATATTAATTCATTGAAAATAAACTCCCAAAATGCTGCTTATTATATTCTTTTCTCATTTCGAAATAGAATCTAAGATATTCTTCGTCTAGATACTATCCTCGATAAGATTTTTCATTGATATAATAGATGAAAGCTTTTATATGGTGAATATCATATAAATTTCATTCATATCTCGATTTTATGAGATAATTGGTAACTCCTTTAAACTGAATTTTTGCCAATTTTTATATAAATTTGCTCTATAATAAAGAAGTCAATATGTACTCCATATTATAAACATTATTCAATCATCTAAATGCTTAATTTTTATCTTCACTTTTTAGAAGAGTTTTAATTTATACTAAGCTCATATTCTAAGATATTTAATCGTTAAGATAGACTCTAATAATATTATTATAATGATAATGCATCACGAGGTTGCCTATTCTAAGGAGAACTAGGCTCTAATTCAGATAATTCAGGGAGAGGTTATCCCTCTACATCGTCAGCATCAGTTTATGTGATTTTGTTGGACAGCTTTTTGATATTCCAAGCAAATAAACATTGAACACCTCGAATTCCTAAAATTATCTGCTAAAATTCTAAAGTAAAGGAGAATTTATATTTTTTAAAAAAAAGTAAAATTATTATTCCTAAACGAAAGGAAGGTGAAAAAAGTAGTTGAAGCACTCTTAATATGTTTAACGAAATTGAAGAAAAAAAAACAAGAACAGCAGCATTAATCAATACAAATATAGACTTATATAATACAATACAAATACGTTTACCCCCGTAAAAAATACTAGACTTATAATTAAATGATTGCTAACTTACCCAGGGGTTAATTGATCCGCATTGCTTGTTCTGTAACCTTTGACTATGAGTTCCAAACAATTGATGACTCAGCTTGTCATATTCATTTATTCTTTTCATACATTGATTTATTTTAAAATAGTTCTTATTAAATTACTAATTAATTGTTTTTTCAAAAAATTTAAATATTAGAAGATTAAGGAAATATTACGTATTCTAGAACTGAGCACTTTTTCTTATTAATATTTATGAAATTTATCATAAACCACAAAAATTAATAAACTCCACTTGAATACTATTTATTTTCCATTTGAAATATTTCAAAATATTTCATATATAAGTGTCTTAGAATGCCAAAAAATAATGCCATTCCAATCACCATTAGATCTCAGCCTGGATATTTGAATTACCCTCCAAGGGACAAACTTAAAATACATAACAATAAAGACAGTAACGATAGCCATTTGATAAATTTGCTTGCTGATATTATGAAAACTATTATGAATGAAAATGACAATTATTAGACCAGAGAAACCATCAACGAAGTTGATAATTAAAATATAGATTATCGAGATGAGCCCGAGCAATCTATCTCAAAAAATAAATCCTATCAAATTATATTGATTTCAAATAAAGGTAGCATAGAAAAATCAAAGTTTGGAGAAAAGTTTAGAGAAAGTTTAGATCCGAGAGATCAGCTACTAGCTCATCCGTTTCAATTCATCTTGGAGATAAACTCAGCTGAAATCATCAGCAATTATGGAAAAACATCATTTATGAAAAGTAAAGCATATCTCTCTCTCTGTGAACACATAGAAGAGTATCTCGTTGACGTAGTGGAAAATGTTGTCTCAGTCAGCTTTAATCTTTTAATCTCGGAAAAATTAAAGGAAAACTAAAGTAAGGACTATGCTTCGAAGAATATACTCCTAAATGTTCGCTCTATTTTTAAGGAAGTCATGGAAACCCTCTCCGAGTAGAGAATTATTGATAAAAAAGAAAATAAAAAATTAAGATTTGCTTTGTGTTAATTGGTGGACCACACTCTTAGCCAGGTCCTTCTCAACCTTTCCGCCTATTACCCACAAGCCCCACCAACTGGAGGAACCCCCAGAATGAGAGAAGCCCTTCTTTCTATTGACAGAAATTTTAACGAATAACTTGATTTCCTTTATACTCAGAACCTCAAATTGACTAAAGAAGAGAATGGAGATTACACTGAGTACATTATGAAAGTGGTGAACCGAGCCATTTCAGTGACAGGTGAAATCGATCCAAAGGATTCCCTTCAGCAAACACTCTTTGAGAAATTTGTGGCTTTTAGTTAACATCTATTCTGGGTTGCTCAATAAGACTCCTATAGTAGCGTTATTCATCGCTTGGGGAAAAATGTTGCAATTGATGAAACTGATAATAAATCATAAAGAGAAGCGAGTGCTGATATGAAGTAATCCTCATTAAGAAATTTTCATTAAGAACAAGAATTTGAGCACGCCAACTACCTATAAATCCCTGAAGCAAATAATAAATGTAGCTTTTTTGGCAACAACAGCATTGAACAAAAAAAATTCACCATCAACTTAATTAGAAACAAAGCTGAAGAAACGTAAAAAAAAACGATGAATAGAAAGTAAATAGCAACGACAAAGAATCAAAGGCAATTAATTTCATGCTTTATGCGAAAACCTGTTTTTGCGGAATACTCCGATGCCTCGTTGATTCCTGAAAACAACAAATAAAAAACGATGGAGGAAATGAAAAGAAGACATGATTTTGCAATTGGTCAAAAGATACCTACCAGTGTTAGAACCTTTAACAAAAAAGACTTAATGGATAAAAATTTCTCAGCTAAACACTCTGCAGTGTTGAGAATACTCACAAAATGGGCTTAAAATCTAGAGAACATTTTTGATAATCCATAAGCCTACACTACTAACAGAATTTATCCCTTCAAAACTCTGAATCACGAAATAATATACCCAAAAAAAGAGTTGAAATAAATTCTATGCAATCAAATTACTTAAAAAAAGGCTCAGAAACAGAAGATAAAGGATTACTTAATTACTCGAAATAAAGTATTTCAAAGCGCCTTCTTTGCCAAAGACAGCAACCAAAACATTTCCAAATTCATTAAAAGATACACAGAGACCAGAGTGATGGCATCAAAGATGAATGTTCTGCTCATTCAGTTTATGAAAGAGTATGTCTCTTCTCTAATAAATCTTCTTGTAGAGGCAGGAAAAGCCACTCTTACTTTTTAAGAAGGCAGCTATATTGTGGAGAAGGTGTTCGATATTAATTTAGTTGTATTTAAAATTGGCGATTTGATGAGATCTAAGATACATTGTAGTGAAACCACTTTTATTCGTTTGCTAAAGACACTTTACATCATCGAAGAAACTGATACAAGAGGAAATTCAAAACCTTTAATTGAATTGGTTAGAATAAAGAACAAGTTAGATTCAAAAGATAACAACATCCTTATCAACTACCTTTTTATGGGGAAGATTCAGTGTTAACTACAAATGTCGGTCCAGAAAATGGCAGGCAAGGAGCTCAACTATTACAGTTTTGCTCACTTTTTGTACGAGCTCACGAGAGGAAAATTCGGAGTTTTAGCTGAGTGTGCAACCATTATATCCCAGCATGATCCCATCGTATCATCCTCTTCGTTCGATATTTATTATGAGCCCAAAATATCCACTAAGCGATTTAAGGCTCTTACTAAGCAATAGGAATAAGTTAAATAAATTAAGGAAGGCATAAGGTAAGGCAGCATAGTAAATAGCATAAAATAGTAAGGTTCAAATATTAAGTAAACCTTTAAGGGAGATAAAATGTGGAAGAGAACCTTCGTATGCAAGAAATGTGATCATTTAAAATTTGAAGAAAATATGGATTTATTAAAGCGAGGAGACAAATAGCAATCAATATGCAACCACTGCCTAATCAATAATTCAGAAATATAGCGAAATGCTGATGCCTAACAACAACCATAATATAGGGCCGAATAAATGCTAAAAGATGAAGCAATGGCGAATTGGATCATATAAAATCTAAAAAATGGAGAAATATAAAAACTGAAGAACTATGAAGAATTGTTGTATCAACCACTGTGTCTTATTTTTTCGATAAATCAGAAAAAGAATGAGTTGTAGTTTACTCTTTTCAACAATCAGGAATCTTAAAATAAATTTTTTATCTCTCGAATTACAAAAGATCTGTGGTAAAAGGATTTGTTAAAGGAGGAAAATGTTGAATACGAAGACATCGCTTAAAAGATAACTAAATGCATGAGTTTGCCATAGTTCACATACATGGTTTCAATAAGTTAGAAATAAGGATTGCTGAAAGTATTGTAAAAGATAAAATTTATGAAGTCATCGGAGATTTTGGATAAGTTGCGAATAGTCGATGAAAAATGTCAATAAAAGATCCTCAAGGACAGTATTTTGAATATCTTGCGAAATAAAAATCAGTCCCTTTAATTCAACTCCAATTATAGTAAAATGCAAATAATGAACAATCTCATTGGAAAAAACATGCTGAAGTCTCGATCCAAAGCTAAGTGGATTGAATAAAGTCTTCGCCATATCTAGTTCATATTTGCTGAAGAGATGGGCATTGAAATATTGCCTCAGTGGCTGGATATGTGCAAGAAAACACAACTTTTGAATTTGAGCGATAACAACATAAAAGAAATATCGGTTGTCGAGAACATGGTGGAAATTAAAGAACTTATTTTGAAGAGGAATTCAATTAAACTAATTAATTGGAAAAAATTCACTCATTTGGAAAGATTAAATGTATCAGATAACAGTCTCAATAATTTTTAAATGGAAAATTTGCCCTAAAGTCTTTTAGAGATTGATCTTGGCGATAATTTGATCTAGACACTTAATTTTCACATTTTTCCTCCTTTTTTGAAAAAGATAAATGTGTATGCGAATAAACTGGAATCAATAAATCTGAAAAACATTCCATCGACTCTTTAGTTTATGGATTTCTCTTATAACAATTTGAAGGAGATTGAATACTAGACGCTCACTCCTCTCAAAGCGATTATTATTAACAATAATAGACTCTCTTCCTTCAAACTGGAGAATTTGCCTTCTCTTATTTCATTTGATATTAGTCAAAACAGACTACAACATTTTTCAATAAAGCAGTGTCAAGCTCTTTTGTAGCTTTACATTGGAAGCAATAATCTGCCTAAGCTGGAGATAGTTGACTTTCCTGCCTTGTTTGAACTGGATATTTCTGAAAACCCTCTCACTCGTCTGGAGCTAAAAGAATTGCCAGTCATTCATGTAATTCACATGAGTTCTTTGGTCCCCTTTTATTCTTTCCACCTTCAGATATAAAGTATCAACCAAGAAGATATAATTATCGAAGGCAATCCCGAAATGATAAAATTTTTAAACTAAAGGTTTCCCGGCATAAATTTCGAAAAGGAAGAACGAGATGAAGATTTTAACTATAGTTTCAGCTAAAGTTCGGATAGTTCGGCAGGATACATGCGAATCAAAAAATGATGCAAACATTAAATTATTTTTACAATTATTTTTTGATATGCTTCCTATGATTCATTATATGTTATGTTGTTCAATTGAGCCTAAATCAAGCTATTTTGAGGATTGATTTGTATTAATTGCTTCATGAGTAAAGAGGAGAATAAAAATCAGATCATTTTGAATAGAATTATGCGAGGATTAGATGACCTAATGAAAGAAAGATAACTCTTCCTTTTTAATGAGATAATGTTATCTTTAATTATTCTAAAATTTAGAGATATTAAATCATTTATTTTCTTCACATAAATATCAACTAATTACCTTTATACGCCTATTTTGCCCTATTTAAATTGCAAGGTTCTATATTCATACCCATTTGGGAATTATATCAATAATAAAATGTTATAAAATATACATAAAGGAACTCTCTTGGAGGGATAAAATCTATAGCCAAACTTTACCTATAAAAAAATATTTCAGAAATAATGTTACTCATAATTTTATTAAATACACAAACAGGTTCATTGTATTGAAAAGCATTCACATCACTAATTATTTTTCGATTAGTTTGAGTTACGTTTATTTAACCATATCCGATATCTTAGAATTTTACTGTATTTTAGATAGCATATCCGTCATAAAAATAGCAGCTGAAATTACTGTTGTACATAAGAGGATTTGATAATCTTTTAGTATTTCAGGAGCCATATTAATCAGAATAAAAAATATCTAATGCAGTTATTACTCCTAATTAAATAGTCCACAAGCTTAAAGTTATTGAATAAAAAATGTACTAACATTTTGACATGGTTTATCTTGTTGAGAGCAAACTATAATTCGCAAATCGAAAGGCTAAAGAGAATATTCCAATTACAATATCTTCCAACGAATTGGTCAGTACTCTTATTGTCTATTAGTAAAAGAAACACGAAAGCACCATAAGGACATAAGGCACATGGAAATTCTTTTGAGTTTGTAATAAGGTGCGTTTCCATGATGGCAATCTGATGATCCGAATTATTTTAATTGTTAAAGAAAATGCTAAGAGTGGAAATCCAATGTAGTTTGTAACCCAACAGACCAAGGGCAATCTTGCAACTGTTACGAAAATAGGGATAATTACTTGACCTAAGAAAAATGTGGTGGCTTGAACTATTTAAAGCACCATTAAATAATCAATAAAATATTAGAATAATCAACTAGATAATAGTTGATAAATGATGCTTTGTTATGTTATTATTAGAATTCATTTAGTATTTTATATTTACGTTATTAATAATTTCAATTATAACGACCAAGAAAAATAAGGAGGAAATTATTATGGCTGCTGCCCATCATAGGAGGCACCACACGCGTAATTAATACGAGTAAGCCCTCAAGGAAAGCCCACACTTTTCGAATGGCGATCGAAAGCTTTATCCAGGTCTCTGGTTTTCTTTCGTCGATCTATACGACCCAGTCGCCAGTACAGGAAATTGATTACTATTATTATTTACGTTATTTGTTTGAAAAATATTTTACTCCTTTTATTTGCATTCCCACGGAGTGAGTTCCTTTTTACATTACAAGGTTCTATATGACCCTTTTTGGGATTATATCAAAACTACAATATTATAAGATAGTTATAAAGGAAAATTCCTCGAGGGAGAAGAAAGGATATAATAGATATAATAATTCTTATCATTAAGATCTTTAAATTGTTGACAATAAAATTTATTGCTTTAAAATACAATAGACATGCATGATTAATCCATTGTCTACAAAGAATAAGAAGCACCAAAACACAACCGGAAAAAACGATAATCTAATCAATGTTTAACTATGGAAAGCCTAACGCAAGTATTTCCTGAAACTTAAGAAAAACCACAAATTAAAAACATCAATTGTATCGAAAGATTGCTTTTTTCCTACTGGGCATCATTTTAGCTATCATTATCATTTTTATCCCCCTGTATCTGAATGAATCTCATTGCCAAAATTCCTTAATCGAATTGGTTTCGAAGCAAAGTTCTACAAATAATACAAACACTAATTATAGGCTTAAGCAACTGTTGTAATTCATCATCTTTCAATTTGTGCGACTGATTTAATGACCTGCAACATAAGTTGGAGTAATGTTAATATTAGTTTGAATAATTGCGCAAATTCAACATGTCCAAGCGCTTTAAAAACTTGTAATACCAATTCAGCTACTTGCAATAACGGATGGAGTGCAGCAAATTCATTATTGGCTTCGAGTAGTGGAGGATGTCCAACAATAAACTCTACTAAATTTTATGACAATTAAATCACTGATTGTTCTTCTTGTTCAGAAACTCCTAAATTATGAAATTGTGTTGTTGTGTCTTCATCCGGAAATTCTGTGGTGGCGAATTGTCAAATTTGTTCGACAGGAGTTTATCGCCTTTGATTCTGTTTTCCCAGTTGATATTTGTTAAGACTCATATTCTTTTTTATTTTTAAATAAAAATTTACGATTGATTTGAATTCCTACGAAGTTGGTTACTATTTACATTAATTCTAAATTCCTATCCTTTTTGGGGATTATATAAAAACTACAATGTTATAAGATAGTTATAAAGAAAAACTCTTCGAGGGATAAACTAAACCAAAAATCAATTTGATTATTTCTTTAATTTTATTAATCAAGAGTTAATTTATGATAATTTTACTAGTACAAGAAGAAAGGCACAATGGGGACAGGAGCACTTTCTCCTTCAAATGAAGATAAAATTAAATTTAAAGGTATTAGCACTTGCTCACTCAATAAATGTTGAAAAATATGGATGGATTAATTCTAAAAATTGCAACAATTTTGATGTTCTAAAATAATACAGAGTATTAATTTACACTTGTGCAGAGCTCAAAAAAGAAAATCTGAATAATAAGATCAAAGACAAAGATTATATTATAACTAATAAAGTTGTAAATCCATTAGAAGTTTAAATCAAGCAATAAGCTTATTTTTCAATTTAGGTTAAATGTATAAATTCTTACAGTGTATCATCAAATTAAATTGCCATTTTAATACAGGTATCTTCACAAATAGAAGTTGGAAAATATCTGTCATATGAGGGACGCCCAGCTCTCGATCTTTAACTTAAAAGTCGAACAGCAACAGTTAATCAATTACAAATGGTATAAAAATTGTTAAATGTTCATGTTTCTCATGTGGAGGAAAAGGACAAACACGAAGAGAACCAACTATTTAGGAGCTTAAGAAAAAATTATAAATATTTGATGATTTTTGATTTCGTTTATAGAGATATAAATTAATATTAGTTATTGAAATTAATTTGGTTTGATTAAGATCTGATTGATTAGTAATTGTATTATCACTTAGTGAGTTGTTATTTACATTGGTTCTATATTCCTACCCTTTTTGGGAATTATATAAAAACTACAATGTTATAAGATAGATAGAAAGAAACTCTCTAAGAGGGATAAAAAAAATGGATATCAAATTAAAAAAAAATCTTTTTATTAACTTCCAACAAGAATTATATACAATAAAATCAATCAAATGCATTCTCATAAAAATTAAATAAAGAACAATCTTTTTTGCTAATGCTGCACGGAAAAGTTTTGGTATGCCCAAATTTAAGATCCAAAATAACGTGGAATTGCTATTCATAAAGAAATCTAAAAATACTTACGACGAGAATCTTGCTACCTTCACCCAAACATACAAAATGTTGTTGTTGCTTCAATTAAAGCAGCCTACAAAATAGTTAAATAAGGTGCTGTTTTTATTGAAAAATAATTTGAAGTTCAGCCTCAAAAAATCTATCTGCTTCAAACTGAAGAATAAATTAAATCTTTTCGAAGAGTTGATTGGGCAATAAAAAATGAAACTTTTTTCATAATTATTGATTGGAAAACCGGTATTACTCCAACTAATGAGTATCTTTTACAAGCCGCAAATTATGCTAAAATTTTCTAAGTTCCTGGTGAAGTTTGGATTGTTAATGTACAAACATCTTTGATGACTAAATATATTTTTGTAAAAGAAAACACAAAATAGTGTTCATGCCAAGAAAGAGTGTCAAACATAATGCAGAAAGAAGAGCAAGCTCCATAACAGGAATGATTGAATCAGTTTAACTATAATTAAATTGTTTTAATATTTATACTTGATTATAGAAATATATCCATAAGAAAAAAAAAACAAATTTGGCATAACGTCTATCCCACTTAGTGAGTTGCTATTTACATTGCAAGGGTCTATATTGATACCCCTTTTGGGGATTATATCAAAACTGCAATATTATTGGATAGATATAAAGGAACTCTCTAAGATGGATAAAGAATGTGATTTAAATAATCAAAAAATATATAAGAAACTTTAAAAAAAATCGAGGGAATTAGATTTACATTTGAAAATAAAATAATATTAATTAATTAAGAAAGATGTTTTCGAAAATAACAATGCTTTTAAAAGCTACTATCATAAGAATTTCTGGTTATATCAACATATCAGAATAAAATAAAAAAATAATACCTCTTCAAATAATGTATCCAATTGCTTTGGAATGTGGATCATATATTGTTCAATAAAATACGAGTAAGGGCGATTAAAATAGGCTCAAAGAAAAAACCTGCATTAGAAGAGAAACTAACTAATTAGAATTAAGTTAAATATTTAATAAAGCAATAATAAAAATTAAATATTAGCTAAAAACGATTAATTAATTGATGAAGAAATATTAAATAAATCGAACATAATTACAATAAATTCATATGATAAATGAACTTAGACTAGCAAAAAATTTGAAATTTTTCTTAAAATTCGAAGGGGTCAAACTTAACAACTCGTATGCAATTAATTAAATGAAATAAATTAATTGGATAAATTAAAGAAATTCTTAAGTCTTTATCAATAAATAGAGCTAAAATAAGAGTAAAAAGGTTGATCGCTACAAGAGGCAATTAGACTTTAGAAGACATTTCAGCAAGAGTAAGAATAGATTCTATTATTTGTCAAGTTCAAAGATTAAATATTGCAGCAAACTTGATTTCAAATAAAATATGCTAACAAATAATTTTAATCATAATGCTATTTTTTGAACTAATTTTACTTTATTATTTAATTATCTTTACATTAATTCCTGTAAATATTCATTCCCACTTAGTGAGTTGCTATTTACATTGCAATTTTCTATATTCATATCACATTTTGGGGATTATATCTATAATACAATGTTATAAGATAGATATAAAGAAACTCTCTAACAGGGATAAAATCTCAAGTAAATTAATGAGAAAAAACCATCGAATATTTATTTAAATTATCAACCAATCAAAATTAATTTATAAATTTTAGCTGATAAAAAGATATATTTATATGTTTTTGTTAATTTAAAATTTTATTGAGCAAGAATTAATTTGTTATCTAATTTTAAAAGATTACCAGTACAATAAGTACTCAACAAGTCAAAATGTTTCCTATCAATGCTCAACGATAATATATAACCAAGCCCTTTCTAGGCTAAAATATGCAAAGACGCATGAAGAAACTCTTCGAGGATATTTGAAAATAATGATTATTTTAATTACATATCTTATAATTTTTATAATATGTTGTTCTTGCAAGTTCGTCAAAAAAAGCCTCAACATCAAAAGAGTTTGTTTAACTAAAAATGGATGCTAAAGCTCATTTATCAGAATATGAAAAGGACCGCTCGATGGAATTAGTATTGATATATATCATCTCAAAGATTTGGCAAAACGAATGGGAACAAATATTACAATCGTAAAATCAAGCAAAGATTAAAACTGTTTGTTGAGTAAAAATTATATTTAAAACTAAATTCGAAATTGGTTTGAAAAATATAACCCTTATAATTTCATAGAATTTTACTTTACCGGTCATGGAACTTAAACAGGTGATCTGCTTATCTAAACAAAAGAATTTCCAAAGGGAACGAAATTTACAATTGAATAGTTGGTTGCCATGTATGAACAATGTTAACATAAATACGGCTTAAGCATTTATTTGGATTGCTGTTATTCTGGTATGAATATTTATCGTTTGAAAGCAATATTAAATCGTCAGAAAAGTATATATTTAACGACTTCTTCGGGACCAACTTATCCTAGTATGATGTTTTTCGTTATGGAGGATTACTAATTACATACAAATGGTATTTTACTCAACCAAAGCCACAAATTGTCATTTCTGAAGAAGAGTTAAAAGAATTAGAAGAGATATGTAATTCAAGGAGGCCTGAATTTTATGCTAATTATTGGGTTAACGTTTACGATTAAGGGGATAATTTCTATAAACAGAGAAATCAATGCTGCCAATAACTAAAAGGTTTAAAATGGACTGATTATTTGTCATAAAATTGTCATTTTTTATTTTTATTTCCACGAAGTGAGTTTCTATTTACATTGTAAGGTTCTATATTCATACCCTTTATGGGAAATATATCAAAAATGCAATAGCTTGAAAGAAAATCTCTTCGTGGGATGGGATATTGGAGAAAAAAATTACTCATAAAAAAAAAAATAGTTAACGCTTTCATTAATGATTTTATATCCTTAAGCTTTATTATACAACCCTTAAATTGATTTTAATGAAACACATTTTTATGTTTATCATTGCATTGTTCCCATTTCAATGCTTTATAATTTTTTATGTGCTAGCGTTTCATCAAATGGATTTAAAAACGGAGACGAATGCTATCAAGCACTGCTCAAATTTACAATGTATCAACATCCAGTTATTATACTAGTTATGTTTTGCTATCAACTATCTTTTCCGAAGTACTTGCTAGTGATCTCCACCTCAAAGCTCAAATTGAAAATCTTCAGCCAAGTCTCAACAATCTAACTCTATCAAACTAATTATTCAGCCAAATATACTAAACACAAATAAATCAAGTTGAATTCTTTGATCATTATCGTGATTTGCTCATAGGATTCCTTTTTGTTATTGCGCTTGTACAAATATTTACATTTATCAATTTAGAAAATAGAAAGCTATTTTTCCAAATTAAATAATTGATACGATATAGAAGTTGAACCTATAAATTGTAAAAGGAAACGATGTTAAATAGTGGCAATTAGCTCAAGCACTTAAGGTATATAGAAAATTTAGAATGGTTTTTCAAGAGCCATGATTTTATTATTGAATTAAATTATTAATCCTATTTAATTTATATGTTGCCGAAACAAGGAGATTATTTCAGTTCTCTCCATTATACAGTTTAAAATTTGAAGTACAGTTTAAGATTAAATTTAGAAGACACATTCTTTTTCATTGAATTTAAAATAATTAGCAAAAATAATCTTTTATGGATTTGATAGAAATGGCTAAGAAAATATAATTGAGTTAATTATATTAACAATACCCACCATCCAACGGGTGCATAACTAGGCAATGCGTACTTGTCCGTATATTAATTTCTAATTTTGGCAGCCTCGATATTTCTTTGATATATATGGCAGGAAACTGTGATTCTTGTAACTACATAAAAGTAACATGCTGATTTTTACAATCGAACACACTGAAGAAGTAGGAGTGGTCTTTGATGAGCATGTATTAAGATAAGAGACCCCATAAACATTGGTAAATATTTTCTTATGTAGTTTCAACATGTTTAGGATTGATAAACTCATTTCTGATATAAAGTAAATGATTTGTCAATATCATTTATAGTCACTCTCTCGATATTTTCTTCAATGCATACTGAACATCTTAATAACATGCTTAAAAGTTTTAAAAATCTAATGTTCACTAAATAAAACAAGATATTAATGGATGATTCACAACAACAAAAATAATAAATACATCTTAAGACCGCTAATTCCTGTTGACATCCTGAAAAATGAAAAAATATTGGATTAATTAAAGCATAGAAATTGGTAATTGCTGAAAATTGAAGAGATAGAATAGAGACTAAATGAATAAATCTTTAGCGTCTCCTTTGCAAAAAAATCGAAACTATAAAAAAAACTAAAATGTTTTGTAAAATGCTATCGACTAAGTAATGGAGAGCTACTTCGATTTTATTTGTATGACAAATTAGCTGTTAAACTTCCTTAAAATCAACTTAAATTAATAAATAAAGAGCTAATCAGTTAATTTGCTGCCCAGTAATTAAATTGAAAGATATTTTATCTTGATCGTCTAAAATTGTATTGAGAAGAACCACAAATATCAATCAAAGAATTTAATAAAACAAATAAAGGTACTTAATATTCGCATCCCACTTTGTTTCAAGCAATCTGCCAAATTTTTGGCATTATAACTTTGTAACACACCAACTAGATTTACAATTTCAACTAAATTTGAAATCGCAGTTGCTCAATTATTCCATCAGCAATTTCAACCGACGAGCGATAAATCAAAACTACGGAGATTATTGTCTTAAATTAAGTTGCTATTCTCAGTCTAAGGTGCTGCTACAGAAAAAACTGAAATGAAAAAAGAAAATTTTAAAGATCGTCCACACATCATCAAATTGATTTATATCTCAGTAAATGATATTT
>Ga0302186_10002388_pt1 | contig 14479 bp, 10 predicted proteins | sample II_Bog_E1_2_FD_198782 | JGI IMG/M metagenome (GOLD analysis project Ga0302186, IMG submission 198782) | Peat permafrost microbial communities from Stordalen Mire near Abisko, Sweden - II_Bog_E1_1 | ecosystem: Environmental > Terrestrial > Soil > Wetlands > Peat | place: Sweden: Abisko... | reverse complement strand
TAGATAATTTTCTATAAATTATTTTTTTTTAATTACCTAAAAAAAAAAGAATTTTTTTTTATGGAGAGATTTTATGATTAGAAAAATTTTTATCGAATATTTTGCATTGCCAGAACAAATTCATCATAGTCTGGAAACTCGTAAAAATAAAAATACTAACAGTTACAGCTAAATTGTTTTTCATTTTCATTAAAAATTTGTTCCCTTTATATTTTCATGGGTTTTGGATATAGAATAAATATAATAAATCTCGACTTATTATAAAAATATATAAAAAGATGGAAACTGAAGAATTAGAAGAAAATTTAATGAAGTTTTATCCTCGATTTTTATCGGAATCGAAGAATATGAAAATCTCCGACAACATTTTTCTTTCTTTGGAGACTCCTTCATTCAATCTCCAAAATTTCACTTCATACACTAAAAAAAAGGGATAATTTACCACATGGCTCCTTTAATCGCCGATTACCTCAAACGTTGTGTGCCATTCACAAAGATTAGAGAAGTCTTTATTGAATACGATGGGATAAAGAAAAAAATAGTGAAATATCAGAAAATCAGTCCTCGAAATCTCCTTGAGTTTTTCCTTCAAATCATCCCCTATAAAACCCGCAGTATAGTAGGTCGTTATTTATATAAAATGAGAACTTTTCTTCCTTTGACTTATTGGAAATACAGCTTTGAAGATAAATCTCTGAAATATCACATTGATCTCTCAATTATCATCGATGTTCTTGATGAACTCAACAATAGGACCATTTTAATAAATTTTGGTCTGGACTCAAAAATTGGGAAAACCAACATTTTGACACACTTATTTGACATCGATGAAAAAAACCTAAACATTGACGATGATATTGGAATCACCAGGGAAATGACTGTTGATCTTTATCTAACCAATCAGGTCGCGATTTTTGATATCAATGCTTTTGGTAAAAGTAAAAAATTCAAGAATTTTTTCCTGAAACTTGTGAATTTTTGTGATGGTTTGATTTTCCAGATTTCCTTAAAAGATAAAAAAGACCTAAAGAAAAAAATAAAAAAACTGGAAAAATTTGGTTTTGACAATTTTGAAAAATTCTTCCTGATTTTAAGAGATAAGCCAAACAATTTAGAAGAATTTATTGTAAAATTAAAGAAAAAATTCAAAAAATTTGAGAGTCTCAAGAAAATAGCTGGGAAATCACAAAATAATGTCCAACAACAAATGTTTAGCCTAAAAAAGAACTTCAATGAATGGTTGGCTACAATTTCAACCTTATCCAAAACTAATAAAACAGGCAAATTTACTTATGAAGATGTGTTGAAAATGAGCCAAAACTTTTCTTTTGAAGAGTTGAAAGAAGATTTCGAGTTGATTGATAATCTTTTAGAGAAAAAGTCAAACTTTCAAGAAAGTCCTTTCCAGAAAATCCTGCCTTTTGCTTATAAGAAATTCCTTGATTATAAGAGTTCTGAAACTATGGATAAACATTTTCTTGAACAAAAGATTGAAAATGATAAAAATAAGATAAATCTAAATAAATTGTTGAGTTATCGATTCGCCAAATTTTCTTTTGTTGGGAAATTCATTGAATTACGAAAATTTAATAAAAAAATTAATGATTTAACTTCGGAGTTTATTGAAAATTCAGCCGTGAAACTCAAAGCTTTGAATTCAGAATATAAAAGAAATCCCAACGAGACCTTGAAACATGAAATGAATGAGGAGCTCGAAATCTTAACCAATAATTCTATTTCATCTCATGACCTTTTCGCAGAGCTTTTCTCCTATTACGATTATAAGAAAAACGAAAAGTTTAACGACTTTCCCCCAATGGAAGAGAAGTTCTTCACGGAATTTAAGAATTTTTTCTCTGAAGCTTTTTTGAATGGAACAAAACTGCATTTAATTCGAGGGATTCCATTGAAAATCCGTAATGAATTCTTGAAGGAAATATTTGAGCTGAACAATTTAAATGAAGGTATTTCCTATTATGTTATCTCAATATTGGGAATGCAATCTTCAGGAAAATCAACATTATTGAATTATTTATTCGGATGTGATTTTGAAACAAGTGCTGGTAGATGTACAAGAGGCATTTATTATGAATATAATCAAGACCTCAAACCCAAATCTAAACATAATACTGTTAGACACTGAAGGATTAGCTTCTTTGGATACTATGATAAAAGCTTCGATCATAAGATTGCATTGATGTGTTTTGGATTGTCGGATTTGGTCTTGATTAACCAGAAAGGAGAATTATCAAAACATATTCAAGATTTGTTTTCGATCTCGTTGTATGCAATGGATTATTTTAAACAATTAAAAGGACTTTTGCCAACTATATTCTTTATTTTAAGAGATCAAGTGGATAGATTAATGAAAAACCAGGAGGATGCGTTTGATGCATTAGAAATTGAACTGATCACAATATCGAAAGAGAAAAAAATTAAGCAGGTTTTTCAAATGGACAAAAATTGTTTCTTTTTGTTGCCTAGTGCATTTGAAAACGATTTACCTAGTAAATTATTTGGTGAAGAGATTCTAAAATTGAGAGAAAACATATGGAGTCATGCTGTTAATCTAAAGAACAAAGGTAAAAAATTAATAGATTTCTATATACAAGCATGCACCCTATGGGAAATCTTCAACAGATTAGGGTACAAATTGCTGTCTTGTGAGAATATTAGGGAATACGAAACGAAACTTAATTTGGAAGAAAAAATCAAGATTTTAGCTAAATGCAAATTAGAGAGGCTTTCAAATGATCTTAGAGCGTAGCTGAATGAAGTTTGGAACAAATCTACAAGCATAAAGACTTTGGAGAACTTCAATTTCAAAGAAACCATAGAAAAACGATTCAAGAACTGCTACATAGAGATGGAGAAGAAAGAATTTGAAGATTTAAGGAAAGAATTTGAAGGATTCCTGAAAATAGTTGAAAATGGAATCCAAGATATGAAAGATTTCATGAAATGCGAGGAAAATAATTTAATTTACTCATGGAAATTCAAATTTGATCAAAAGATAAAGGATTTTAAGCTGAATGATTTCGAGAAAGCTTTTACTGACGAATTAAATGAAAAGATGAAGAAATTGATGGAGAAAAGCACTTTAAATGGAGTGGAAGAATTTAAAGAGTTTATAGATCATAAAGTCAATGACTTTATTAAAGGTTTGGAAAATGAATATGAAATAAAAAGTGATGAGGAAGAACTCTTAAACACAATTACAAATTTTAATCGATTTAAAAAGAAAGGACTTGATGATTTTTCCAAAAAAATGATTGAGAATTTCAAGAAAACAGGTTTTTTTGAAAAGGAGTGGATTAAAACTAATGATGCAGTTAAAAAGAAAGCTGGAACAAAAGAGTTAAATAGGATGATTGATTCATTTATTAGAAATATTAAAAATGACAACTCAATTTTAGCTTTGACAGAAGAATTAACTTTGGAATTCTTTTATTTCCTAGATAGAATTCATTCTAACAATGAATTGGAAGAAGCAAATTCCGATTTGATATGTTTTGAACAATGTTGCTTCTTTATTTCTGAAACAACAACAGTGATAATTCAAAACAAAATCCGCAAAAATGAAGAAATGAAGACAATTTATAAAGACAAATCAGAGAAAAAAAGATTGGAATTTCTTGAGCTTTACACCAATCGTGAAAACGATATCAAGCTCATTGATAATCTTTGCATAAATTACCTGAATAGAATCTTGGAATTAGAAAGCGAGAGTTTCAACAAGAGGAATTTCGAGAGAATAGAAGAAAAATTAAAAACCATTCCTATAGATCCGGAGAAATTTCTACATTTCGCGTATGAGGAGAGTTTCACTAAGAAAAATCCGAAAGCTATATATCATTATATTACAGATGTCAATGATTTTGTGGCTAAAGTCTTCAAGGATCATACAAAGGAGATTTTACAAGATATCTTAAATGAAATCCATGGCAAATTCGAAGACAATGTGCGCAAAAATATAAATAATTTCATGAAAAATATCAAAAATTTCATCAAATTCAAAAAGGATGAAGTAATGTTTCTTGGTGAAGAATTATTCAATAATATTAAGGAAAAATACCCAAATGTTAACTTGAAATACGAAGCTTTCTTTGTCCGCCCAATAAAAGTCACAACCCTTGACAATTTTATAAAAAATGGGAATCTGGAATTAAAAATCACTGATATTGAGAAGCAAAGAACGAGTTTGGAAATCAGAACCAAAAACTTCATTGAAGCGAAAAAGAAAATTATAAAGGGTTGTCAGGCAACATGTCCTCAATGCAAATCAAAATGCATAAAAGCTGCAGGAGACCATGAAAATCACAAGGCTTTCCATATCCTTAATTGCTTTGGAGGAACGAAATATCACCATACAAACGAAGCAGTGAAAGGTTATTGTTTAGACAAAAAACATATTGAGAACAAATGGATTCGTGGTGAAGTTGAATATCCTAATTATATAGATCTATGCCAAAAGCATCACCCTGAATGGGTAGAAGATTTTACTTCAAACCAATTTATTATTCAGGAAGAAGAAGAAGAAAAAAAAAAGGGAAAATTGATGGTTTGTTGGTTTTATGTCCATAAACCAATTCTAAAAAAATATGATTTCAAAGATTCGAATGTGAAAACCTTCATCCTTGATGGAAAAGCTCTTCCTGAAAACTATGTAATATTTATTTATTTTCAAGTTTATGATATTAATTTTAATTTAGGAGGAGTTGTTAATGAATGAAAAAATGGATAAATTTGTCAAAAATAAAATTGAAAGGGAATTCGATAATGCAAAAGTTAACATTACCATCGAAGTCAAAAAGGAAGGTTCTCATAAAGTCTTGAATGGACATTTGGAAAAATTAGAGAAGATGTTTTTGGACAAAAAAATCAAAATGAATAGAATATGTTCTGAAGAATTAGAACCAATGGTAGAAGAGAGAATTTTCCAAGAACATGAAAAAATAACGATTTTCAAGAAAGAAATGCTTGAAATTATAAACAAAAAATAATTATGAAATCTATTTAATTAAAAAACCAACTTCATTTTAATTAAAAGAAATAAAGTTTCAAATGCATAATTCAAAAAAACCGTCCTAATTAAATTAAATGTTCCTTTAATCAAATAATTTTGTTTATTAGCAAGAAGCTATGTGTTTGATCTCCCGAAGTCGAATAGTTTGAATCCCCAGAATACACTTCGGATTCGATATGAAAAGCGTCTCCTTTCTCAAAACTCATAATGAAAGTTCCACCAGCTGACCTGAATCCAATTTCCGGATATGGCATTTGATCTCCCACTCCTAAAGCAAAAGTACCTCCAATGCTTCCTTTAATGACAATATATAATCTAAAGGAAGTGCCCACATTCCATCCAGAAGCCCAAAAAGATTCCAAATGCGCGTTTATCGAATAAACTCCAGCAACAGGTATCGTATAAACTCCATTGCTTAAATTATAAGCCGAATGTGTATCGGTGTTATTCAAATCATAGATGATTAAAGCATTCTGGGTTGGAGAGATTGGTTTATTGTTGCTGATATAATAAAGAGCTGTGACTTTTGGGGTAATGAGGACACTACCTTGAGAGGTGAGAGTGATTTGCGAGTCTCCGTTTTGAATGTGCGATGTTTTAAGGGTTTGTGCATTGACAGAAATCGCAAATATGGAACTAGATTGGATTGCCTCGCTTTCAATTTCGTTGACGTTGATGGAACTGTTGATTCTGTTAGGAAGTGGAGCGAGGAAAGATTGTGAAGAAACCAAAGTGAGAAGTAATAAGCATGAAAGGCTAATGGCAAATTTCATTTTTTGAATTATTTTGGTTTTTTTGATTTGCAAAAGATTCTATGAAAAGTTTTAAATTATTTCATTTTAAAGGATTTTAAAATTTCTTTTTTTTTTAAATAAAAGAAAGAATGAAAAGAAAAAAAAAGAAAAAATTTTTTTTTATTAAAAAAGGCTCCAAAAATTATCAACCCAATATTTAAAGTTTTTAATATAATATGTCGAATTTTTTTGAAATAATGAAAAACAAACAAATATTTGTCTTTTTACTTATTAGGTCAATGAATCAAAACATTCAAGAGGAATCACACTCCAGTGGAAGAGGTAGCAAATCCTTCCATACTGTTTTTTTTTCCCCAATAAACGATAGAGAATGGGCTTGGAAAGAAGCCTTAGATAAAGAGAAAAGAGAAAACGAAGCATTGAGAGAGAGGGAAAGAGTTAGACAGGCACAATGCTGCAATTGCAATAGATGTTTATTAATTTAATAAGTATAACTATAAAAAATGAAACTCTTATAATCCGAACAATTAATTTTTTTCGACTATTGTACAACAAAATATACTTAAAAAAAAAGAAAAATGTTTACTCAGCATTCACAAGAGCACCAAAAATCCTTCCCATCCTCATCTAAAGAATCACCTTGTAAAATATCTGAAAAAAAAACTAAATATATTATAGTTTTGTGTGTTTCATGATTCTGAAAATAATTGAATAATTTATTTAAGTCTTTTTCACTCTCACTTATTTCTTATGGTAAATTCTGACTTCATCAACGAAAAGTTCTCTCAATCTCTTGGCGCTGAGATCACCTTCCTTTTCGAAATCCATCTTGATGGGTCCTCCAGCCACAATTTCTCTTTTCGGGTCTCTGACCTTCGATAAATAAGGATGAGACAAACATTCCTCAATGCTCATTCTTTTCATTGGATTGAACACCACCGTTTTCATAATGAAATCCAAAGCTTCAGGGCCCGATCCTGGGTAGATTTCCTTGAAATCCACCTTCTTCTTTGGTGAGAAGGACTTCAAATAATCAATGGCCTTGGCATCAGTGACAAAATTGATATCATCTTCATTTGGAGTTCCTAGAATTGAAAATATCACGTACATTTGATCGGTGTGACTATGAGGGAAGCCGCTTTTTTTCACCACATTAGCTCTATCAGGTGATAAAGGGAAGCAACTGGATCCAGGGAACAATGGGGTTCTATCCATGAAAGTGGCTGCATTTTCCTTCAACATGCCTTGCAATTCAGCGAAGATGCATCCTACAGACCACATATCAATGGCGGCAGTATAATCCTTTTCCAACAAAATAACCTCAGGAGCACGATACCATCTTGTCACCACATGACCTGTCAATTCTCTTTTGATGTTCTTAGCATTCATCTTACCAGCTCTAACCAATTTCCCTTTGCCTCCAGCAGCCTCTTTCGGTGGATCCTTCGATGCCAACAAATTACCCTTCTTCGGAGGAGGAAGCTTCTTCTTATCATCTTCATCTTCTTCCTCTTCCTCATCTTTCTTATCATAAATATGAGCACCTTCAATGCCTTCCACACTTCTAGCTAGCCCAAAATCACAGATCTTCACTGAACAATCCTCATTAATCAACACATTGGCTGGCTTCAGGTCTCTATGTAGGACCTCAGCAGAATGTAGAAACTTGATCCCCAGCAGTATATTATAAACCAGTGTTTGAATATGCACATTCTGCAAATGAATGGGACTCTTGAATAGCTTCTTGAGGTCTGATTGGCAATAATCCATAACCAAATAAACTGTTTCAAAGGTCTCAATGTTAGTCGGTTCGACGATTTCGATAATGGAAATGAGGTTCGGATGTTGGAGTTTCCTGAGCAAAGTGATTTCTCTTAAAATTCGCTTGCAATCCACCAAATCCTCGAAAATGTTGTTGAAACGCTTAATGGCAACCTTTTTCCCAGTTGACTTCTGATTGGCCTCTACGACATAACCATAAGATCCGGAACCCACTTGCTTCACGATTTCGTAATTAGTGCCCACTTCCCAATCTTGGAAATTCTTGGGTAACGAATTAAGCTTGGGCATATCTTTTTTAGCATCCACCATTTTTAAGGGAGAAGAAAAAATGTTTTTTTTTAGAAGGTTTAAATGTTTTTGATAATGATGGGCGGATACCAAGATATCAGTCAAGGCAATAAAATAAATTTTATTGGGAAACCAAATTTCGTATAATTTTTTCGAAATTTTAACAAAATGCGAATTTCTAGTTTATCTCAGAAAATTTTTCTATCCCCATGGAACAAAAACCCCCCCAACTGCAAATTATAAGAATAAATTCGCAAAAAAACATCTCATTCTATCTTAAAAAATGCCTAGAAGCTTTTGAAAAAAACTCTGCTGTGGAAATGACCGCAATTGGACAAGCTGCTGGCATGCTTATTAAGGTTTGTGAGGGGATGCAACGAATTCATGGTTGTAAAATGAAGAAATTGGAAAGTGTGGGGTTTTATGAAAGAAAACAATATAAGAAAAGGAAATTACAATTAATTGCGAGGATCGAGAAAAAGGAGATATTAGAAAAGAAAGAATAAAGACAGGCTTTTTTTTGAAAGAAAATTTATGTTCTTTTAAGTTTTTTATAATTAAAATGTTGCTTTTTTTTCAAGTCATTTTTTCCTTTGTTTTTGATGATTTTTTGTTAATTTCAAGTTATTCAGAGTTTGTGAAAACAAAGGAAAACCAGAAAAAAAACTATAAAAATAAAAAAAAAATTTAAGTTTAATTTTTTCCATGCTGAAAATTTGAAATCAAATCTGCAGGCAAAACAAAACCGAAAAAAGTTTGTAAAAACTCAAATTTTTTCGATAAAAATTATTTGAAATTTTCCGAATCATTGTTCCATGTTTCAACAGCCTAACCAAAACCAAAATTCCCAGCTCCCCGTTAATCAGCAGCCGGGTCTTCCTTCTAATCCCCAATACTACCAATCCATATATAGTCCGCGAGAACAGCAATATCTAGATAAGCTGACTTCCAGTTTCTTGACGTTGGAAGAAAAAAGAGGCCGAAAACTTGAAGGAAGTCCTGTAAATTTAACCTAAAATTCTTAAAAATTGAAGGATCTTTATTAATTTTTGAATAGAAACATGACTATCTTTTAGAAAAGAAAGAAGACTTTAGTCGTAGTGCCCTAAACCCGAATAATGTGTTGAAGCTTCAGAAAGTCGGTCGCAAGTTGCATAATAGCCTCTATCGAAATGTCAAATATGAAGAAAAAGGAGGCTTTGTTCTTCATCAATTGAAAAGTCTTATCATTTTTGAAGCATTTTTTCTTAGTATTTACATTTTTTTCTAGAAAAAGACAAGACAAAAATAAAGAAAAGCTTCCAGATCAAATTCCATTCAGTCCAACGTTTTGATAAGTCTCTCATCAAGAAATCCAAAGATAACATTCTTGATTGGGATAAGACCCAAAGTTTAACAGGCCAAGGATATCGTCTTCAATACTTCACACCCAAAAGAAAAGACCCTATGGCTTTATATTTCGATCATCCAGCAGAAGCCTATGAATTCCTTGTCAAATCTGATGTCGATATCAGAGGAGCTCTCTATCATATCCTTAATGATTATAAGCGCAGGAAAGATGAAGCTAGGATGAATCTAATAAAGGCTAGCTTATTGGAGAGAATAAGATTCTATGCAGAATCGAAGAAACGAAGAAATCTAGCCTTTCTTGAAGATTATGATGGAAAAATGACTAGAGAAATGTTAATGATTTGGCTGCAAATGTCGAAAGCTCTGGAAATTCAAAGGAATAAAATGGTAGAAGGTGAATATAAACCCTTGGAGACGAGTTTGCATGTTGAAGAGGATTTAGACCCTTTTGAGAAATCCCGAAAAGAAATAGAACAAAGAATGAGAGAAAAGGCAGAGGAAGAGCGGAGATTGCAAGATGAGGAACAAATGAGGCTTCGAATGCAGCTTATGCAACAATTGATAAGATCAATTCAGAAAAACCATGCATTTCTCGATTGCAACCGTTTCTATTTGAACCGTTTGGCTCGCGAATGGCGAACAATGGCACTTCTTCGTCATCAAAAACAAAAGGAAATCGAACAAACAGTGAAAATTCGACCTGATAGCAAAAGTGTCTTTATAAAAATCCTTGAAATCAATCAAAGTGTCTTATCAGAGCCATTGTTGACGCTTTCCTTAGAAACTCCCAATGAACAAACTAAACCTTCATTTAGATTAGTCCTTGAAAAAGCTGAAAAAGGCAGCCAACTCAATGAGAAAAAGACTCCTCAATTCGGACTTAAAGTCTCAGGACAAGTAAAGGCCGTGAAATTGATTTCTGATTCAAAATTTGACCCAAATCAATATCCTCAAATCCTTTGGGAAATCAAGAATAACGCTATGTCCTGGCATCTTGGCTTAAGTTCAATAGCCACAAGCAAAGTTTATAGCCCCAAAGATGTCATTGAATTCACCTTAAGTCCAGAATATGAGGAAAACCAGAGATTTCGAAATGAAAGCAATGAAACCATCTTCAAAGCCACGATCAAAGTCACAGATCTTCTAAAGGAAAGCACTCCTTTGAAACTATATTATCTTAGCTTGAATCATGAGCAAGGACCGAAAAAAACTGGATTCTTAGAACCTCTCATCAAATTCAAAGTCTTCCTTGGAGATACCATGCCTCATGAACAAGATTGGGAATTGGACATTGTGAGAGATATCAAGAAAACCCATTTCATTAGAGATCCTGTTTATGAGGAAATCATCAAATTGCCGAAATATACCCCCAAAAATACCGGGTTCCTCATTGAAATCCTTCGATCATGGGGAGTTTTCGATATTGAGATGAATTATAAGAGATTAATTGAAGATTTTAAAGAAGAACCACCTGTAGTCTCGGAAATCGAAGGATCCTCTCCAAGCACCAGACTGCAAACTCAACCCTCAATAAAAAAGAAACTTCTTCAAGAGATCATTGAGAATCTTTATGATTTCACCATTGAAGAAACTAGCAGAAGTCATGCTCGAAGCCAAGGCAATTTGAAGCGTTTTCTAGAATTCGAAGAAAAAGCCACTGATTTTCTCAACAAACAAAAGCCTTCATCAGATCCAGAATATCTTAATAGCGAAGAAAATGAAATTAACAGTGAAGAACGTGGAGGAGAAAACCAAGAAATCGCTAATCAAAAGAAATTATTGAAGTTGAGATCAATGAATAATGGCAAAATGGATGCTATAAGTCTAAAGTTATTAGAATCGATGTGTCAAAAAGGCGGGGTTCCCAACCATAAGAGGCCTTTTCTGTGGAGTTTCCTTGGTAATGTAGAGGAAATCAAGTTGAAAGCAGTGATCTTTTATAATAGTTCCTTGAAGATGAATAGTTATGAGAAATCTTCAAAGCCCATAGGTGAGGATCTTAATTCGGAAATTTCATTGAGTTCGTTCTATCAGAAATTGTTAGAAATGGCTCAAAATTCTGAGGTTTGTCAATTGGTGAGACAACAAATAGCTGATGATATCGCTTTAATCAATGAAAGCGAGGATTTCGCTAATCAGGAGCTTCAAGATCCCATGAATAATATCCTTTCAGCCTTGGCTTTTCTTATAGATATGTTGAAAAGCTCGAATCCTCAACATTTGGACCCATATAAGCATATATTCTATTCAATGCCTATAATGAAAATCACCAGGAAAATCATCGCTATTATGAACTCTCGTTATTTAGACCCCGAACAAATGAATCTTGAGGCTTTTAAAGGGAATAATAGGGAAAATGAGGAAAGTCCAATTCCTATGTTTAAGAAAAACCAAGTGCCACAATCAGCCTTTTTAGAGAAAACCATCGCCAATCTTAATAATAACGAATTCTTGGCTTTTTGGATGTTAGTGAGTATGGTTTCTCATGTGCTTCCTGGTTATTTCATAGGCATGCCTCATGAACTTAATAAAGAAATCAAGACTCCTTTAAGAGAATCGTATCAAGATGAAATTGGGTTGAAACGAGATCTTTTGATTTTGAAATTCTATCTTAAGGAAAACGAGCCTGCGATTTCTCAGCTTTTCGAGGATATTTCCCTTCCATTAGAGTTTTTCTATGGAAATATGTTGCTTTCAGCAGGAGCAGATATGGTTCATAATGAGGTATTATATAGAGTATGGGATTTGATGTATCTACAGAAGGAAAAAGATCTGGATCCTCATTTAATTTTGATATCTCTCGTGATCTTGATCTTGAAGATATCAAAGGATCATATATTAAGAGGTTATGGTAAAGATAAAGAAACCACGAAACATGCGGCCAAAGATTCTAGGGAAATCAATGATATTATTAAGATCTTTGAAACTGTGAGTCGATTCCTTCCGAATCCTGATGAAGTCATTATCGAATTATTGAAAATCCAAGAAGATATCACCAAATTCATGAGACAACATTATGCGGAATTCAATAATCTCAGAACTGACCTCAATAATAAATTCCAAGCCGTCAGACATCAAAACAAGATGTTTTATGATTTAATTCATCATAAGAACAATTTCGAGGAATTGAAGGAAAATGTCGGTGTGTTTGAAATTTTCAAACTGTTAGAAACTTTGAAACGGAAACATAAACTATTCCAAAGCAGTTATCAAGAAGATGTGGAATTATTAGTTCCTCAGGAATTTGATTCAGATGATGATCCTCATATAAAAATCCAGAAGGATTTGGATCAACAATTGCTTTGGTTCAAACATTTCGATTTGAAAAACGACCCAAATATAATAATTCATCTTTTCTTGCATAAAATGACTTTATTCGGAAGTCGAGAAGAATTGCCTTTTAAGTTAGAAATCATTTATCAAGGTGAATCCAAGGCTATTCTTCCTTTAGAATTTAATACCACATGTTATTTGAATCATTATCTTCAAATACCCTATATTTATAAAGGGCTGCATCAAATAACCATTCAAATTACTTTAGAAAGGGAATGGATAGAAAACTTGAAATCGCCTAAAATCCTAGGTTCTACAAGGGATCTTGGCACCAATAAGACTTTGGAAACATTATCTTCTCAAACTCAAATCCCTATATTGAAGAAATTCATTATTAAAGAAGCTATTATCAATCTAGATTGTTTCATGACGAATTATCTGCAAAAAAGCATCGCGAAATTAGATTTTACCCCTGGAGAAATCGAAATTAATGAGGATTATAACCTCACGACCTCAGAAGTCGACTTTTCTTTGGTTCTTTCTACTGAACATATCGCTGGAATCCAAGAAAACATCGAGAATTCCTTTAGAAATAATGCGAAATTGTTGGCTCAAAGTCTTCCAAAGCCTTTGTTTAAAGTTGAGACTTTCGAACGGATCAAAGAGGTGAATTTAGAGCGTTTCCATGAGAAATTCCTGAAAAGCCTGATAAATGTGTTGGGTCTTGAACATATTAGTAATACGGCTTTTGCGATAAATCCTAATGAATGGAGGAAAAACTCCAAAATAAGCTATGAAGATTTTAGACAGACTTTAAAAGAGGCCAAATTTGTAGAAGGAGTTCCTTTGGATTATTTTGCTTTATATAATTCCATCATGAATTCGAATAGAGATAAGACCTTTTATTTCACTGATTTCTTGATTCTTTTGATTCTTTTCTCGCATACCACTCCTAAACAAAAGACTCTCTTATTCTATGATACTTTGATGTTATTTGATAATTCCAAAGATCTTTGTAATGGAATTTCGATCCTCACAGTCAAAAGCATGATTTCCTATCTATATGAGGTCTTTATGTTATCAATTCCCCATCATCAAGTCGATAATATCATCGAATTCCTTACAGATGGATATGTCAGTGGGGTGATTTCAGCGAAATTGGACTATAAAATCCAGGAAAAACAAGAAAAAATACCAATGACTTTGAATTTCACGAATTCTTTGATCCATATCACCAATTATCTGCATTATTATTATAATACCAAACAATTATTCTTGGGCGATCCTGGCAAATTAAGTCTTTTAAAGGAAGTTCTTGAAAATTTGAATGAAGAAACCAGGGATATTCTCGATGTTATCCCCAATAATGAGTTCTTCAGATTGAATCTTAAATATAGACTTCGTGGCATGAAACATAAAATGCAGATTTTATTCGATAAGAATTGGGATATCAAAAGAAAATTGGTTCTAGATCCAGAAGTCTCTGAACTCAAAATCCAAAGTCCTGAAAGATATAAATTAATAGAGAATTTATTGCTTCAAAATGAGAACGTGATTCCTTTAGGCAATTTAGAATCTTTCCTCACCAAGAATCAATTTATTCTCCTGATGGAAAAATTGCCAATGATGAGTTATTTCCTGAGTTTCTCGATATTCGAGAATAATGTGGCAAAGCTTCCCCAGGTCTCCTGTTCTATTCGTCTGGATAATGAATTAATAGGCCATATAGAAAATCTTTCTATTCACAATTTAGAAGTTAAAGCCGGAGAGGAAACCAATGACGCTTATAAGAATCTCAGTTATAATTGGAATCAGAAAAGAGCTGCGATTTCTGATCAAAGGACTAAGAATTATGGTGCCAAGCCTTCTTCTTTAAAATTTGATAGATTTCCTTATTATGAGCCTTTTTTTAATACTTTGAAATTAATTCAAATGAAGATCATGAGCACTTATTTAAATGAAGAATCCATTCAGGGAAATGTTGGGGGGGGGATTGCCAGTAGTC
>Ga0302186_10002384_pt1 | contig 14496 bp, 20 predicted proteins | sample II_Bog_E1_2_FD_198782 | JGI IMG/M metagenome (GOLD analysis project Ga0302186, IMG submission 198782) | Peat permafrost microbial communities from Stordalen Mire near Abisko, Sweden - II_Bog_E1_1 | ecosystem: Environmental > Terrestrial > Soil > Wetlands > Peat | place: Sweden: Abisko... | reverse complement strand
TGACTCAAGAAAATACGGAATTAGATCGAAAGCTCCAAATTTATGAGCAGCAATCAAATTCAACAATTTTCATAAGAAAAGTATTATTTTCTAAATTAAAGACTTTTTATTAATAATCTTAGGGTTCAAAAAATATCGAAATAGCAAATGTTAATTATGAAGCAGCAGAAAATCAAATAAGGGTACTAAAAAATTGAGTTTTTATTGAATTACTTAATTTTTTTTTAAACAAAGAACACATTAGATGAAACAAGAAAAATTTTGCAAAAATACCAGAAATAACTATAATTTCATTTTGTTTTATTACTTAAATGATTAAAACTCTGGTGAGAATTTATCATTGTTTTGTCAGGTAATAAATACATTAGATAAATAACAAGAAAAAGTTTAAAAATGAAAATGTTCTAAAACGGGAAAAAATTTTCAAAAATTGCAAAAAATAATTTAATAAAAAACAAAAAAAATTAATTTGATTTTTTTATAAAACTCCTTCCGGAATTTCATTTTTTATTTATGCAAAAAAAAAGATATCTACTCCCGCATTAAACGCGAGTGAACAAAAACAAAATTCACAAAATTTATATTTTTTCAAAATAGTTTGTAATAAGCAAATCATTCACGTTTACAAACTCTTTAATCGTTGATTGCAATGCGACATTTCCGTTTTTCCCATTCACTGAATTATTAGCATTTGTAGCAGACTTGCATTTCTTCAATGAAATCTCATTCAAAAGACTCATATTGATATCATGTGGAATTTCTTTGGAAATATAATCCTCATTTTTTTTTAACAGATTTTCAAAAATTTGTTTTTCATCATTTTCTTTCCCGTTTCCATTGATAGAATCAGGTGAATCCTGAGTTTGTTTTTCTGAGATTTCTGACCTAAATGCCGAACTATCCACTTTCTTTGAATGATCTTCAACTTCCAAACTGTTGATCAAGAGTTTATTGAAAGATATTTTCAGACTATTTATTTCTTTTTCATAAAAAAACATTTTATTTTCCTCTCGTTTTCTGAATTTCTCATAATTTTTGCTTCCTGACTTCGAATCTAGCAACCTTAAAGGGTTTCTTATCATTTCCAAGAATTTTTGAATTCTTTTATAGAATGGTCCCCCACAATCTTCTATCAAAAATTGTATATCATTATGACCTGCACCTTCAGCAATGACCAGCCAAATTTGGTTATTATCGCTTCCAGAGTTTACATATTTATCATATAATAGATGACTATGTCTCACATCAATTGTTTTATCTCTTTTCCCATGAATCACAAATAATTTCGCTTTGATGTTTTCTATCTTATTGATGCTGCAATAAATATCACTAGAACAATAATTGTAATCCCAAGTAGCGTTCTTATCCATCCATATCATCAAAGAAGCTAAAGGAGATTGTAGCACAATCCCACCTAAATTTTGATATCTAGAAGCTATCTCAATGGTCGGGCCAGTTCCTAATGAAAATCCCCAAAGGATGATGCTTTTTATGTCATAAAGCAGTTTTTCTTGGGCAAAACTGACAACATATTCTAAATCTTCATAAGTTGATTTTTCTTTAGCTTTGTAATCACAGGCCATACCATACCCTCTGTAATCATAGGCGATGATATCACTCTTATATTTTTTTATTAGTTATTATTCAATATATTTTTTTTATTGACCTTATATAATTGGGATAGGTTAGCCGCATAACTATAAACATCACCTAAATCAGAAGCGTTTCCATGACTATAAATTATCAAATAATGTCCTTCTGCCCTTTTTTCAAAGCTGAAAAGAGAAATTAAAGCGAAAATTACTTGAGATTTTTCAAATAAATTAAAGGCACTAAACCAATCCTCTTATCTTTGTCCATAATATTCAAAATGAAAGGCTCTAATTCGATATTTTGGGGAGTTATAACTTGTTTCGGTCTTCCATCCCTTTCCATCAAAAAGAAAGATAGCTTCATTTCCCCATTGATTATCGCTCTTTTTTCAAATTTATAACCTGGAATTTTGTTATTAACGAAGGAGAAAAATTAATAAGTTATCAATGCCTCTGGGAGATGGGGGCTTGAACAGAAACCATCTACAAATCTGGTTTTTCATTTTAAGATTATCGTTAAAGAATTTGTAAATCCTCAATAATGATGAAATGTCAGTTTTCTCCTTTTTTTGGGAGGACTCCTCTTTGTTCGGTTCCATATATGAATGATTTTTTTGGTTTTTTTAATAATAATTCACAAAATTAAGAACACAATTGTGTAATGAAAAAGGAAAAAATATTTTTAAAAAAGGTAAAAAAAAAAAGTTTCAGATCCATATTTCAACTCATCACTTTTCTATTAAATTTAATTTTGATGACCCCTTTTTAAATGTAATCCTCCTTGATTTTGGTTTCAATCCAATCTAAATTTACTGATTGAGGTCTTTCTAACGGTACACCTAAAATATAATACATTTCTTCAAAAAATACATTTTTCTTTAATGATTACCAACTCCTCTGGCTAAAATCAAATTTGCCATGCATCCCAAGGCCCTAGATACAGCAAATACCACAGTATAATAATCATATTCCTTCAATCCATAATGATTTAACAACACTCCACTATGAGCATCGACATTCGGCCAAGGGTTTTTAACTTTTCCAAGGGTTCTTAGGATCCCAGGCACCACACGGTAACATTTTCTCACTAAAGAAACTAAAGGATCTCCTTTAATGAATTTCTCAGCAAAGGCCTTTTGATGTAAGAATCGAGGGTCAGTGTGTCTTAAGACTGCATGTCCATATCCAGGGACGACTTTACCTTCAGACAAGGTGTTCAACACATAATCCTTGATTTTTTCATCAGTGATATTGTCTCCAAGTTCATTCTTTTTTTTCGAATTTTAGCAGTTATTATTATAATTTTCACAAACCTTCAAATTCATCAACCATTTTAACACTTCTTGATTCGCCAAGCCATGAAGCGGGCCTGCCAAACCATTGATTCCACCTGCATATGCCAAATAAGGATCAGCCAATGCAGTTCCCAACAAATGAGTGGTATGTGCACTAACATTCCCTCCTTCATGATCACTGTTATAAACAAAATTAAAAATTCTTTAACAACACTAACATACGAATGAATCGCCAGATATCCTCTCAAACATTCTCTCATTTCGAAATCCTTATATCCCATCATATGAGCGAAATTGCCCGCCCAATCAAGTTCTAGGTTGGGCTCGATGAATTCGTTCTCCTTATATTTATGTCTATAAATAAAGGCAGCTATTCTTGGGATCTTGGCCAAAAGATCCAAAGCGTCTTCTAATGTATATTCCCAAAGTTGCTCTTTATGGGTCCCGTGCAGAACTGCATTTACGAACTTGCTGGTCGGTTGCAAATAAAGCAGGGAACTCGAAAGTTGGGTCATGGCATGCATTTCAACCGGAAGATCTTTGATGAATTGTTTGAGATCATCTCCAAGTTCAGCTCTGCTTTTGAATTCCTTTGAAATCTCTTCGAATTCTTCAGGAGTTGGGAACTCACCTGTCAATAACACCCAAAACAAAGATTCTGGAAGCGGCTCATCTCCTTCACCATCAGGGCCATCCTTCGCTTTCGGTAGAAATTCTGCTATTTCTTGAATCGAGTAGCCTCTGAAGGTGATACCCTAATGATAATTTAGAAGGTTTGGAATAAAAAAAAATTAACAGTTCTAGGATCCAAGGCAGAAGTGTTATAAAGAAGCGAAGCCAGGCCTCGGGAACCCCCCAAAACTTGTTCAACTTTGATTTTTTGGATTTCTTTATCACCATATTTCTCCTTGAGGTCTCGTAGGTGCTTTTCCCAACGGGGGATCTTCTGGGAGAGGACCCGCTTGAGACTCGAAAAAGGGGAGGATGCTGCCCGAAAGGCTGGCGATGACACACGAGATGCTGTAAACATTAGCTCGGAAGGGGATTTATTGAAAAGTTTCGATTTTTTCTTTTTTTTTCTCTATTATGGATGAATAAAGATATTTCGTATTTTAAAAACACTGATGAGATCATTATCAAATCAGAAACTTTATTCGAATATTTTTTATTTTTTCAAAAGGAAAATTTTTTTTTAAAGAACAAAAATAAAATTAATGTTTTTAAATAAAAAATTGCTCCTCATCTTAAAAATTTTTCCTCAACTTATATTTTTTAAATTGCTTCACAAAACTTTTTTTTTTTTTTTTTTTGAATATGTTAAGATGAAAAAAATAATCATACATACGCATTAAATATCAATTTTTTCATTCGAAAACTTATTATTTTCAATTTACTTCTCTCATTTTTGGCTGAAATATTAGTATTTTCAATTCTCACTTCTCAAGTGGGGTGAAATTGATTTTCAAGCCATGCCAAATTTATCGATATTGGTCTTTCAGTTGCGATTTCTAAAGCAAAAAAAAAAAGGCAAAATTAAAAATTCTAATTTAATTTTTTATTTTCAACCCAAAGCATTGGTGACAACTAAATTTGCCATGCATCCAAATGACCTGGCCACAGCATTGAGCACTATGAAAAATTCGGATTCCTTTAATCCATAATGATTTAAAATCACTCCACTCAAAGCATCAACAGTCGGCCAAGGATTTTTTTCATTTCTCATGCTTTTCAGTAATCCAGGAATGATTTTATAGCATTTTTCACATAATGTAACCAAAGGATCATTCTTTATATATTTTTCAATGAAATGTTTCTCATGGGAAAATCGAGAGTCAATATGTGTTAGGGTGGCATGACCATATCCTGGTATTGATAGTTTTTGAGTTAGATGGTTTATGATATATTTTTTGATCTTTTCGTCTGTCGGATTTGGCCCAATTGTGTTCTAATCAATTTTAATCATGAAAAGAAGAGAAAATTATTGTACTTGCATATTAATCAACCATTTTAAAGATTCGTGATTAGAAGATCCATTTAAAGGTCCAGCCATTCCATTTATTGCTGCAGAATAAGCAAGATACGGATCAACATGAGCTGTCCCTATCATATGGGAAGTATGTGAGGAAACATCCCCACCATCACAATCTCTTTATTCAAATAAAAAAAAAAACATGGGTATTACTACATTATGAAAAAAAAAATACGCATGGAGTGTCAAATGCCCCCTCATAAATTCTTTGAATTCAAACGAATCAAACCCGAGCATATGTGCGAAATTCCCTGCCCAATCCAAATCAGGATTTGACTCAATGAAAACATCGTTTTTATACTTATGTCGATAAATGATTGCAGCTAACTCAGGCAATTTAGCAATAATATCAATCGCATCTTCGAAAACGTACTGCCAATAATTAGAACTATTCTGATGTTCTAAAACTGCCCTTTTTAATGAGCTGGTTGGCTCCAAATATAGCAAAGCTGCAGACAATTGTGTCATAGGATGCATTTCCTTTGGAAATCGCTTGATATATTCCTTGACATCTGGGCTTAATTTCCGTCGTTTTTTCAATTCCTCCATAATTTCTTCATATTCATGCGGAGTTGGAAGTTCTCCAGTTATAAGCAAAGAAATCAAACTCTCAGGCAATGGTTCATCTCCTTCACCATTTGGACCATCTTCTGCCTTTGGGAGATATTCGACGATTTCTTCGATTGAGTAGCCTCGATAAGTCACTCCCTTCAGTTATGTAAAAAAAAAAATATTTATTTAGCATTTTTTTGTTTTACTGTTTTTGGGTTAAGAATCGAAGCAGTGTAAAACATAGTAGAAAGGCCCTCCATTCCTTTCAATACTTGACTGACTTTGATTTTTTCTATCACTTTATCTCCGTGAAGAAATTTCAGCTCGTTTATTTTTTTTTGCCATCCAGGGATTCTACGAGACATGTTTTGTTTGAATAATGAAGAAAACGGAGTTTGGATTTTTTCCAAAAAAGTTTTAGAGATATGTCTTCGAATAAGCATATGGTTTTTGTTTTGATGATGTCTTATATTTTCTAAAATTTTGGTATTTCAAATTAAAACCTGTACTGATTAAAGAAAAATCTCATTTAGGACTATATAAATAAAATATAAAATATTTTAAACTTATAAAATTTTGAAATTTAAATTTAAAAATATCATCAAATAAATACAAAACGCTATTTTTATATTTTTTTGCTATGTTTTTTTTTTTAAAAAAAATTTTTCCCGAATTTTTTTCTATTGCTATTTTTATTGTTTTTCTTGTTTTGTTCCAGAAAATTATAGAAAGAAAGGAAATAAAAAATCATTTGACAAAAAGCAGGTTTTTTAGTAAAATTTAATTTTTTTTTTATATAAATAATAGTAAAACTAAAACTTTTATAGTAATTTTGAATACAAAAAAGTAAATGGCACCAAATTATAGTAAAACTTGAAGTTTATTCGACATAACTTTTTAAAAATTGCTTCCAAAAAATTTCTAAAGAAATTAAAAAAATGACTTGCAAATAAATTTTTTGAAAGCGTTTCTTCAATATTTGTGTTTTTTAATTAAGGAAATATTGATTTTTTGCTGTTAGTTTTTAAAATTCAAACAAAAACCCAAAAAAGAACATCTGGCATGACTTCCCAAACAGAACTAAAAATTAAAAAAGAAGTAAAATTCCATTCAGACACTTTTTGCACATAATTCTTTTTATTGCAAAGAATTCCAATTATAAAGAATCTGAATGGAAGAATGAAAAGGCCCTCTATGAGCAAAAAATCGAATTATTGGAGATTTTGGTGAAAGAAAGTAAAATAAGAGAGGAAAATTTGCAAAAAATGAACGAAAATCTGGCCTTGGCTTTAAATGATTTTGCCCATGATACCAAAAAGTTTTCGGTAACTCTGAATATTCTGAAAATTTTTAAATTTTAGAAAGAATACAGGATTTAAAGAAATCCAAATGATTCTAGAAAAAAACAGTCAAGATTTCCTGCAATCGAAATTCAAAAACAACGAAATCGTCAAGGTTTTAGAAAATGAGGTGAAAAATGGCATGTTTTCTTATTAATTATTTGTTTTTAGACAAAAAATTTAAATGAAATTATCGAAAAACTTCAGAGTTCAAAGCAAGAAGATTTAACGAATTTTGAGAAAGAAAAAGCGCAGTTAGAAAACAAAATCCGAGAAATGGAGATTGATAAAATAAAATACGAAAGCATTATTAAAAACCTCCAGGAAGCTCAAAAGTTGTCTTGGAACATAATTTTTTATTATTGATTTTATTAAAAAATTAAAGAAATTATGGATTGTCAAATTATGACTCACAAATGAAAATTAACAATAATAACAAAGAGATGGTTGAACAATTAAAAAGGCAACATATGAGAGAAATTGAGAATATAAGAGTTGAGCATAATGAAAATTTCAATGAATTGAAATCCATTTATGAGAATGTGACATTTTAAAAAACAATTTTTTTTTTATGAAGAAAATAGGAAAAAGTTTTCATAGAGGACAAATTAAAAAGCAGCCAGAAACTTTTAAAAAAATATCAGAAGGTCGATATGACATTGAGGGAATCATCAGAATTTGATAAGAATCTTTTGGAAAAAGAAAATTATGAGTTAAAGAGAACGATTGAAAGAATAAATGAGGAACACATGGATGAAATTACGAAATATTTGCAAAAAATAGAACTATTAGAGAAAAAGCTTTCATTTTTCAGAAATAAAGAAAATATGGACCAGGATAGTATTCTTTTTTATTATTGATTTTGATTTTTTTTATAATTTTTATGATATTTTTATGATTTTTTATGATTTTTTATGATTTTTATGATTTTTTATGATTTTTTATTATTTTTATGATTTTTTTATATTTCTTTGTGTTTTTTATTATTTTTTCATGATTTTTAATGATATTTTTAGTTTTTTTATTATTAATTTAATGAATTATTTATTGTTTTCTTTAAGATGAAAATATCAGCAAAACAAGTGGATTATCTGAAATGCAATTAAAAGAAGCTTTGCTTCATAAAGAAAAAGAGTCAAATTCATCTCGGAAAGAATTCAAAGAAAAAACCAAGAATAACCAATTTTTGCATGAAACCAGCATTTTGAACCACAAATGTGAACAAATGCCTTCAAACGATTTGGAAAATTTAAATATGGTAAATCAACTGATAAATTTCTTCTTTTAATATCTCTTAGAGCAAAGGAGAAAACAATTGTTTCGATATGTTTTTCAAGGAGCTCTCTTCTAGAAATGACGATAAAAAAATGACAAAACATCCAGTATACACTTCTCAGACGAAGAAAATAAACAGCACTTCAAATAACAATTTGGAAAAAGTCATTTAATATTTATGTATTTATTTCATCCAAATCTAAAAACAGTTCGAGGAAAATGCTTGCCATGAATTGAGACCTTCAAGTCCAAAAACGTTAAAGGAAGATTTGAAAAAAGAAGGCATAAGTTTTTCAGGGCTTCATTCGAAGCAAGATCGTTTATCTAACAAAAACATCATTTTGAATAAAAAATATTCTGATGAGCTTGAAATCAGTTTGAATGAAAATAACCGTTCTGTAGACATGGTTGTGATCAATCATAATAAAGAAATTTCCCAAAGAAGAACCCCCCTACATCTTAGAAGTGCAATGTCCCAACATACTGAAAAATCTCCAAAAAGGCAGAAAAGCAAAACAATAGCCACGGCCTTGCTTTGTGAAAAATGCGAAGAGACTTTCCAACCTCAAGAGTTTCTGGAACATTTGAAATATTGCCAAAAGTCGAATTTTGATCATTCTTTGCCTCATTCCCAAAGGAAAAATTTCAACGGGGGAACAACTTCGAATTATTTCAGTAGGATTTTAGAGAACAATAATGCCAACAGCAATTTGAACGAGAAATATTTTTCAGTGCCGAATAACGCAGAAAATAATGAAGAATACGAATTTTATAATATGAATAGATCATTGTTGAAATCACAAACCGCATTAACAAGGGGACCAAATAATGAAATTGTCAATTTATTGGATGATTTAGACAAAGAAAAGACTGAAATCATTTCGCAATTAAAAAACGTGGAGGAAAAATTGCAAAAGACTCAAAACGACAATCACATGATTTATGAAGAAAAAGAGAACCTACAAGCGAATTTGCAGGCTTTGCTAATGGAATTGGAAAAAACTAAAATGCAAATGGCTTATTCCGCAGAAGAGAAGAAACAGGCTGAAACTCTCCTCAAAAAAGAGATTAAGGTGTTGATAAAAAAACTCATCAAAACTAAAGGGAAACTCATAAATCAGAAGAATGTCTCCAAATTGGATTGCACTAATACTTCGCTGGTCAATTTGTCGGGATTTATCAATTTTTATAATCAAAATAAAGAAAATTCAACTTTTGGAACAAAACCTGTGGAAACGCAAAATAACAACACTGACTCTTCGTTTTTAAATCAAAGCATTCAACAGGTGTTTTCAAATTCTTTGTTCAGTTTAGCTAATAAATCTCAAAATAACAATCGTAGTAAATCAAAGAATGCTACTCCGACGAATAATAATAACAACTATGAAAGAAATATCTCGAAATATGCACAAGAATATAGGGAAGTCTATTATACTCCTAACAAAAACGAAGAAGAAATGAATATGATGAACAATAGTGGTCTTGAAAACAAAAAAGGAGAAAAAGAGAAGAAATTCAATTTTCAGCTTTTTAAATCAAATACAGTTGAATCAACCACAACCAAACCAGTCAAAAAAATGAATCGTTATAATAATTAATTTTATGTTTGTATCGATCGTTTAAAAATTCATTAACTCTTGTAATTTTTTTAAAGAAAAAAACAAAAGATCCAAATATTTTTAATTAAAGCTAAATAAAATTTCCGAGGAAATATTTTATAAATCTGATTTTTTTTTAATTAAATTTTGTTCAAAACAAAAAAAAATAAGATTAAGAAAAAAAAAATTGATTTTGGATTTTTAAAAAATTTATAAAACAAAATTATCTCCAGTTTAATTATTTAGAAAAAAAAAAATTGTTGGAAAAATTGGCATTCATATTTTGTTAATTTTTTGTGATTTTTCCTTCCTCAATTAAATTTGGTATTTCAACAGCAAGCCAAGGTCCCATCTTTTTAACATTAATAAAAATATTCATTGATTGTTTAATTAAAATACCCCAATTGCAAGAGCGTGTGCTATTCCAAATTTGGGTGTATTTTTTCCCCAAAGAGGAGCAAAATGTATATCCAAACAAATTTTTCCCCCTCTAATTTTTAATTAATATTTGATTCTTTCATAATTGTTTTCATGAAATACCTGTACATCTTTGGGGTTTTTCCGTCTAATTCTGGCAATTCAAGCTCTATAGGAGCTAGTGGATACGTTGCTGGGATCTTTAAAGGAAAATTAGAAGAAAATAAAGAGATATTTTCTTACTTCAAATTGTAAATCGAATTCATATCGAACAAGATTGTGAATATACCAGCACTTTCCTTTCCATCTTGATAAATATTGAGTTGTTTTTCAAAGAAATAAATAATAACTTTGTTCCATCCTTATTTGATTCGATTTTGAACCAATCATTATCATCAGCTTTATTTAATTCAATGTATTTAATCAATGCGATATATTCTTCCTTTAATCTTTCTATCCATTTTGCATCTCTTAATGGTGTTTTATTAATATTTAGATGTATTTTATTACCGGGGTCCAGCATTTATTGTCAATAATGGGATTTTCATCACAGTAGATTTAAGAGATTCTTGCATTTTAAAGAAATGGAACTAAATTTGTGTTTTTAAAGAAAAAGATATTGATTTGAAATACAAATATTTTTTTTAAAGAAATTTAAATCATTCTGTTTTAACTCTAATTTTTATTAATTTTGCGTAGTTATTGGGGACGCGCCCCATCTAAAAAAAAAAAAAAAAAAAAAAAATATAATTTTAAAAAAAATCCCCGATTATGTATGTACTTTAGAAAGAGATCCAAATATGTGAGAATAAAAAAAAAAGACATCAGATGTAAATTAAAAAAATGCTAAAACGAAAAAAAATAAAAAAATAGTCACTTTAAACATAAATTTTTCGACCAGATTTAATTAAGCAAGGAAATTCTCGTTCTGCATTGAAACAGAATGACAGTTGGTTTCCAGAGAGGCCACAGCATTTTGGAATCTTGTTTTGTATAATTTGTTATCACCCAAAGGTTTTAAAAAAGGCACTTGATGGACTTTTCCCGAATTTGAAAATGCCATTTTTGGTTTCTCGGAAACTGTCAAATTTTCACTTGCTTTGGACTGTCTGTGAATAATTTTTTTGGGAAAAATGTCTTGCAAGGTTTTTGGTTGGCTTATCATTTTGGTTTCAACTATGAAACAAGACCCCATGCTGCTCTACATTAAAATAATGCTTAATATCGGAAATATATTTTATAATTACTGATGATGAACACGATTTTCTTATTAAAACTAAATGAACTTTCGAAAAGTCTTGCTGCTTTTTATAATATATTTTTGAAATTTATAATTCACATTTATTTATTTTCTCATTAAGATACTCAAAAACCCCATAATTCCATCTAGTGCAATCTGAAATTTTTTGTTTTTTTTGGAATTTATTAATTAAACAGAAAATTATTAATTTTTTTCTATTCAAATGAAATAATTTCAAAAATGAGTCAAACTTTTCGTTTATCATTGTTAAACCCTTCCTTTTCTTATATTTTATTTTCTTAGAAAAGAAATAACCAGAAAAAAATCTCATTTTCAGATTTTTAAATAAGTCAACCACCACCAAACCAATGAAAAAAATGAATCATTATAATCATTAATTTTATGTTTGTATCGTTTGAAAAATCCATATAGTCTTGTAAAAAACAAAACTTCCAAATATTTTTAAAAGCGAAAATCTATAATTTAATTTTTCACTTTAAAATAAATTGAGTAAAATGGTGAAAAAATATATAATTAAACTTTTATATTTGGAATGAAGTTGTGTTTTGAAAAAATCTCAATTTTAAATTTTGTATAATTAATAAACTTGAGTAAATGGGGATCTTGTTTAAAAAAAATATTCCTCTTAATTTCTAGCGTAAAATAAATACACTGACCACCATATATAATATAATTATAGTGAAAATAATGCCAGCATAGACAATGATGATGATAACGCTTGTTTTTCTTTGAATGACTTCAAATGTTGCTGTGGTCTGAGTGTTTGGAATATTCTCTTGGAAACTTGATTGAATAAACTCAATAGGAACTATGAAAACCAAATTTTTTTTATTTAGAATTTTCAGTTTTAACATACTTGTGCTTTTTAAAAACAAATTTGAAGATGGTGCAGCTAAATCCGCTATATAAATATTTGTTTGATATGCTTCTTGATAATTGGAGAGATATCCAATTAACACAAAATACAAAAAATTCCCTGATTGCATTTGCTCAATTTCCAAATTATAGACATTTTCATTATTTTGGCTCACTTGTAATTTTATTATTCATTATTCATGAAAAATAGAAAAAAGAATAAAAATGCCTCCTTGATAATACATTTCAGCAGGCTGGAAATAATCAATGTCTTGTAAAATATCGGAGCTATGAATTTCAGTTTGGAAAAAAGCTGTTTGCAACTTGATATATTTCCCCATGTTGAACTCAATGATTCTATTGTATGAACTATCATTTAGACCCTGATTGCTAATATTGACTCTCAAAAAATATGCTTGGTCATTTGTGCAATTTAACACTCTGATCATAGAAGTGTTACAACTTATTATTTGCTGAGAGTCAACAGTAACTCTTTTTGTAAAAAAATGTGGGATGACAAAATCAAAAAAAATTACGTAAAATATTCGCCTGATTTTATAATGGAAAACATTGTAAAATTGAAATAATTTTCCAAAATGGATAATATGGAATTGGTATTCGGAAATTTTTCTCCACTTTGTATGTCACTACTTCCCAATTCAACATTGAAATTTATTATTCCTTTAAATAAATAAAAGAAAAATCATTAATAGATAAAAAATGTCGGACCTAGATTATGATAGAGATAATCAGAAGGATCACCTGGATTAATTTGTGATGAAAAATCATATAAAGTGCCGAAACTTTTAGAGGGTTTTCATATAATAAAGAGAAAATACACAATTACTAAGCATTTTGAGGAAGATAATTTTTATCAGCAAAACTTTGAAACAGGTTATAAATATTTTCATTTTCAAAATAACTGGTTGTTGAATTTGATCCAAATGAGTTAAAAGGAACAAATATGCAATTTCTCGAACTATTTATATTTTAATTGATATTAAAGAAAAGTAAATATGAAAAACCTCAATAAATTTAGGGCCAATTTGAAGTTTTCGCTTTGAATAAAGGAATCATGTGCAAGGCTTTCTTGTTCTGAAAAAGCAGACAATCCTTGATAATATTCATTGCATATGCCTGTGTATAAATCATTATCACTCAACAAATTAAAATTATAATCATAATTGCTCATCAAATAAACTCCTATTGCATCAGAACTAATTATAATAAAAAAAGATTTTATTGAAAAATCATAACTCTGCACAATTCAACACTCTACGATTCTTTTCAATATCAAAAAATGTTAAGGTTTTGACATATTTATCACCTATATACTGGTATGAGTCAGCATTGAGTATTGGTATGATCCTTTAAAAATTAAAAATATTATAAAAAGTGAAAATTCATTAATACCATAATATCCTATTCTCTAAAATATAATTCACTGCAGAATCATTATTCACATAACCATATAATATATATTTAATCATAAAAAGGGCCATAGAAACAGAAATGTAATCAGATCCACGAAAAGCAGATGTAATCAGGAAAAGAGGCCGATCTTTTGTTAAAGGATTTATTATTTGTCGTTGACTTGTATAATTGAAGTTGAAATTTGAAGAATTTTGGATTTCTGCATTGGTGAAATTTGCTAAATTGTTTAAATTTGTATTATTTGTGCTATTGCTGAAATTTGTATTATTTGTGCTATTGCTTAAATTTGTATTATTTGTGCTATTGCTTAAATTTGAATTATTTGCAGTGGTGGTATTTTGGAGATTTCTTTTATTTTCTTTATAAAGACAAATTGCATAGATGGGTAGGTTATTATATGTGTCTCCTATAATCCTCAATTCTTTTATTATATCAGGAAAATATTCCTTGTACCCGAGCAACAGAGTTTGTATTTCATCAAATGTATAAAAACCATCCTAAATTAAAAATATTGAAAATTTTATGTTGTTTATTAATCAACAGATGAGCCTTGAGTCAAAGTATTGCTAATGTAAGCCCAGTTATTTTGTTGGAAAAAGAGTAGGTCTTCTACTTGATTATATTGACTCCAGGATGTTTTTAAAAGAAGGAAAATAACAAAAATTAAAAACATTTTCATGTTAAAAATTGTCATTTTTTTTCAAATTATTGTTAAAACGAAATTTTGGTTTAGTTTTATTTTTTTAGAATTTTTGTGTTAAAAATGATGCATCTTTTTACAAACATTAAAAATATGTTTCGTTAAATATTCCAGATTCTGCGCTGGATTTTTGGAATTACAACAAAAA
>Ga0302186_10002381_pt1 | contig 14513 bp, 13 predicted proteins | sample II_Bog_E1_2_FD_198782 | JGI IMG/M metagenome (GOLD analysis project Ga0302186, IMG submission 198782) | Peat permafrost microbial communities from Stordalen Mire near Abisko, Sweden - II_Bog_E1_1 | ecosystem: Environmental > Terrestrial > Soil > Wetlands > Peat | place: Sweden: Abisko... | reverse complement strand
AAAATTATTCAGCGTTTACTTCTCGGTGTGGCGCTTTCTTGATGATTTCCATGATTTCATTTTCAGAATCAATGATTTGGAAAATATTTAAATCGTCTTCATCAATCGTGTTATTTTCCACAAACATTTTTTGGCGTATCAAGTCGACGAACGGTTGCCAGAATTCTTTGCCGACAAGTATTACGGGAGCTTCTACTATTTTTTTTGTTTGAATAAGGGTGATAAGCTCGGCGAATTCATCAAATGTTCCAAATCCCCCCGGGAAATAAATGTATGCTTCGGCAGTAAAAAAGAGTAAGGTTTTTCTGCTAAAAAAATATTCAAACGTGGCAGAATCTGTAAGGTATTTGTTGTTCGTTTGTTCTTTGGGCAATTGAATAGTAAAGCCGAGTGAAACGCCATTTGCTTCAAAAGCACCTTTGTTTGCAGCTTCCATGATTCCTGGTCCGCCACCGGTCACAATTGCATATTTCAATTCAGTAACAATTCTGTGTGCAAGCGAATATGCTTTTTTGTAGTACATATTGTCTTCATGGAATCGTGCTGATCCGAGAATACTCACTGAGCGGGGATATTCTTCAATCAAATGATATCCTTTATCAAATTCAAGCGCTGTTTTTCGTTCTCGCGTTTTAATAATTTTCTCCAGATTTTTCCGAGTAATCGGGTCAACATCTATTTCGTTCTCAAATTTTTTGCGTTTTTTTGAAAAAATATTTATCATGGCTACGATTATAACACATTGTTTTTATAAAATACCACTAGCGCAGATAGGTTGATATTGATATACTATTTCCATATTAGCAAATGTAAAAGTTTAATCATTGTTATGGATAAAAAAACATCAATCGCCGTCGTCGTTGGAATTCTCATTGTCTTCGTCATTATTGGAGGCAAAAGTTTATTGGAGGAAAGCACATCGGCCATTTCGTCAGATTCGTCAGCTCAGGATCAGTCAGCCACTATTACTAATACTAATCAAAATAATACACAAGATATTATGCAACCAACAGATCAAACACAATCACCAAATCAACTTCAAATGAATGATGAAGTTGTTGGAACGGGAACCGCTGCGGTTGCCGGAGATACAGTTACAGTAAACTATGTCGGTACATTGACCGATGGAACAAAGTTTGATAGTTCATATGATAGAAATCAGCCATTTGCCTTTACGCTCGGTGCCGGACAAGTAATTCAGGGTTGGGATATGGGTGTCGCGGGCATGAAAGTTGGTGGAAAAAGAATTCTCGTAATTCCATCAACACTTGGATATGGTGCACAAGATATTAAAGATCAGACAGGTAAGGTGATTATTCCAGCAAATTCAACATTGATATTCCAAGTCGAATTGCTTTCGGTTGGTACTAGCACCTCGAGTAAATAAAGTTTAAAATAAAAAATTAAATCAAAAGCGGTTTTTGCTTCGCAAAAACCGCTTTTGATTTATCTTTACATTTTTCGCTTTTAGTTTTACATTTACTCCACATGGCAATAGATTTTTCAATACAAAAAAAGCTAACTGGCAAGCTTGGTCGCGCGGGAATTTTAAAAACTCCGCATGGTGAAATTCTCACACCAGCTTTTGTTGTGGTTGGAACTAAAGGCACAGTGAAGTCGGTCAATCCCGAACAAGTACGAGATGCGGGCGCGCAGGTGGTTCTTGCAAACACGTATCACCTCTATCTTCAGCCAGGGGACGAGACCGTAAAGAAAATGGGTGGCTTGAATAAAATGATGAATTGGCACGGTCCGACAATGACTGACTCTGGTGGCTTTCAAGTTTTCTCACTCGGTGCAGCTTACGGAAAAAATATTTCAAAAGTAATTCAAATTACAGATCCATCGCTTTTGATTCCTGAAAGATTTGATGATACTGCAGCTCCAAGACTTGCAAAGATTGGACAAGATGGAGTTTCTTTTACTTCGCATTTAGATGGTTCAGTTCACTATATTACTCCAGAAAAATCGATTCAGATTCAACACAACCTTGGCGCGGATATGATTTTTGCATTTGATGAATGTACATCACCTGCGGAAGATCTGCGATATCAAGAAGAAGCGCTTGAGCGAACGCACGCTTGGGCAAAGCGATCTTTAGAAGAACACCACAAACTTATTGAAAGCGGGAAAAGGTCTCTCCTTGAGGAGGAGCGGAGCGACGGGAAAGGTGAGACCTTGAGGAATTTTCCTGCACTTTTCGGAATCATACAGGGTGGCCGTGAAGAATCACTTCGCAAGAAATCCGCGAAAGTAATTTCTGAAATGGAAGTTGATGGAAAAAAGTTTGATGGATTTGGAATCGGCGGTTCATTTGCAAAAGAAGATATGTCGACAGCTGTTGAGTGGGTGAATGAAATTCTTCCGCCCGATAAACCTCGTCACTTGCTTGGAATAGGCGAGCCGGAAGATTTGTTTATGGGAATTGAAAACGGTGTGGATCTTTTTGATTGCGTTCTTCCGACAAGACTTGGAAGAAACGGAACTTTATATACAAAAACAGGGAAGATTCATATTACAAATACTGAATATAGAGAAAATCTTATGCCGATTGATGAGGGTTGCGGTTGCTACACTTGTAAAAATTATACAAAGGCTTATGTTGCACACCTTTTTCATGGAAAAGAAATGCTTGGTGGAACCTTGGCATCAATTCACAATATTTATTTTATTGTAAATTTGGTAAAGAATATCAGACAAAGTATCATAGAAGACAACTTTGATAAATTTAAAAATGAGTTCCTATCAAATTATAAAACTTAATTTTGATGCCTGCCCCGTAGTGAAGCGAGCCTTGTTCGAGCTTCTACTACTGGGGATAATTTTGAGGAGTTTAAAAAAGAATTTTTAAGTAAATATAACCACTAGCAAAGGCTGTCCTTGCTAGGTATAGCTACTAAATTTATAGAAAAGTTATATAATTAAAATATATGGAAAAAACAATAAGAGAAGAAAGTGGAATCGGTTGGGGTTTTAAAAGTGGACAATTGATTTTAACTGATAAAAATCTGTATTTTATTAGGAAAGGAGAAAAAATTGTATCAATTTTTTTAGGCAGTATTACGAGCATTAAATGTGATAGGTGGGATAATGCTAGTTATTTAAGTGTCTATTATTTAATTAATGGCAAAGAAGAAAAGGTAAAATTTAACCATAATAAGCTTATGGACTATCTAGTTTTAGGTAAATTAGGAAAATTAGCACAATTGAAGGATTCATATTTTATTGATTGGATGAAATCAATTAATGACGCGAGATTCAATAAAGATGAAAGACGAACCGATCATTACAGTGTTGCTGATGAACTAAAAAAATTAAATGAACTATTAAAAGAAGGTGTTATTTCCCAATCTGATTTTGACTCTCAAAAAGAGAAATTACTCAAAATTACCTTGTAACTAGCAAGGACAGTCCTTGCTAGATAAAAACTTTGAAAGATAAAGTAAAACAAGTACGATAATTTATATGGAACAAACAATAATGCATAACCCAAGATGGTATTCGACAGTTAATGTCCTGTCTCATTTCCATAGTGATATAGGATATCCACTACCAGATAATAGTAAAATTGTAAGAAAGGCTGAAGAATTATACATAGCCTCTATCGTCGCAAAGGGAATGGAAGAATTAACGAAACAAAAAAGTTGGATTCAGCCAGTTTCTGACGAAGAACAATCTCCCGACGTAAGAGCTATTGTTCAACTTGAAAGTACTGGCAACAAGGCAAATAATTATGCACAAATAGATTTAGAAATTGTTAATTATGAGCATTCTCCGAAAGAAAACCTCATTCAGTTTCTTCTTCGCACAAAGTTTTCAGATAAAAAATCTTACGATGAAAAGACCACAATAGTTCTTAGGGTTAAAGAAAAAACTCTATTACCTCCTGAGAAGGAGTGGTCTAGCGCTCTTAAGAATTCGAGATGTAAATCACCTGTTATTATTTTAGGACGAACTGATCCTATAAAACCAGAATACACAATAACTCAAGTTTATCCAGAATACAAAGAATTAATTAATATTAATCTTCCGGATGTTATTAAAAACACCAAAGACAATGTCGGTACAGCAAATTTTAAACGTGGGACAAAAAAACTCGAAACATTAAGCCGAGATGAACTACATTGCCCATTTGAGAACTTAGGAATTAAATGTTGCGTTAAGTTATCTAGCAAGAACTGTCCTTGCTAGTGGTTTAAAGAAATGCAAAAAAATTATTTTGTGCTATTTTAATATCTAGTTATGTCACAACATAAATTTAAAATTAAGGCGGAATACTCTCCGGCTGGTGACCAACCAGAAGCAATTAAAGAGCTGGTCGCTGGATTAGAGAAAGGTCTGAAAAAGCAGACGCTTTTTGGTGTTACCGGCTCAGGAAAGACTTTTACTGTGGCAAATGTTATTGAGAAAATTCAGAAGCCGACGCTTGTCATTGCTCACAACAAAACTCTCGCAGCTCAGCTTGCGCAAGAGTACAAAGAATTTTTTCCAGAAAATGCTGTACATTATTTTGTTTCTTATTACGACTACTATCAGCCGGAAGCTTATATGCCAGTCACCGATACTTATATTGAAAAGGAAGCGATGATAAACGAAGAGATAGACAGACTTCGCCACGCTTCTACACAAGCACTTCTTACAAGAAAAGATGTGATTATTGTTGCATCGGTTTCTTGTATTTATGGTTTGGGTTCTCCGAAAGAATATGAAAAAGTAAATTTAAAATTAAAAGTCGGGGAAGAAACAACAAGACAAGATATTGTAAAAAAACTTATCAATGTTCATTTTGAAAGAACAAACGCAGATATAAAGCCTGGAACCTTTCGCGCGATTGGTAACTCCGTTGAAGTGATGCCTGTAAATGAAAAGATTTTGATTCGCTTGGATTTTGATGAAGATAGAATAAGTAAAATTTCAAGAATAGATTCAGTTTCCAGAAAACTTGTAGAAGATGAAATTCAATCTACATTTATTTTTCCTGCAAAACATTTTATTACAGATAAAGTACAACAAGAAAGAGCATTCAAGAGTATAAAAGCAGAGCTTGAAGTTCAGCTTGAAGTATTGAAAAAAGAAGGAAAAAATCTTGAAGCAGAAAGACTTCGCAGAAGAACAACTTACGACTTGTCACTTATAAGAGAAGTCGGCTATTGTAATGGAATTGAAAATTATTCAAGACATTTTTCTGGAAAAGCTCCTGGAGAAGCACCGGACTCACTATTAGAATATTTTCCAAAGAAAGAGGATGGAACTCCGGACTTTCTTACTATTATAGATGAGTCGCACGTAACTATTTCTCAAATAAGAGGAATGTACGCTGGCGATGCTTCAAGAAAAAAGACTCTTATAGACTACGGTTTTCGACTCCCAAGTGCAAAGGACAATCGTCCGCTCAAGTTCGATGAATTTGAAGAGCGAATCAATCAAGTCGTGTACACGACGGCAACACCTGGAGATTATGAGAAAGAACATTCAGACAAAATCGTTGAGCAGATTATTCGACCAACGGGGCTTATTGATCCAATTGTTGAAGTAAAACCAATTACTGAAAGAAAAAACGGAGGTCTTGCCTTGAGGAGCGAAGCAGGAAAAGGCGAGTCCTCGGTTTTTTCTGAAGGGGGGAACAAATCTCAAGTTTTTGATTTTATAGAAGAAACAGAAAAAGTTGTAAAAAACGGCGGAAGAGTCATCGCGACAACTCTCACAAAAAAGATGGCGGAAGATTTGAGCGAATATTTGAAAGAAAAAGGTGTGAAAGCCGAGTATCTTCACAGTGAAATAAAAACAATAGACAGAATTGATATTCTTACAAATTTTCGAAAAGGGAAGTTTGATTGTCTTGTCGGAGTAAACCTCTTGCGAGAAGGACTCGACTTGCCCGAAGTAGAATTCATTGGGATTCTCGATGCAGACAAAGAAGGATTTTTGCGTTCTGATACCTCACTCATCCAAACTATCGGTCGTGCTGCGCGAAATGTACTTGGACGCGTGGTGCTTTATGCAGACCGCATGACAGGCTCCATGGAGCGCGCACTTGAAGAGACAAATCGTCGCCGAGCAAAGCAGATCGCATACAATACAAAACACGGCATCACCCCAAAGACGATTATTAAAAAGATTCACGATATTACCGATGCAATGCGAAGCGATCATGACAAAGCAGTGAAGGAGCTTATCCGTATCGATGAGAAAATGGCAGAAAAAAGTCCCGTGAAATTGATCCGACAAAAAGAAATCCAAATGAATGCAGCGGTAAAAATGCTCGACTTCGAGTCGGCCGCATTACTTCGAGACGAAATAGCAATAATTCAGAAAAGATTAGAAGACAAAGAAAAAGCTAAGGTTGTAAAAAAGCCGACGAAGTCCCGCAGATAACTTTGTCTTGTAACAAAGTTATTATACTGGGATGAAACAATCATTCTATTAAGGGATGAGATTTTGGAAATAAAGAAAAGGGTGGAGAAGAAAGAAAAAGAAATAGGAAAAAAAGTTTGTTTCAGATAATAAAACTCTCAAGAAAGTTCGTTCGAGGTAATGGTTTTTAATGAAAAAACTCAGTATTGAGTAATGTTGATATTTTTTGATTGTTATTGCATATTTTTTTTCATTTGTTACTATTTACTTGGATCTGTCTCTTTGTGATCCAGAAAGGAGGATATCATGGCATTACAGACGGCTGATTTGGTCGAGTCTTGCGAACAAAAGGATTCGACCGACGAAGTGGTCTTGCTTGAGACGGGAGACAAGCAGTTCCGCTCTCCGGCCCGACTGGGCCTGGATGGCTGCGGCTACTAGTTGGTCGCCTCAAGGGTATGACACAGGGGTCCCCCTCGTTTTTTGTAGCGAGGGGCCCTTTTTTAAATTCACAAACCTAAATGAAAGGAGGTGAAATCATGAAGTATCGGTGGAGTGATTTTACTGTTCGCTACATACTTCCAAACGGCAAGATTTTGGTGAAGAATTTTTTCACTAGATCCGTTGTTCTTTTGGGAGAGAATGCGTTAAAAAAACTTGACAGATGGCTAGAGAACCAGCAAGTACCAGAACCAGAATTGGTACGAACACTCTGTGGTAAAAATGAGCTTCTCGTACCTGACTTAAAAGATGAGTTCCAGGACTACCGCGACACCTTTTTGGATACAAGAAATAATCAAGCAAGGCTTTTTACACTGCATTTTTTACCAACGATGAATTGTCAGCTTAATTGCAGCTATTGCTTTGAGAAAGGTTCTCGGCAGAAGATGAAAATGTCGGAAGGTGTTTTAAACCAGTCAATTGATTGGCTTGAAAAATACCTCACCGCTAATCCCGAAGTATCCTCTTTTAGGTGCGCTTTGTTTGGGGGTGAACCACTTCTTGCCCAATCCCTAATTAAAAGAGCTCTGCCGAGGATTAAGTCTCTCTCTGAGAATGCAGGAAAAAAGTACTGGACAGAAATAACAACGAATGGTGAGTTCTTTGATGAAGATATCGCGGGCGTTCTCAAACAGAACAATCTAAAAAGAGTTCAGATTACGCTCGATGGACCAAAGAGGTTGCATGATAGGCGGAGGCTGGGTAAAGATAAGCACCCGACTTTTGACAAGATTATTGCAAACGTCAAGATGCTTTTGGACGGGGAATATATTCCTCAAGTCAGTCTGAGAATCTCGCTTGATGAGGAGACAGCTGATCTTGTCCCAGAGCTTATTCAAGATCTTGGTCAATTGGGCTACGGTGACAGAATACATCTTAGCCTCGGACTTATTGTGCCTTCGATGGATAATGAGACGAAAGTTATCACTGAAAAAATAATCGCTGAAAAAGCGGTTGAGGCATGGCGGACTGCTCAAAAGGTTGGTTTTTCCATTCCTGACGAGTTCCTTGTTGGTCCGTGGTGTGTTGCCATCGCGAAGCATTCAGTAGTTATTCAGCCAAATGGCGGTTTACAGAAATGCTTCTGTACTGTCGGAAGAGAACTATTTGATTTTGGCAAAGTGTGGAATACGCCAACATCATATACAAAAGATGCTCGTTTCGAGGATTTTTATAGAACCGAGAAATGTGTGTCTGAAAAATGCCCATACCTTCCAGTCTGTGGCGGTGGGTGTATCCACGATTCGATCGTGAAAAATGGGGAGAATGGTTTTCATGATCGGTTTTGTCAAAAAGAATTGATCAGCACACTTAATCGTGGTTTGTTGTTTTTAAAATACACCAGATAGTTTTGTTCGTACAGGCCGCTTTCCCCCAAAGCGGCCTTTTGTTATGATATATGTCATGGAAAAACAATATCTTCCGACTTATAAAAATAATTTCATAAAGGATCCTCGATGGCTCAAAAAAGAAACTGAACATTATAATTTTTATTATTTTCCTGGAAGTGTCGCTGAACAGGACATAAAACATATTTGTGATAGTCAAGAAAAAGCTTTTAAAAAAATAATCTCTTTTTTACAAGTTTCTTTTCCAAACAAAAAAATAACATATTATTTTTATCCAGATCCACAGACCAAAAAAGATCTCATGGGTGATGATTGGTATGCGCAAGCAATCTGGGGCGAGTTTGTTGTTCATGTTTTATATACCAAATATATTAAACCTCTCGGAGAACATGAGGATACACACCTTTTATCTTTACCGTGGGGTTTATCGATCTCTCTTTTTCAAGAAGGACTTGCCGAGTACCTTACCGGTCATGGGTGGCACGGAGAAGATCAGGATGAACTTGCCCGCGAAGCTTTTCAAAAAAAAGTTGTGCCACCATTGAGTGTGATGATGGATCATCTTGCATGGAGGAAACTTGATAATGAATATGCTCTCTATCACTATAGTTTTGTTGGTTCTTTCACTAAATTTTTGATTAATAAGTATGGAAAAGAAGCCTTCCAAAAAATGTATGAACAAACATCAAGAAATAAATCTTGCAAAGAAAATAGTGAAATCTTTTTTTTAGTATACGGTCGCTCCATTGATGCAGTTGAACAAGACTGGAAGAATTTTCTGTTTAAATAAGATATGTAAAAATGCTCGACTTCGAGACCGCAGCACTTTTGCGTGATGAGATAAAATTCTTACAGGAGAAGGTGGATAAAAAAGAAAAAGAAAGTAAAAAAGTTATTTCTAAAAAAGGAAAAAAGAAATAATTATTATCAATACACGAGCAAATTGTTTTATGATATAATTGTCCCAATGAATCCAGAAGAAAAAAATCAAGAAATAGAACAATTTGTTACTGCACTTGTGCACGAGCTTCGCACACCACTGAGTGGTGCACGTTGGGCGATAGAGTCTGTTATGCCGACGGAAACCGATGGAAATAAAGATTTACTCAAGCAGGCATACAACAAGATTATCGAGTCTATCAATATTGTCGGAGATATTTTGAGATCAAGCGATCCAGATACACACTTTAATTTTTCAGATATCAAAAAAGAAAAAGTTGATCTTTCTCTTGTGGTGGATGATATTTTGAAAAATCTTGATTTTCTTATAAAAGAAAAGGGAATTACGCTCACCTATGATCAGAAAGATTCCGCAACAATCTATGGCAATAAACAAATGCTCAAGCTTGCTCTCACAAATATTTTTGATAATGCATTTCGTTATTCGCCGCATGGTACCGTATTTGTTTCAATTGTAAAAAATGATGGAAATTCTCTCGTGCTTACGGTAAAAGATAGTGGTATTGGTATAGCTCCGGAAGATATGCAAAATATTTACAAAAAGTTTTTTCGAGGCGATAATGCTCAAAAGCTTGACCCAGGAGAAAGCGGTGTCGGATTGTATACGACGAAAAAAATTATAGAAGAAATGCACGGTGGCACAATGAAAGTCGAGTCTGAGCTCGGTCATGGCACGACTTTTGAGGTTGTTTTTCTATTAGACTAAAAAAATATAGATGATATAATTTAAGAGTAAGTTTAAAAACTCATTAAAAAATATATGGCAAAACTTGATGGAAAAAAAATATTGATTGCAGAGGATGACAGCCTTCTTGCACAGATGCTTGCGCGAAAGCTCGGTGAAGAAAATGCAGTTGTTGAACATGCCCCAGATGGTCAGGTGGCGCTCGATATGCTCACGGCGAAAAAATACGATATTTTACTTCTTGATCTTATGCTTCCAAAAGTAGATGGCTTCGGCATACTTACCGCATTGCCAACAATAGAAAAATCAAAAGGAACTCCTGTGATCGTCCTCTCAAACCTCGGACAAAAAGCAGATGTAGATAAAGGTATGGCAATGGGTGCGAAAAAGTTTTTGATTAAAGCTATTCTTTCTCTTGATGATATTGCCGATGCTATTTTGGAGGTTTTGAAATAACTGTTATAATCTAAAAATGGAAACTAGTATTCTCAAAGCTTTGAACAATATATCAAAACTGGGCAATTTTAAATTGACTGAACTTTACTTTGGAAAAAATAAGATAAATAATGTTGGTACGGCTCTAGAATATTTTGTGAAAGATATTTTTTGTTCAAGTATTGACGTTGTTGACTTAGATGATAAAGATAAAAAATACTCCGAATATCTTTCATACTCAGGAAATCAAAATAATCCACCCGATTTTGTTATTAAAAATAGCGATGCTGTTGAAGTCAAAAAGATTGGAAGTTTAACTGGGGACATTGCTCTCAACAGTTCTTACCCAAAATCAAAATTACACAGTGATGATGTTCGTATTTTACAATCTTGTCGTGAATGTGATGGTGGAAATTGGTTAAAAAAAGATATTATTTATGCAGTTGGTTCAGTAAAGGAATCAAATATAAAAGTCCTTTGGTTTGTATATGGTGATTGTTATGCAGCAGATCGAGAGGTCTATGAAAAAACTTTTACAAGCATTTCAAATAAAGTACGAGAAATTGACCATTTAGAATTTGCCGACGAAACAAATGAGATTGCTGGTGTCAGAAAGGTTGATCCACTCGGTATCACCTATTTGAGAGTTCGTGGTATGTGGGGAATTGATACTCCGCACGCAGTTTTTGGTAAATTAACTGATTTCGATAAAGAATCAGAATTTTCTGCGTTTGCGATTATGCCGGAGGAAAAATACAATAGTTTTTCTAAAGAAGATCGCAAAGAGATTGAATCTAACTCTGCTATAAAAATAAAGTCAGTTGAAATAAAATCACCAAATAATCCTGCAAAATATTTGAAAGCTAAACTAATTTCTTTTATAAAATAAAATGAAAATAATATCACTTTTTACTGGAGCAGGAGGATTGGACTTGGGCTTCAAAAAAGCTGGTTTTGATACTATTTGGGCAAATGAATATGATTCAACAATTTGGGAAACCTTTGAACATAATTTCCCAAAAACTAAATTAGATAAAAGAAGCATCATTGATGTTCCTGGTGCGGAAGTTCCATTTGCCGATGGAATAGTTGGAGGACCCCCATGTCAGAGTTGGAGTGAAGCTGGAGCTGGTAGAGGAATTGAAGATAAAAGGGGTCAGTTATTTTTTGATTACATTCGTATTCTCAAAGAAAAACAACCTTTGTTTTTTCTTGCTGAGAATGTATCCGGTATTCTTCACCCCAAGCATGAAACTGCTTTTAAAGAAATTTTAAAGCAGTTTGAAGATGTTGGATATAATGTTAGCTATAAGTTACTCAATGCGAATGATTATGGAGTTCCAGAAGATAGACTCCGTGTAATTATTATCGGGTATCATAAAAAGAAAGTTGGTTTTTCTTTTGAATTTCCTAACCCCGTAGCACATAAACCAACTTTAAAAGAGACTATATTTGATTTAAGACTAGCAATGCCAGCAAGACAATTTAATAAAACAAATGGATCTGATTTGAAAATTCCAAATCATGAATATATGACGGGAGGTTTTTCTACAATATATATGTCTCGTAATCGTGTGCGTTCATGGGACGAACCATCTTTTACAATTCAAGCAGGAGGAAGACATGCTCCACTACATCCACAAGCTCCGAAAATGAAATTTATTGAACAAAATAAAAGAATTTTTGTACCTGGTAAAGAAAAACTCTACAGAAGATTATCTGTAAGAGAGTGTGCGAGAATACAGACATTTCCAGATAATTTTATTTTTAAATATAGAGATGTTGCTGATGGTTATAAAATGATTGGAAACGCTGTTCCTGTAGAATTTGCATATCATATAGCAAAGAAAATAAATTCTGATTTAGCAAAAATAAAAATTTCGGAAAATTCATATTTGTATACTAGTTCGAAGAATAAATTACAGGTAGAATCTTAATTTGCCAACTTTACTAAATAAAGGTACTATAACTTTTGTAACACCCCTATATGAATAAACAGGGGCGATATTTGTATATATGACACCAAATAAACCGACCCCCGCAAAGAATTTTGTAAGAATCGGTAATATTGTGGCTTAAAATATGGTTAATAAAAATTTATTTATATGACATCAAAACAAAGTGGAAATTCACACGGGGCAAGCAAAACCAGCTTTACCGAATCACCAGAAATCATTGTGAAAGGTGCTCGAACGCACAATCTCAAGAATATTACGGTACATATGCCCCGCAATAAAATGATTGCGATTACGGGACTTTCGGGAAGCGGAAAGTCGTCTTTTGCTTTTGATACGATTTTTGCCGAGGGACAGCGACGATACGTCGAGTCACTTTCTTCATACGCACGACAGTTTCTCCACCAGATTCAGAAGCCAGATGTAGATGAGATCATTGGACTTTCTCCAGCTATCGCGATCGACCAAAAGTCTCGTTCAAACAATCCACGATCTACCGTGGCGACGATCACTGAAATCTACGACTACTTGCGTATTCTCTATGCTCGTATCGGGAAGCCACACTGTCTTGTCTGCAACCGCGAAATCAAAAAACTTTCAAAGGAAGAAATCCTCGAGACAATCATTCACACCGTCACACATTTGAAAGCGCCAAAGACCACAAAAGAAGTGCTTGGTGTCGAAGTGAATAGCGATAAAATACGAATCTTTTCACCGATTGTTGTTGGAAGAAAAGGTGAGTACTACCAGCTTCTCTATGATCTTCTTGAGAAAGGATATGAGACCGTGAAGATCGATGGTGAGATAAAAAAGTTGCGAAATCAGATTATTCTTTCAAAAACAAAGAAGCATGATATCGATGTGCTTATCGATGAATTTTATATTAGTGAATTTAAAACTCCGGTGCGACCGATAGCTCCAGCAAAAAAGTCTGGCGACACAGAGCACTCAAGCGATATCAATGTCAGCAAATACGAAAGCATTCGTGTGCGACTTTCTGATGCAGTAGAAAAAGCAATCGAGGAATCAAAAGGACTTTTGAAAGTTGAAACGCCAGAAGAGACCAAAATGATTTCTGTGAAATTTATGTGTCCGTACGATGGCTATGCATATCCTGAAATCGAACCAAGACTTTTTTCTTTCAACTCACCATATGGAGCGTGTAGCGCATGTAATGGACTCGGAACAAAAGATTTCTGGACAGATGAACCTTGCGAGACCTGTAACGGTGCACGATTGCGCCCTGAAGCACTCCACGTACTTGTTGGCGGTATCAATATTGTGGATTACACGGCAAAGTCTATTGCCGATGCAAAAACCTATTTGGATGGCGTGAAGTTTACTGAAACTGAAATGGAAATTTCACGAATTATTTTGAAAGAAATTCACTCACGACTTCAGTTTATGGCGGATGTTGGTATCGAATATCTTTCACTCAGTCGACGAGCAAACACACTCTCGGGTGGAGAAGCTCAGCGTATCAGACTTGCATCCCAACTTGGAAGCGGACTTGTTGGCGCACTCTATGTGCTTGATGAACCCACGATTGGTTTGCATCAGAGAGACAATGATAAACTCATTGGAACACTTTTGAGTTTGCGAGATTTGGGCAATACGATTCTTGTCGTTGAACACGATGAAGACACAATGTATGCGTCTGACTATATTGTGGATATCGGTCCAAAAGCTGGTGTGCATGGTGGGGAAGTCATTGTGAGTGGATATCTCGATGAGCTTTTGACTGCAAAGAAAAATGATTCTGGTTCGCTCACGCTCGATTATCTCCGGGGGGATAAATGTATTGAGATGCCGAAAAAAAGACGCGACCAAGACAAAGGCAAACTCAAGGTGAAGGGTGGAAAAATTTTTAATATTAAAAATATGAATGTTGAGGTGCCACTTGGAAAGCTTGTGACGATCACGGGAGTTTCTGGTTCAGGAAAATCTTCTTTTGTGTACGAGATTTTATATAAAAATTTGCAGGCACGACTTGAGAAAAAATATCGATCAGCGAATACCTACAACTGCGAATCATTTGCCGGTTCAGAATATATTTCACGAACAATTATGATCGATCAGTCGCCGATCGGACGAACACCACGATCAAACCCTGCAACCTACACGGGCACATGGACATTTATCAGGGATATGTTTGCAAACTCAGTCATGGCACGAGAGCGAGGCTGGGGTCCAAATCGATTTTCTTTCAATGTAAAAGGCGGTCGTTGCGAAAACTGTGAGGGGAATGGAACGATCGAAGTGGAAATGCACTTT
>Ga0302186_10002378_pt1 | contig 14514 bp, 19 predicted proteins | sample II_Bog_E1_2_FD_198782 | JGI IMG/M metagenome (GOLD analysis project Ga0302186, IMG submission 198782) | Peat permafrost microbial communities from Stordalen Mire near Abisko, Sweden - II_Bog_E1_1 | ecosystem: Environmental > Terrestrial > Soil > Wetlands > Peat | place: Sweden: Abisko... | reverse complement strand
GACAAGGTAGAACACAGCGGGAAAATAGATGTCGAACAACTCACCGCAGATCAGCGAGAAGCTGAAATCAGAGCTATCCTCACCTCAATCGGTGGAGGCGCTGAAGAAAGCGACGCCTGAACAGTTAGAACGCATCAAGCAATTGATTGGCGTGAAGACTTCACGAAATCGGGTTACCTTCGCTGACTTAAAGATCCGAACAAAGAGCAAGCAAATAATCCCTTTCGAGCCAAACTACATCCAACGCCAATATCTTAACAAGTTGTGTCCGCGATGGCGTGAAGGCGTATTTGCCCTAAAGGGCGTGAGAGACATCATACTCAAAGGTCGGCAACAGGGATTTTCGACGCTTATTCAGGCCATTTTCTTTTGCGAGACGCTAAATGGAGAGAACACCCAAACGGTTGTTCTAGCTCACGATTTAGAGTCGACGGAACGTATCTTCCAAATGGTACAGATTTTCTATGACAATCTTCCAGATCATAAGAAGCCGTTCGCCAAATATGCCTCGAAACGCATGTTTTATTGGCCGTCGATAAATTCTTACTACTCCGTGGGAACAGCGGGCGCTAAGACCTATGGGCGTGGCGGGACCATAAATAATGTCCACTTTTCAGAGGTCGCATTTGCCGAGTGTGCGGATTTGGTCGCATCGGCACTTCTCCAAGCGGTTCCGGTCGATGGAAACGTTTTCGAGGAATCAACCGCAAACGGAGTCGGCAATTACTTCAGCGACGAATGGGAACTGTCGCGCAATGGAGAAAGCGCGTTTCGCCGCCACTTTTGCCCGTGGTTTGAAACTTCTGAATATCGGCTGGCAACCGGCGCGGAGTTCGTATGTACGGACGACGAGCAAAAGAAAGCCGAACAGTTCGGGCTTGATGATGAGCAACTAAACTGGTATCGGACCAAGCGCAAGGAGCTAAAGGAAAAAGTGGCCCAGGAGTATCCTCACACTGAGGAGGAGGCATTTCTTTCGTCTGGACATCCCTACTTTGATCGAGACAAACTGACAGAGATCCTGGGGATGTGCAAAGACGCTATCCAGATCGAATCGCCCACTCCTACATCGAGGCTCGGTAAAGCGTGGACTAAACTAAAAGTCTGGAAAGTTCCAGTCGCTGGCCGGGGCTACATAATCAGCGCCGATACCGCCGAAGGACTGCCGGGAAAGAAAGGTGATGAATCCGACTTTGATTCCGCATCGGTTTGGGACGCGGAAACATACGAGCAGGTAGCCCACCTCCATGGAAAATGGGATACCCACGAATACGGACTCATTCTCGCCGAACTTGGGGTCTGGTACAACACCGCATTGATAGGCGTGGAGCGAAATAATCACGGTCATGCTGTCATAAACTCAATTCTCCATGCAGCCAATTACCCTCCAATGAAGCCTGGATCATTTGGAGGTCTTTACTTCCACGAGGAATACGACGCGCACGGCAAGTTCTCAGCGAGAAAGCCCGGATGGCCAACAACGCCTAAGACTAAGTATTTCGCACTTGATGGCCTAGCTTCCACGCTAATCGAAGGTGACTCAATCATCAATTGCAAGGAAACCATCGCCGAAATGATGCGGTATGTTAAACTCCCAGGTGGGCAAGCTGGCGGCGAGGCCGGATCGCACGATGATAGAGTAATGGACGCGGCAATAGGAGATGTACTTTTGAAACTCGGTCTATGGAAAAAGACAAGAAATCCCGCTGCTGATGCCGTTGAGTTCTTTAAGCTCATGGGTGCCACTAAGTGAAAATCACCAAGACGCCGCTATTCGCCACATTTAAGCGCATTTTCCAAGACCTAGGCCCAGGCGCAGTTCAAAGGGCAATTCAGGAAGCCGGACCTAAAATACGTGAACAGGCCCGCATAGAAATGGCCCAGGAGATAGGGCGCGCCATGACTGGAGACTTCAATCTTCAGTCCATGGTTCCCCAGTCATATCCTGCGACACAAGGCAGCCCCCATCCCTTGTATGGTTACGACTTCGCCAACTGGTTTGCAACTCCTTATAGCCCGCGAAGACGCCCAGACTCGCTAATCGACGTTCAAACTATCAGGCGCTTTGCGGACACATACGATATCGCCAGGTCGTGCATAAACCACCTGAAAAGAGAGGTGCAGGCCCAAAAATTTGCTATCGTTGCAAAAGATACAAAAGACACATCCAGGAGAACGAAATCAGATATTGAAGACGCCTACACGTTCTTTACCAAAGACGGTGGGCTCGGCGAGAAGAATGAAGGCCGAAGGCATTACGAATTAAAGATGTTCGAGGACGTGTTGGTTCTAGGGTGCTACGCCAGTTATTACGAACTTAGCCGGTCCAGCGACATCCTAAGGGTTCTCAACATCGATGCGGCTACGATTAGGCCGCGTATGGACTACTACGGATGGCCAGGACCAGGCGAGGATTGGTACGAACAATGGATTCAGGGGCTTATGGTGGGCGCGTTCAAACCTGAAGAAATCGAGTATGACGGCACGTGGCCAACATCAAATAGCCCATGGTTCAAGAGTCCTATTGAGTGGCTTTTAGGTTCAATTCTCTCGGCACTCAAGGCCGATGAATGGAATCGGGCGTGGCTGACAGATGGTACGCAGCCTGGACAAACGATAACACTTCCCGAAGGCGAAGCATGGACGCCTCAAGCCTGCAAAGATTACGTCGAATGGCTGACTGCAATGATGTCTGGGGATGCAAAAGCCCGTCAAAAGATGGTTTTTCTTCCCAAGGGCGCGCAAACGAAGGATAACAGCCGAAAGGACCAGGATTTTTCAGATTTCGAACTTTGGCTTGCCAAGAGAACCGGCGCTGTTTATGGAGTATCGCTCGCATCTATCGGATTTGAAGGATCTCAGTACAAGGTAAGCCAAGAAGGCAGTCAAAATCAGACATCTCAATTCGGCGCGGGCGCTTTGCTCGACCTTCGGAAAGAACACTACGACGGAATTTTAGCCAAACTCGGGTTCAATCATCTTGAAATACTTAACGGCGAGACTGCCGAAGAGAAGCCGATAGAAAAGGCCCAGCGCCTATTTATCGCCACAGGAAACGTCGGATGGATGAGCCCAAGCCAGGCGTCTCAGGAAATGGGCGGCGAAGCGGTCGAGGGCGCTGATGAGATCATGGTGCTAAACACTTTCCAGCCGCTCAGCCAAGCAATGGCACCCCCTCCGGTCGTGGTTGATCTGCCTATACCGACAGATCCAACCAAACAGGCACCCGGGCAGCAAGCAGCCGCCCATCCTGGAAATTCAAAGACTACGGCGCATAAGGCGGCAGCCAAGGCCGATATTAAACGGTGGCAAACGAAAGCGGTGAAAAGGATTAAAGACGGCAGAAGCCCGTCATGTACCTTTGAGTCGGAGTATTTGAGCCCATCAACTATTGACATGCTTACACGTATTCTCGGCGGTTGCGATTCCCTAGAAATGGTGTCCCGGGCATTTAAGTTGGCCGAAGACCAGATCGACTCTGGCGACGATGATTCAGACGATCAAGCAAAGAAAAAGGAGAAGCAAAGGCATCTTGTCGTACTGCTTCTTAACACGGTCGATGGTGCTCCAAGTGCCTTTGGGAATGCGATATCAAATCTTGAAACACAAAATCTGAGCGTGAAGGGCTTTGCGGACCAGGTAATCGAGGGATTGACGCCGTTGCATATCAAGGCGGCGACACTTGGACGCGTTCGCGCAACCGGTGGGACTATGCCTGCGTTGCCATCAGACGCTGATATCGCACTAGGAACTCGTGTCGCAGACTCACAAAGGATTTATCTCGAAAAGATGGCAACTCAGATCCTAGCCGAAGAACTGAGCGACAAGCAGGTTGCAGACCGAATGAAACTCTACGGACAGCGAACGGTAGGGACGGCAAACGAATCGTGGAAGGGCAACGTGGCTGATACAACTCTTATCAACTGGATAGACACGGGCGACAAATCGGAATGCGAAGACTGCCACGTACTTGCTGATAATGGCCCTTATACGACTGACACATTGCCCAGCGTTCCCGGCGACGGAGCAACCGAATGCCAGGTTCAGTGCCGGTGTTATCTCGAAACCGAGGGCGGTGAACGATCCTTCTATGATCCGGTCGACGAGATGCCGTGAAATTAGGTAGTGGTAACATTCACTCACCATGGTAAACCAGTATGTAATCACCTACAAAGACCCGGCAACGGGGAACGTCGACACAACAACGATTGAGCGACTCGGGCAGCCTCATCCTTCCGAAGTCGGTCAATGGGTTCTGGAAAACGGAATTAAGACAGACGAGTTTTGGATTCCAGGCGAATATCTCGTTAAGGTTGAACGCGATACCACTCCAGACCCAGTTGCCGAACCGGTGGACGCACCCGTTCCTGCCGAGGTTGGTACGGTGCCGATTGTTAGCGAAACCCCGCCGGATCCTATTCCAAACACGCAAGCAGCGCAAGTCGTAGACGCGCCGGCAGTGGGAGTCACACCCGAAGATCCGGCCGCTAATCAGTAGCACGACCTTAGTACGTGATACAATGAAAAGGCCCGCAGTCACGCGGGCCAAACACCAAGAGCATTAGAGGTGCCCAATGGATGAAAACAGTTTAACAGATAAGAAGACCTCCGTAGGTTCAGGAATGGCCTATACGACTGATGCGGATGGCTTGGTACATATTCCGAGTTTTTCCTTAGTGCCGTGCAAACCCGGATCGTGGAACGAAGCTCACGAAATAGATCCCCTTTCGGGCGCTAGAATCCTTCCGACAGAAGATGCATCCGTCGAATCCGAGTGGCAAAAACTGCACGAAATTGAGGCTAACCGCATGATCGCAAGCGGCGAGGGAAAGGTTCAAAAGTCGTGAACATTATTCTGGTTCCCGCTCATCTTGATGCGCTGTCTAAAATTCTGGATCAACCATGCGCTCAGCTTGGCGTCCGGGTGCCAATCGTCGAGAGTCAGCGGACTTGGTTCGGAGTTCCGGTAGGCCAACCTGAAAGAGCGTTCGTAGAGTGCTTCCCGGTCCTATTTGAGACACCTGATGGAGATCAAATACCAGCGTTCCAAGTCGGCGGCGCTAAACCTGGCAGATGGATAACAGAATGGGCCGACGCAGATGAGCGGTTAGACATGCCGCTTGGATATTGCCAAGGCCAATGGTTCTACAATCCGTTGCTTTGCGGAGAAGAAAGATGATTGAGATCCCAGACCCGACAAAAGGAACCGACGAGGAAAAGATAGCTTGGCTTTTGCGCGAGCTTAGCCGCGACTATCGCATCCAAATCTACGCAATCCGCGTGGCCTTTGGACGTTATGCATATCCTGGCATTGATGTTCGTTACCGTGGTCGGGTCGGATTCTTACCTTACGTAAAGTTCTGACATAAAGACTAAGATGCCTTTTTGAACCTAACTAATTGACTTTCCCGTGTTTTAGGATAGAATGCGGGAACAATGCCGCAGCTTGCAGAGATTTTTAGGGTTTGGAGTGGTAATGCTGCGTCACCCGGAAAGACCGTAACCGCAAACGGTAATCTCGTCCAACTTAACGGTTCCGTCAATTCTCCGACGATTCCTGTAGGTTCGCTTGATATGCTCGATATTAACGCGAACGTGACGAGCCTGCGTGGCGTCTTGCCGACTATTACGTTCGTTTGGTCACGGATAGATCCATTTGGAAACGCCTTTCCGATGGCAACTACCGGGCTCAGCGCGGCCGGAAAGGCGACACTCGACATTGGCCCAGGTCTTTCGAACGGATTCAGCCCGGGTTCTGTTGGCCAGTTATCGTGGACTTTGGCTGGTACAGTAATTTCGACAACCGTAGGAACCGGTGCCAACTCTACAACTCAGAATCTGAGTTCAACGACCGGCATACTGGCTGGTGACTCCCTTTTCTTCCATACTGCAAATGTGACGGTGACTGTTGTTAGTGTCACTGATGGCAGTCACCTCGTCGTTAATACAGCGGTCAGTTCAACAAATGGCGAAACTGTGACAGTGCCAAACACGCCAGCGGCAACCATGACGATCTTCGGAGAAGGCAAATGACGACAAACTTGGTAGACCTCGACCCTCAGTTGTATACGGCTGGCGGAAACTCCGTATCGTTCGATACCGACAAGCTTGACCACCAGCGAGGTTGTGAACGTTCTTAACACGCCATCCGTTACATTCTCCGCAAGCATCCAGGGCCGCTAAACGATCATGAGAAAAGAAAAGACAACCGGGCTTAACCTATTCTTCCCGATTACGAGGGTTGACGAAGAAACTCGAATAGTAGAAGGTGTGGCATTCGCTAACGAACAGGTTCAAGGTGACAAGCGCAAACTCCCTGCGTCGGTACTTGAGCGCGCTACACCTGACTACATGAAGTTCGCGGCTGTCCGTGAGATGCACGGCAAGAATGCAGCAGGCACCGCTCTACCGCTAGACCCGGAGATCGCCCGTCAGTGCGGCGTATTCTGGGAAGACCGAGACGGAAAGCGCGTGGCCGTCTTACGCTCGTACATTTCTGACGACGCGGCATTAAAGAAAGCACGCGACGGCACCTATAAAGGCTACTCCGTTGGCGTCATGCCTACCTCGGTTCGTGGAAACAATGTGGAGTCATGCACTTGGTACGAGACCTCACTTGTTGACCGTCCAGCTGACCCAGACGCTCTGCTTTCGATTGCCCGCGCGGATGGCATTCAAGAAGAGGGAGAATGCGCCATTCTCGACGATTACACCAGCGACGATGATCTGCTTTCTCGAATGTGGGGTGACGGAGATTTTGAGCCTATTCTAAGAGCCGAGGATGACGGTCTGGGTGAAATTATCGAACGGCAAAAGACAAAGTGGACAAAAGAAAAGCGTGATGCCCTGCCGGTTAAGAACTTCGCTTGGCCAGAAAAAAGGAAGTATCCAATTGAAGATCAAAAGGATGTCGACGACGCGGCGCGCCTAATCGGTCGAGCGCCCGAAGCAATGCGATCGAAGATCAAGTCGCGTATCATGTCTATCGCGAAGAGGCTTGACCTCAAGATTCCAGAGTCTTGGTCAACGGATGCAAGCGAGCGAACCGAGACCGATTTTTCGATCATGCGCGGCGCATTTGCCAGCATGATGACGAGCATGATGCCTTGGCGTCTCAGGTACATGGCATTTGACACCCTTTCAGATGCTATCGGGATGATTCAAAGCACCACCTATGCTGATCCGTCTCAGATGGAACACGACGTTAGGACCGCTCTCGACGAATTCGCGGAATTCATCATGCCAATCGTCAAAGACAAGTCCTGGCCAGACGCCGACTGCTTTGATGATATGGATAGTGACGAGGATGCCGAGCGCGGAGCGACGCCGACCCTCCTTCGCTTAATCCAAGCGAGTCGCAATCAGACGTTCCTCGAAAGAAGGGCTACTGAATCAGAAGCGGTAGCGATTGAGCGACTAGAAAAGATTTCAACTCTCGAAAGAGAATTGAGTACAGCAAATAGTGAACTCCTTACAGTGCAAGGGCTTGAAAGAGCCGCAAGAGAAGAAGTAGCGAAGCTGTCAAAAGAGCCACAACGTAGACCACCAGTTCGAATTACCGAAGGTATAGAGCGCAAATGGGGATCTATGTTGCCAGACGACGACGCAGCGGAAATCAAGCGTCTTCAGGACGAACACGCGGGCATTATGTCCCGCAGACTATCCATGACGGCAGGAGAGCGTGAAAATGCTTCTCACCGGCTAATCGTGCTCGAACAGCAGATAACCCGCCTCGGCGGCAGAGTCTACGCAAACCAATAGGAAATTTAAGAACATGAACTTTTCAGGAGTAAATTTTGACCCTCGGCTTGGCAGCTTCCGAGCTGCACATCTATCGGAAGGATGGGCAACCGGTGCTTCGCCTTTGCCGATTTCGCGCGGCATTTATACGGCAGGAATGACCGACGACATCCAGCGGCGAACGGCCATGATGGAGCGCGGAGAATTCGGAGGTGTCGATCCTTCTCAATTCTTGATGCAACTCCAGATGGACGTGCTTGCAAATATCAGCCGCGCGCAGACATCGGGCAACATCCCAACGCGGCAAGACCTTGAAGCCCCGGCGACGATGATTATTCCGCTGGATACACCGGTGCGAAATAAGTTGCCGCGTTCAATCGGATCGGGTCTTGCGTCTCAGTGGTTCACCGAGACGAGTCTAGGCGGCGGCTACGGCGTCTCCACAACCATACCAAGCGGTACAGCGTCTGCGACACAGACATTTGCAAACACCAATGGTATGCAGCCGGGAATGTCTTTGTTCTTCTCGCTCTCGAACATCTATGCAATTGTTTCCAGCGTCACGAGTTCAACCGTTGCTGTAATGACGAGTTCGATTACGACCACTACGAACGACGTGGTCACCATGGGACCATACGCAGAGCTTGGACAGAATCCTCAGCAGGCATTCTTTGCGGAGTCTGGCGCCCCTGCCAACGCCTCGGCGGTTTACCTTGAGATCACGAAGAGCTACAAACTGCTCGGCACACTCGGCTCAATTACTGGTTTGGCTATGGCGGCTGGTGCCACCTTCGATAATCAGTTGGCTGAAGAGAAGCGGGCGGCTATCTTTCGAACGATGCTTACGGAGGAGTTCGCTCTTATCAACGGTAGCTCGACAAGCGTTCTACCTCCGTTTGGTGACGGCACCAACGCTCTTGGATTTGATGGTTTCATCAACCTCATTAGCACGGCAAACGGTACGCCGGGTTCGCACATCCAAACAGCGGTGGGAGCCTTAACTCTTGCCCACCTAGATGCGCAGACGACCCGAGTTCACAATGACGGCGGACGCGATCAGTACATCATCTGCAACGCTCAAGAATCCCAGTCGATGGTTCATCTGGCAACCGGGTCTGGATCGACGAATCGAATCGTCACGCAGACCGCTAATATCACACTTGGCGCGACGGCGGCGTTCTACATGCAGCCAGTAAGCGGGCAACTTATCCCGATTCTGACATCGAGGTTCTGCCCAGCGGGAACAATTTTGTTCTGCTCTGAGCGAGGTCCAGACGGTATGGTCGCGGCTGACGTTCGCGTTCTGCCTCAAGTTCAGTTACCAGAGCTGGCACCTAACCAACCAATTCAAGGCTATACCGCGCAGGAACTTGCGCCTGCAATCGCATCGCCGCAGGTATATCCGTTCATCGTGAGTGTCTACGAAGTTCTTCGAATGAAGAACAACTACGTGTTCGCCAAGAGCACTGGCGTGACGGCGGTCTAGTCTGAACAACAACCCGCTTGGAGTGATATCTACGCGGGTTGATACGGAGCAAAACATGGTTCAAGAAAGACAATTAGTAAATACATTCAAGGCACCTCCAGTCGGATCTCAGGAAACGGCCGCCAACTTCAAAAAGTTCACCGTAGAACGGTCGGACTTCATTGAGTTGCCGGGATGCCTCAGTGTTACCGAGATTCGGTTAGACGGGCACATAATCCCGCCATACGAAGACCGGGAAGTTCTTGCAAATACAACGGGAGCGACGAAGCCTATCAGGGTCCAACTTTACAGCTTGCAGGATTCGATTCATGGGCCGATCCTTATGAGGTCTGAGCAATCAAACGACGGTGCTTGGCAGGCAGGATCTACCATCTGGGTTTCCGGTACATGGCAAGACGATCAGCCTGCCACGAGCGGCAAGAAGTAATACGGCAACATGGCAGAAAGCGCATACCCCACGGATAGCCAAATTTCGACATTTGTGACTAACTCTGGGGTTGTTCTGCCATCCGGATACGTTTTCACAAACTACGGAGCGGCGGCGTCCGCGTGGTGGGAGGAGCAAACCGGCTACCAGCCGTTTTTGCAGACCGCAAGCGCGACTAGGACGTTTAATCCTCCAGGTGATCAACCTAAGAATCGCTCGTGGACTAACCTGCAGTGGGGCGGCGGCACCATTCTAAACCTCAATGCCGCAATAGCTAATCAGGCCGCCTTTGTGTCTCTCAGCGTTCAAGGCGTTACTGCCGCGTGGACTTTAGGCACAAATTTTTGGCTTGAGCCAATCAACGCTCCAGCGCAAGGCCAACCTTACACTCGCATTCGATTCTCCTATCCAATATATGGCGCGGCGTACTGCGTTTCTGTTACCGCTTTATGGGGATGGGGCGCAACAATACCGGAGGATGCTTTCCAAGCCATACTTCGAAAGGGCGCTCAGATGGCGATGGTCGATATTCTTGAGGGAATCGCCACTGCAACGCTGTCCATCTATCAGGGCGACGAGCGGTTTGTTATTGAACCGCGCATTCTGATGAAGTCGGGTGAGGGATGGGGGCTTTATGCAGATAGGGCGGCTGAGCGGTACAAATTCCGAAATTGGGGGCTGATTTGAACCTTCAGTCAGTGGTTCTGCAGAGATGCCGCGCGGCCAGCACGGGCAATATGACGAGCACGGGGCAGCAGCTTTTACTTACCACAACGAAGAACCCGGACGGCTCGGATGCGTCAACCTTTACCGCGCAGACGCCGACATTCAAGTGCAACCTGCAAGAGGTAAGGGGCAACTCTTTGCCGCTTCCGTTCTCAGATATTGATCTAGCGTTCTACAAACTGTTCACGCCTTACACCATCGTGTTTAAGGCGCGAGATAGGGTCACGGTTGACGGAATAACCTACGAGGTTCAGGACACAGACCTTTACAGATCGCCCGACCAGATTAGTCATGTCTATCTGATATCGAGAACACAGCTATGATTGATCTCCAAGTTCAGGCAAACTTTCCAAGGCTAGCCGCTTTCTCAAGGAACCTGCAGGATGCGATGATAGTTGGCGTTCAGGCGGCAGCGGTTGAGGTTGAGCTCATCGCTATTTCGGAAGTGCTACTTTACGAAGCATACGACACTTACGCTCTCATGGAGTCGATTTACGTCAGCGTCTACGGCTATTCGACTTACGAGGAAAAGGCGGACATGGCAGCGGACGCCGCATTAAACAACCCAACGAACTGGCCAGATATTCGGCAGACAAAAATATTTAATGGTGATGATCCATATTTAGTTTTGGATCCGAAAGTAGAGAGCCAATCGCGGTACGACGCGTGGGTAGCGGTCGCAGCAGCGCACGGGAAATATGTCGAGAACGGCTATCTTTCTTGGTACAACAATTGGGTGCCCGCTCGCCCATTCTGGCAGGCCACAGCAGACCGCGCACGGCCAGAAGTGCTTAGAATACTAAGCGAAGCGTTAAATCAGGCACAATACGGAAGAGCTACGGCGCTTCCGGCAATTCCTTAAAATTCATGTAACATAGGCGCAATATGCACATCTCACGAAGATCGGTTTTAACTTCAGCTTTCCTGGCCTCTCTCGTCGCGCTTATTCCGCAATATTTCCGAAAGGCGTTCACACCTAAGCACCCAGAGATAACGCTTGCGTCGCTTGACCGCGAGTCCGACTTCGGTCCCGACGACATCCTCCAATCGATTGTCGTATCGAAGCACGACTCAGACGAAATGGTCGAGATTGCGACAGGAAGGCGCGGAGGACATGCATCGCGCAGAATCGTTGATCCAGCCACTAACAATTCCATACCTCCGACAGTGACAGGGTTCATGAGTTGGAGACATGGCACCCTTGCAAAGGTCATTGCAAGCGACGGCATTCAAAAGGGACACGTTCTCTTTGTCGTAAAAGGGAAGGATATTTACACGGTAGAAAAGGAAATCACTGTCTAAATGTACGATCAGCAAGCAGTCGATACTTGGGTTTACGGGCAACTTTCAGCCGACTCTACGCTGATAGCCATGCTTCCTTCCGGTGCGTCGAGCATCTATAACCAAAAGCCACCCGCTGGCGTTTTGCCGCCATACATCATTTTCAATGCGGTCCCGTCTCCTGATACAAAGACCAATGGTAACGTCCGCGTGATATCAACGTGGAATGTGTCGGCGCAAATGGTTATAATTGATCCAGACACAGGAAAGCCCGTTGCGGACAGTGCGGCGGCTCTCATTGACCAAGACATGTTTACCGGTGGCGTTTCTCAAAATGGTTTTTGGATCATTTGTTCACGAACCAAGGCAATTAACCTTGCGCCGGACCAAAGGGACCGTCTGTACCGCTATGTCGGCGGGAACTACAAGATTGATCTAAGGCCAATGTCTCAGCCGAGCTAGGAAACGAAAACGAAATGGCAATCACTTATGAAGCCGCAGCTAGTCTGCTTGAGGATGTGGTCGGGACTGTTAGCTATACGGCTGGTACCGGCGATACGGGAGTTTTATCTACTTACGCAACGTCAATAATTGTCAACCTCGACAAGGTGACTATCAAACGCTCGATGGACAATTCCGACCATAGCGGAGGACAGAATCCGGAAAAGATCATGCGTGGGACAAAGTTCGACACGCAGACAGACATTGACCTAAAGTTCTACGTTGACGCCAATACGGCTGTTTTTTTGCCAGGTCTTCAGGTTAAGTTTGCCGCAGTCGTCACCATCGGAGAGCACAACGTCGCAGTAACGATTTTCGGAATCATCACTGATATCGACAATGAATTCGCTGGTCCTTCAACAATGAAGATCAGCATCAAGCCTTATGCTGTTGGCGGAAACGCCTCATACACAGCGGTCTACACCTAAACATCATGGCAAGTCTCAGGTCGCAACTCGGAAAAAAACTATCCTACAAAACGGCTGTGGCCGAATACCAGGGAGAAACATATCAGTTCGGAGGGTTCCCTTCGAGTTCCATGGTTCTGGACCAAGGAATGCCTGACGCTAAGGCCGAAGGCATTTGCAAATTGTGGAATGTCCAATTCTGCCCTGAAGGTGCAGACGGGCGGAAGATTAGCCCAGTTCCCGAGACATTTACGCCCGGGAACCTTCCTCAAATCAAAGCTGTTCTGCATTATCTAATCCAGGCAGAAGGCGAAGATCCGCTTCAGCTAACGGACATTGCCGACATCTTTTCGACTTCCCCGGGACTATTTGCAAATCTCTACGCAGCGGCGATGAATGTTATGACCGCATCCAATGTCGTGGAAGTGGCAGCGGGAAACTTGCCAGCCGAAGAGACTGCGACCTAGAGGTATGGGTTGTTAAAACCACTGGCAAACCTACTTCAGTTCTTCGGCGTGAAGGTTGGACTTCCCAAGAAATAGCGGATGCGGTGGGAGCGGGGTATATATTTCAAGCGGAGTTCGAGCAACGCATGGTTGAAATAATAAAAAGGTTGGTGCCGAGATAACCCCTGATATCCTCGCGATCCTGATCACGGTTCGAGGTGCGCAGCTGGCTGTATCTGCCGTCAATGGCGTTACCGGTGCCTTAACGAGCGCGCAAGTTGCCGCTCGGGCGTTAATCCCAATTCTTCGCGCTTTGGCGGTTGCCGTCGTCTTTCTTGGCGCTTCGCTAAAGGCCGCTGGCGAGGACGAGTCGATGCGCCTTCAGCTTCAGGCGCTAACGCATGACGGCAGTATTGCGATGTCCCAGATACGGGCCATACGTGCTGAATCAGAACGCGGGTTGTTCGACAAGGAGGAACTTTTTCAAGCCAGAAAGATTTTTGATGAAACCGGCGCTTCGATCAAGGAACTTTTGCCGCTATCAGAAGAGTTGGCCCTGCGATCCAACAAGGGCCTTGATGCTACGTCTCGGATTTTTGCGTCACTAGAAGGCGGCGGTATCGCACGTCTTGGCGCCGTTCTTCGTTCTGCCGGTCTAACCGTCGATGCTTTGAGAGGCGCTGGACTTGATGTAACCAAGTCGTATCAGGTCAAGAGTTCCCCCCAGGAAACACTAAGGGTTCTCAAAGAGCTTCTAAGCAAAGATAGTCTTTCCGATGCGCTAGGCGGATCTCTGAACGCTAGTTCTAAGGGAGCAATCGCGGCATTAAAGGATCTGTTCAGAAGCATAGGTGACGGTCTTCTGCCGGTCATCAAGCCCGCACTTTACTTGCTAACAGGACTGCTGAAGACCTTCACATATCTCAATGACATTACCCACGGATGGTTCGGGAACATCCTTCTTGCTGTGGGCGCGCTCAAGACGATCGGTGTTGTTCTGCCCATCATTGTCGATCTAGTCGACTGGTTTAAGGTTCTCGCATTCTGGGACGCGCTTTTGGTGGCGCTCAATAACCCTTGGGCTGCAATCGCAAATGCCATTGGCGCAGTCGTAACTGCCATCAAGGCGCTTGCAAGCGCAGAAAAACTGGCTGCTGCATGGGCCGCAATCCTTGATGCGCTAGATGGAAACTGGGTCGCGCTTGGCGCGGGCGCTGCCGTAGCCGCTGCTGTAGGAATCGCTTGGCATTTTGGAAATGCTCAGGAGGGCGAGAAAGACGGTCCTGCCGCTGAGCGTCCACGTAGACGCTCCGACGTTGAGAATTTACTACAACGTCAACGGGCTAAGCAGTGGGCCTAGAAACTAATGTAAGGCTCGCCGTAGTCGCCGTTTGTGAGCGCAAGAACAGTTGCGGTAATAATTGCAAGCGCAAGCAGAATAACCACGGTATCGTGGCTGAGACGCCGATGCACGTGGTTTCTAGTCGGTATTGGTATCCT
>Ga0302186_10002374_pt1 | contig 14524 bp, 14 predicted proteins | sample II_Bog_E1_2_FD_198782 | JGI IMG/M metagenome (GOLD analysis project Ga0302186, IMG submission 198782) | Peat permafrost microbial communities from Stordalen Mire near Abisko, Sweden - II_Bog_E1_1 | ecosystem: Environmental > Terrestrial > Soil > Wetlands > Peat | place: Sweden: Abisko... | reverse complement strand
TAATGCAGAAGTAGTGAGAACAAACGAAAAAATTGTTGAAAATGAGAAGAGTCTTGAAAAAATGGTTGAAAATGAAAATATTGTTGAAAAAGAGAAAAATTTCGATGAAAAGAATTTGGAAAAAATAATTTTTGAAAACTATAACAATATTGAAAACAATAAAACTTTCGAAAAAGAGAGTGAAAACGATAAAAATTTCCAAAAAGTCATTGAAAACGATAAAAATTTCAAAAAGGTCATTGAAAACGATAAAAATTTCGAAAAAGTTGAAAATGACAAAAATCACAATGACAAAAACCCCAATGAAAAAACGATTGATATTGAAAATGACAAAAATTTGGAAAAAATGATAGAAAATCAGAAAACTTTCGAAAAACTATTGATAGACAATGAAAAACCCATTGAAAATGATAAAACAATTACCTGTAATGTGAACAATAACACCAACCCCAAAAAAACTCCTGCATTTAAAGACATCAAAGAAAAGAAGCCTTTGACCCCACCTCCGATTAACAAAAGCAGTTTGAGTTCCACCACAAGACCCTCTAATTCATTAACAAATCCAGATAACCCAACAAAGGCAACGAAGCCACCCAACAAACTGATAGCAACAAAGCCTAAAAATTCAACAACAGGCTTGAAAATACCAAATCCTCAATTCCCTGACAAAACAAAGGTGGCCTTGATCAATAAAATTCTGATATATTACTCAAGCACGTTGTTTTTGCTTAGGAGATATAATGAATGCAGCAAAATGATCAACCATGGGCTTCAGCTTTCAGAGAAAATGAATGATAAGCTTGCATTGGCGAACTTTAAACGGATCAGTGGATCTGTGCAATATATAAAGAAGAATTTCCAACAGGCACTTAAAGAATTCATGGAAGCGGAAGATCTCTTCAAGGAAATAGGGTGTTCATTGGGAATCAGCATCTCAGAAGCAGCCATAGGATATATCAAATATTGTGAAGGTAACTAATATCTTATAATGAATTTTATACATTTTATTTATGTTATTAGGAGAATATAGTCAAGCCAAAAATTACTTGGAGGCAGCTTTGAAAATTTATGATTCTTTAAACAATATCTTCGGGATTCATTTTATGAACAGATGGCTGGCAAATGTCAAACGTAAGATCCCTGGGTTCACCTCCCAATCCAAAAAACACATCGAGGCTGCACAAAAGATCCTCAGAGATAAAAACAAAATGCTTGGTAAAACTAAAGAAAAAACTAATCTCGCAGTGCATAGTCAACATAAAGGAGGTATCTTCATTTTAAGGTGGCTAGGCGATGGAATTTCGATATTTATGGAAGTTGCCTTTAAAATTGACACTGAAGGAAGAAAAACTAAAACAAAAACCAGTCTAATTACTACAAGACCGTCTAATACTCAAACACAAATATCAGCGTCAGAAGATATGGTGTTTAAAAATGAATTGACAATTCCTTCATTGGTGAAGTCGGAAAGCCAAAAGAAGAGCCAAACGAATAAAACAAAGAAAACGAAAGAAGAAGAAAAGGGGGAAAAAAAAGAAGAGAAGAATATCGTTAATAGACCCGCTGTTGTTAAAAAGAAGAAATAAATGTTTTTTTTTAAGAAGAGAAAAATTTTAGAATAGTTAGTTATGAATATTTAAAATATTGAAGTCATATTATCAGAAAATACAAAATTTTGTTCTTTATAATTAAATGAATCGGAATATTTTTTTAGTTTTATGACCTTTCTATAGTATTGTTATAATTTCAAAATAAATCTACAGACGAGGAAAGAACAAGAAAGCAAAAGGGACATTTCCAAGAAAATTAAGCCATTTATTTCCTTTTGATGTCTCTCGAAAATTATCATAATTTCCCAATCTTTAATAAAAATGAGTCATATACGCATATGGAATTTTTTTTTATGAATAGAAAGTAAGAGTTGATCCACTAAATCCAACCTCCAAAAAATTTGAAAAAAGAAAAAAAAGACAAACATAGTTTTTATTAAATACATTTCCTATCAAACCTATAGAAATATTTTAATCGAAAATTTTCTATAGAATTTAATTTTTAAATTTCAAAATATTTTAGGAAAATAATATCTATATTTTTTTTTATTTTCAAAATGATTGCCAAACGAGATATGCCAACTGCAGACCAGGAAGAACAATACGCAGAAGAGACATATCAGGAAAAAACTGTAGTGAAAAGGGAAAGAGTCTCAATGTCTCCAGAAAGAATGGATACAAAAGAACTTCGAACAAATCTTATATATCTCTTAAGAGATTATCCAGGAATGCATGATCTTCTTGGAGAAATTTGGAAACTTTCAGTGCGAGGGAGCGATTTTGGTATTTTTAAGATATTACCTACTTACCTCGTTATTTTCTTCTTTATTCTTTTGATTTTTGCCAATGATTCCGATTTTTATGGCTCTTGCACAGGATTGCTAAATCTTTCCATTGCTTTGCTCATTGGTATTGGATGCCTTATTATTTCAGTTGTTTTAATTTATTTTATTTGTAACAAAAGTCTAATATCTTATCTCTTATTGGTCGGAGTATTACTTTGATGATTTGGTATGGTGCTGACATTCGTGATACTTCATCATGTGAAGCATTGGGCAATCTGTTGTTGGCAAACAACATAATATTATATTCCTTTGTTTTCATTTCAATACCATATCTGATTGATTCTTTTAACATATCCAGCTCAAAAGAAATTGATCTTCAGAACAATGAATTTAGATGTCTTTTGTTTTTCATTGCTTTGGTTATGTTTTACGAATTTATTTTTATGATTCTCTTAAATACCTTTACCAACGATATAAGCTATTATGGAGAAAATTGCAATGACTTATTGTATTTTGCTAACGTTTTCTTTGTTTTCCAATATATCAATGAATTATTTGAAAGTCTATATATTCTAGGGACGATTGCAAAATCAAATGTTAGCATACTATTTTTGTTTTTGTGGGGGATTTTTTTTTATTTTTACACTTGGATAATGGGGATTATGTATTTGACTTATCTCGGAGAAGGAGAGCCTTGTGGGAATTTGGGAGACTTGTTTCTTGCTAATTTGATCATATTCTATGTGTTTTTACCCTTCAGTCTTTATGGTGCTTATGTATTTGGTCCTATGAATTTGCTTAATTTTTTATTAAATGAATTGATTTCTCGGAGTTTTCAAAAATAGGAAAATGGACGAAAGAAATTTATTAGATATTAAAAAATTTAAGCCAAAATTCACGATAATCATAAAAAAAAAATTCATATTTTAAAAAAATTTTTTTCTTAGAAAAATCAGAAACAATATTTTTTTCCATATTTATTCTCATTTGTGCAATTTTGATGATGTTCTAATAATATTTATTATAATAAAAAAAATTTTTGCTAAAAAAACACAAGTTTCTTTTCAATTAATTAACTAAAATAAATAAATATCCAAATCCCAAAATCTTTAAATATCAAATTTCATTTTTTTCTTTGGCTTCTTGGTCTTCACCTTCTCATTCATTCTTTTCTTAGAACCTTTGTCTCCTTTACCTTTGAATTCATCCTCCAAACCATCTGAGTCTTTCAAGAACTTTTTATGATCTTTTTTTTCTAACAATTCCTTCATTTCTTGATTTGCTATCCTTTGGGCCTCCTGAACCCTTTCATAGAAAATGAGAACTTCCTCCTCTTCCGATTTGTAGAGATCCAATTTTTTATTGATCAGATGTTCGATTTTCAAATAGTTCTCCACATCGTATTGAGTTACTAAAGTCAATGCTCGGCCAGCTTTTCCTGCTCGAGCTGTTCGACCGACTCGATGAACATAATCCTTTGTGTTGACAGGTAAATCGTAATTCATTACGAGATCAACTGAGGGGATATCAAGACCTCTATTAAAAAAAATAATAAAAATTTAAAAATATTTTTTTTTTTTTTTTTTTGTGGACACTAAGTCCTCATTTAAGAAGTAAAATGTTTAAAAAAAAGAAGCAAATATTAACGAAATGTTAACCTGCTCGCCACATCAGTTGCTATCAGAATATTTTTCTCCTTAGCTTTGAATTTATTCAACGCTCCTAATCTTTTAACTTGACTCATTTGGCCGTGGATTGCAACAGCTTGGAACCCGAGATTTCTGAGAATCAGACATGTTCTAAAACAAAAATGGTTAAAAAAAAAAAAATTTAAGAAATTTAAATGGTGTGCCTGACTGCGTTCATGCATGTCGTCACAAAGATTATGATAATATTACCAGCCGATTGGGTTAGGAGATAGACCAAATAACAATCTTTATATTTTGCGGGGATGAACAGATAGTTTTGTGTGAGTGTGGCCACAGTTTGATATCTAAAAAACCATGCATTCAATATAGGTTGTCGATTTTTCAATTTACTTGGAATTGACTTCGATTTTAACTGGATCGACCAAGCTTGCTCTTTGAAGCTTGGAGACTTTATTGGTCATCGTGGCAGAAAAAAGATATGTGTTTCTTTTCTTCGGGACTATCTCAAGAATTTGATTGATTTCCTTCTCGAAATCCATATTCAAGAGTTTATCGGCTTCATCCAAAACCTAAATTTTTTTTCATTTTTTTTCTGTTTTCATAATTTATTTTTTACCAAAAATCTCAAATTCTTCAAATGGAATCCCTTCGTATTCTCCAGATGGTATAACAAACGTCCAGGGGTCCCAATAACTACAATGAAAAATTTTCTAAGGTCACCATAAAAAATTACTTATATGAGGTTTCTTAGATAAAGCGATCGCTTGGGCCATCGGATCCAGACCTCCCACAATAACAACTGATTTTAAACTAATAGCAGCACCAATTGCTTCAAATTGTTCTGATATTTGAATGCATAATTCCCTTTAATCTATATTATAGATTTGAATAAAAATAAAGGAAACCTTGTAGGGGATAGAATCATGGCAAAAAAATGCTGGGGACCATCGAGGAGAGCTTGTAAAATGGGAAGTGCAAAGGCAAGAGTTTTTCCTGAACCAGTTTCAGCAAGGCCAATGATATCACGACCTTTTAAAGTATAAGGCAATGACTCTGTTTGAATTTTAGTTGGGATTTTGAAATTCAATCGGTCGCAAGACTCGCATAATTCATCACAAACCCCCAATGATTTGAAGGTCACTTGAGAGTTTTCCGTTTTTTCAGCCTCAACGTTGAAATCTTCTTGAGTTTCCATTTTTTTTTTATTATAATTTTGTTAATTATTGATATCTTTTTTTTTATGCATTTTTCCCGATTTTTATTTCATTATTAATTCAGGCTCAAAAACAGATTTTGAGAAATGTTTGCTCGTCTCTTTTTAAGCAAAGTTCGGCTTATAAATTATGCTAGCTTGTTGCGCTTCAATGCAAGATTCTTTTACCTTCCCACGCAAGCGTTTTCCAATAAACCAGAAGCCAAAGAGAAAGAACCAAAAAAAGAAGTCAATGCTGAAACTAAAGAAGTCAAAACGAAACCAGAGTCGAAAGAAGCCAAAAAGAAGCCAGAGCAAAAGGAAGCGAAAACAAAGTCCGAGCCGAAAGAAAAAAAAGAACCCATCGTTAAAAATGCAAAGGAAAAAAAAAGTGATACAGAAAATAAAGAGAAGAAAAAAGATGGTAAGAAGACCGAAGGGCAGGGGAACAAAGAAGAGATGGCAAAGAGCAAAAAGGCCCATTTGAAAGAATTGCTCAAATTGCAAAGCCAAATGGATAAGACGAGCAGGAAAGGAAGAACGACCAGAAAGACTAGGAAAGAAGACGCTGCACTGGAGGAAAAAAACCCAAAAGATAAAAAAAAAGAGCCGGATACAACGAATTCGAAAAAGGAGAAAAAGAAGCCGAAAAAAATAAAAGAGGATCAAACGCCAGTCAAAACTTCAAAAAAAGAAGGTTTTTTTTTAATTTTTTTAAAAGCAGGAAGTGATTTTTTTTTAGACAAATTCATTGAGCTCTCTAATTATCTGCTGGAATATGACCCAAAACGCATGAATCGTCGATTTTTTTCAAAGAATTTCACCACTGACATTCTTCCGACTATCAAGTTCCTTCAAGAGCATGCAAAATTCCGCAAGTCTCATTTCACGATGCTTATGGCAAAAAAGCCCAAGCTCTTTGTGATGTTGGAAAAAACCGATAAGCATAAATTGGGTGAGAAGGCTTCACTGCATGAGGTTCATGAGCTTTTCACGAAAGAATTCAAATTCACCCCTCGTTCCTTCAAAGCTTTTCTGATGAAATACCCAGAAATCTTCAGATATTCAATGGAAGAAATCAAAGAGTTTCTGAGTTACGCGCAAGGAGTCCTCGAATTAACACCAGTAAATAAAATTTCTTTAAATAGTCTAACTAGTTTTTGTTATAGAAAGAAATGAAGAGACTGCTGGTTATAAACCCAATGATTTTTAATAGCAGGCTTAGAAAAACCATTGATGACTTGATTAAAGTGAATGAAGGGTTTATTATGATGTCCAGAAAGGATTTCGGGACGGTGTTAGCAACTTTCCCCTTTGTTTTTGAACTGCCACCTGAGCAAATCAAAGATGATATTCGGATGTTACAGAAATATAACTTCAACTCTGTGCAGATCCATAAATTGGTAAATTTTAATGAAGTTTTTTAGTTTTTCGAGGCAGGTTTCTAGCTTCTGACTCATGCTGAATTCCTATGCAATCATCCTCTCAACCTTGAAAGATGCTTTGAGCTCGTCAAACGTTTCAAGATGGAGATCACTGAAACCGTGAACTATTTTTTATTTTTTATTGTTTTTTTAATAAAGAGTAAAGGTCAGGAATATTTTCATTGAGAACCCCAGGTTGTTAACGATCTGTCCCACCAGTGTCATGTCTTTGAAGGTATTATTTCTTGATATTTTTGTGGGCCTTTTTTCTAAGTAAATCATAATTATAAAGTATAGACTTTTCAAAAGTTATGGCCTCAGTAAACAATTTCAAAGACAGATGTTTTTAAAATACCCGAGGATATATGTCAAGTTGCCTTTGAATGATTAATGAAATTTTATAAAGGAAATTTTAATTTTAGAAGCTTGAAGTCATCAGAAATGAAACTTGATTATTTGTTGAAGGTGCATCATATTAATTTACTGCAAGAAGAAACATTCCCTGCTATTTTGAATTATAATTATAGGGATTTCATAAGACCAAGGTAAACATTTCCATTAAACTACTGATGGAAATTACTAAAAAGAGGAGAAATCATGAAACGGAATGAGAAAACTCTGCCATGGAAAGAAGTGTTAAATTTAAAAGATGATGAATTTTGTCAGAATTTAGGTGTTACAATAGAAGTACCTCCATTTTGTTTAACTAAATTGAAATATTTGTATAGGAGCTCAACAAGGTGAAAAATGAAATAAAGGAATCAAATGAATTAGATAGTAATAAAAGGTTCTTTTGGAAATACATGCAAAATAATGATTTAACAGTGAAATATTAAAAAAATATATTTTTCAAAGAGAAAATACAAAAACAATGAATTTCTTTAAAAAAATCATATTTCCTTTAAACATTAAGCATCAAATTTTACTTAGGTTTCATCATAATTTCTTGAATAATTTAATAGTATTTTTCTCCCACTGAAATCCACATCAATGGCCTGCGTAGAGTAGTTCCTCCATGTTTTGAAGGCAACGAGGAAAATCGCATAATTATAAAACGGGTAAGTAAATTTCATTTTTTTCGCACCTATGGTGTTCATTTTTTCTTTTTTCCAGATTGTCAACTTGAAAAAATGAGCTAATTTATTTATTTTTTTTTACTTTATGCAAAAAAAGTTTAGTTTGGTCCGGATTTTGCGTTTTTCTCTCAACTACAAGCAAAAATGACCTTTCAGCCTCTCTTAATTCATATTCTCCTTTTTTGCTTAAATCCTCGAACACCTTTTTTTCTTTGAAATACAAATATAAGGTAAAATACAAGAGATCATGGAAATAGATTTTTCCTTCTCTGCTGCTAAAAAAAAATATCAAATTTTTATGAAAATTAAAAAAAATACCATCTGATTTTTTTCTTGACAAACTTTGTGGAAGCTGTTAAAAAAGAAACATTTTTCGAAAATCCTAACAAATTTTCGAATCAAAAATTTTACAAAAAAATAGATAAAAGACCTAGAGGAGCACCTAACTCTTTAAAAAAATTGAACATTTGTTTCAATGGTATGGTTTGTTTCGTTTTATCAAAAGAGAATTTCGACCAGATTTTTTTAAAATGTGGTATGTTGTTCCTGAAAAATTGAATGGGGTCAAGGGGGTTGACGTAGTATTGTTCGAACTGCTTCAACAGCACCATCAGAAAGACATTCATGAGTAGATAATTCGACAATATCATGAATGAAATAAAGAAAAAATAGCTCATTTCTGTTATTTAAAAAATGTATTATTGATATTTTGAATAAAATAAAATATTTTATAAAGTACGAGAGCCGCAATCGACCCCTTCAATGCAATCTGGGGGCGTTTTAGAGAAATCCAACATGATGTCCGCCCAATTGTCACAAGTCACACATTTGAATAGAGTCATCATGCCATTGAACACATTTGCAAAATTGATGTTTTCATCAACAATGTTTCCTGTTATCACCGAGTTGAAATACTGGCATCCGATGATGGAGTAAATATAAATGACTAGTGTGACAATCAAAAACAAATTGAAAAGCAAAGGGAATGCGAATCTCAGCGTGTTATATAAATTCTCAATTGATTTCATATATCTGACGACACGAAGAAAAATTGTTAGCCTCAATAGGATTGTTAATTTACTGAATCGAAGTTGCAAATTATTATCATTGAAAAGATAATTTATGAAAATATCGGAACAAACAATATCGACAAAATTGCATATCACAATCAAAATTTCGATTTTATGTTGGAAATGTGACAAATATGAACAAAAACCATATGAAAACACCTTGAAAACCATTTCCATAAAATAGAAGCTCCATATAAAATAATAAAATAAGTTCATAAAATATGTCATTTCCATGGATTGACCCTCATGAAAAGCAAGCAAAAAGGCCACATTAACTATTAATGATATGGCAACCGCTGCTCTGAAGGGTACTCCATTGATCATATTAAAGATCTGTCTTCGGATGCCTTTCTGAGGAATCGAAAATTTCAAAGGTTCAGTGGTGGTTATGATTTTTATCACTTCTAACCATTTAGTTTGATTTTCATTGAGATTTTTCTTAAGGATCTTTTTCTCTTCAATAGAATAGCTGAGGAATATAACTCCCAGAAGCAAATTCAAGAAAAACCAAATTCCCACAACTATGTAAGTACAGAAGAACAAGTAGGATGAATATTGGTTATTGTTGGGTGTCGGTCCCTTTTTTATTGGAATTTTAAAGAGAGGTAAGTTTTTATGTATATGGTACTTGATCCGCAACGTTAGAATTAATTGCTATTTGCAAAATGTTGCTCCAGTTGTCAAAACTGCTCGTTATCAAGAGTGAGAGCAATGCGTTGTAAATATTTTCGAAATTGTAAGGGTAAATTTGCCAAAGGCCTGCTGGGCACTAATTTTTTTAAAAGTTTTTTAGAAAGTTGTTAATTATTATTATATTCTAATATTAGTGCCGCAGCCCCCTCCCCCCCCCTACTCATTTACAAAAATAATTTGATTAAATCCCCCTTCCATCCCCCCTTAATTAACAAAAAAGTGACATTTGTTATGGACACCCCCCAATTTGTTGGGAAATCGCAAAATCCAAATCGGTTTCTAAACATGGTGACCCCCCACAACGCAAAAATGAACCTAATAAATAATCAAACATTTTTAATTAAAAGATGATCATTACCAGACTAGAATCAAAGCCAATGCGCAATTGATAATTTTTGGAAGTGACCCTAAGAGTGAAAATCCGAGTCTTTGTAAATATCTGTTTATTGCGAAAAACCTCAAGGGTGTCAACTTTATAGTCATTTTAAGTCCCTTTTTTTGAATATTCATTTATCAAAAAACAAAAAACTTTACATAAGTTATGAAATTATTTTCTGTGGCGTTCCTGCCCATAAAATAGCATATAACCAAAATTAAAGCGAACACATTGAAATAATTTTGGACAAAAGTGTGTGGACCCAAAATAAATCCATGGGCGATAATTTTCATTATCACCTCTAATAAAAAAACAGTAAAAATTGTCAGTTCCAAATTGAGCGAAAAAGCTTCATAAACTGCATCTGAATATAAACCATTTTTATCCATATACATCGTATCTATTCCCTTTAAAATCAAATAGAGCCATACCAACGCTCTAATTATTTGTTTGAAGCAAAAACTCTCCACAATGTGCTTGATCTTTAACCGGATCCAATTATCCTGCTTTATGAAAAACAATGAGTTATCTTCTGATTTCCTCAGTTCGTTATTCTCAATTCGACTGACGAATTTTTCCAACAGTTTTATCTTTTCTTGACTCCCTGGAATAATATCACTTTCTGAAAGCTCACTAGAAGGCATGCTGCTTGAAGACACCTCATCGTCATCAAGGCCTTCTGACTTTTCCTCATCGAAAGAAATAAAATGGGAGTTTACTTTATTGATTTTTATGCTTTTGATAGCCGAGTTGATTTCTAGCTCAATTTTAGGGGTTGTCATCGTTATAGCTTTTCTTCGTTTTTCGCCCATGATTTTTGATTTCGAGATATTATGGGTTTCTATTTGTTTCTTATGGTCCTCTTTTTCCTCATTGATTTGCTCTTGTTTGCTTTGGAAAACATCAATGATGATGGTCAGGAATAAATTTAAGAAAAGGTAGTTGCCTATAAAAATCAATGATATGACGTAAATTGAGACATATATAGTCTGTGAAAGACTCATAGGATCATCTGCTAGGAAGTCATACCAACTGTCAAGAGTGATTATTTGGAAGACCGAAATGAAAGAGGTTGCAAAAGTTGTGAATCTAGTTTCAACGAAGTAAGTCTTAAAGAATTCTCTGCCCAAAAGAGAAAAAAAAATCAATACAAGCGAAAAAAGGAATGCTAGGTTGAAAAATAGCCTAAATGATTTCCATACAACTTCCATGATAAAATTCATGTAATCAAGATAATGGCATAAACGGAAGATACGGCAAACCAGGATGCATTGATAGAACCTAAAATACCTAAAGATGAAATTATTGCTCTGGCTGTCAAGCTCACCCATTGAGTCCAAGATTAGGTATAAGAGGACATAAACAACGGAACAGAGATCTATAATGTTTAAGTTGGATTTGAAGAAATCTAAAGTTATGGGATTTAAACAAAAAAAATATGATTTTCGGTACTTTTAGGACCATATGCCAGAACCTTTAGAAGAAGATCCATGATGAAGATCAAACGACCTAAGTTTATGACATCAAGAGTGTTGGGGTCGACCGAACCCACTAATGACAATTCTATCGCGTTCATAATTTCTATCATAAACCAAATGAATTTGTATAGGAACGCGTTTAGGATTCTTTGACAAAATTTACTGATGTAAAGAAACTTCAAAAAAGTTACTTTAAAAATCATTAAAAAAAAAACTAACTGAGCCCTTCCATCCTTTGATCCATAAATTAAATTCCAAATGGTTTAATGAAAAGATGATGGTGTTTTCTTTATCTTCATTATAGATCCTCATATCCTCAAGCACTTGGTTTCCGCTCCAATTGCAAGTACAAATCATCTTTAAGGCTATATCTTTTTCTTTAATATGGAAGTACATCTCCTCATTTTTGAAATCCCCTTCATTGTTATTTTTTTTAAATTTGGTGTTTATTATCTTTTGTAGTTCTTCATATTGTAAATCCTTGATTTTAACCTCTTTTTTTTCTTGATTTTTTTCCAACTTTTTCTTCTGCTCCTCAATTCTGGTTTTGCTTCCTCCAGGCTGATTTCCCTTCAAAAAGTTTTTCTTTTCTGAGCTTTTGGATGACCGGGATAAATTAGGGGTGTTTAAAGGCAATGTGAATTTTTTCCTGGAATAGTGGCTTTTTGCTGTATTATTCACTAAAATTGAAGCTTTTGGAAAATTTGTTATGATTTTGCTGGTGACTTTGCCAACAACAAATCTCGATAAAGCGGATTGAAATTTGTTTATGCTGACCAGGGGACTGCTGCTATTTTGAGTGAGATTTTTATTTATTGAGGATGTTTGGGATGGAAAGACTCGAATAGGGGCGTGCGTTTTTGGATGGCTGGAAGCTTTGACGATCTGAATTGTGGGCTTGATTTTTGTGGTTTCGGTTGGCTTTTCTGGCTTTTCAATATTTTCTTCCTGTTCTATTGCGTAAACGAACCTGGGCTTTGTTTTGAGACATTGTAACTTCTGGTTGTTTTTTTCTTTGATGTGTCTAAATTAAATGTTAATAGAAGATTGAAAATATGAAAGAAAAATAGTATAAAATTGAAATTTTATAAGAAAAATACAAAAATTAATTTGTTTTTTTATTTGCAAAAAATTAAATTAATATCAAATTTTACTGATCTAAAAGAACATCCTGAATGTCTGGAAAATCGTATTTCATTTTAAAATCCACTATCAACTCCAAATGCTTATTCCATAAAATGTCCAATGGATTTTTCGAGGGTTTGTTCATCCACCTCCCCAAGCAAAGATATTTATTTGCAATTTTCATCACTAAATTCATCTTTTTTTTCCTTTTCACCCCCCTCACTGACCCCTCTAACTTAGGGAATTTGTGCAGTTTTATTTGGTTGAACTTCAAAGAATATAAAGTGTTCATAAAACTGTTACAAATTTGATTATCAAATAAGTTGGAATCCATTTTTTTCCCCAACATCAAAGTGTAGTTCTTGATTTTGCGGAAGTCAAAGACCTTATAGATCATTTTATTTGCGTTCTCTATTTTGGAGACACCCTCAGAATATTTCACCTTCAAAATGGCCAAAATCAAATTCAAGACAATGAAATTCCCAACAATGATCCACAGGAGAAAATAAAGAAAAGAAAACTGAAGGAAGGTCTTTTGCACTAAAAACACCGAATCGGTCCAATTGTTGAATGTTATGATTTTGAGTAATTGTAACATGGAACTGAAAATATTGTCATAATTTGAAACACCATTATCTAAATTATTTAGTGATTGAATACAAATCTGAGTGATTTCACAAGCATAATTACCACACAATTCGTCATCATGTGTTGCGCCTGTCAATAGATCCATACACCTATATTTTAGAATCCCGGATAACAGATGCAAATTTACTGTGCCCAAAATTGTCAAGATACAACAGACAAAAAAAAGAGTCTTGAAGAGGTCCTTCATGATGAAATATAATCTTTCCAGGATTAAGTCAAAACTCCGTACCCTCAGCAGTCTCAGGACGACCAAATTACGGAATACTCCAAAATCCAATCCCATGATTAAATAAAAAGATCTTGAAAAAATTATTGACAATGCTATTGAAAAATCCAAAATGTTCCATTTGTTTCTAAGATAAGAATCACTATTGAAGATCAGTCCATAGGCAAAGATTTTGGTGATCATTTCGAAGGAATAATAAATACCAATGAGGAATTCAATCAAGAGATAAATATCATCCGTTAAAGATTCGCTCCAGACCAACAACATGGTGTCAATGATGATCAAAGTGTTATTAAAATAATAAAAATATATATTGGAAACTAATTTCAAACTCATCCAAGAAATCAAACTAATAAAATGATAATTAATCAAATATTTTTTTAGGTTTTTATGAACTTTGAGGTATAAAACAAAAGACGTTTCATCTTATCGCTGAAGGTTTTATGTGGGTGCAGCTTATAAATCAATCTGATCGAATTAAATGAGAACATCTCCAGCAATTTTAAGGGGTAATTCTCATTTTCACCTTGCATTTTCTTCATGTATGCTTGGAGCACCTTCTCCTCCATTTCCATTTCTTTCTTCTTCATTATTTCGATGTTCTCTAACTGCTCATCCTTTCCGATCACGTTGTTGAATATGCTTGTTAAGAGCATTTTGGTTCTTAGTCTTCTGAGTTTAGCCTTCATTTTATTTGCTATGTTGCTAAAAAAAAAAAGGAAAAAGAATTTAAAAATTTTTTCAAAGAAAGAAAAAAAATACTTGCTGAGCGACGACTTTCTCTGGCTTTCTTTATGAAACTCTAGTTTGCTTAATCTGGCTTCTTTTTGGGAATTTTTGGGGTCTTTTTTTTTTGTTTTTCAAATATTATTAACTGAAGAAGTGAAATTTTACGATCATAGAATTCTACTTTTAGAGAAAGCTGTAGTTATTTGGAGAGTGTTTCGTTTTGTGGGAGTGGTGGACCTATTTTGGCTACTAGGGTTCTTCGAACTCTTTTACCAAAATAAATCAGATTTAAAAAAAAGGTCGAAAATACCATCAGGAAGTTGTCTTCAACATCTGGAAAACCCACAAGCTTATTCATTGAAAAAAGAGACTGCTCGTTGAGTGGTTTGAACGAGGTGTTTTTTTTGAAAGATGAGTCCATGTAAAATAAATCTAATAAATTATGAAATTCAGAGGCTTTGCTTTTTTTTATTTATATGTTGATTTTGAATGAGTCAAGGGGG
>Ga0302186_10002372_pt1 | contig 14537 bp, 11 predicted proteins | sample II_Bog_E1_2_FD_198782 | JGI IMG/M metagenome (GOLD analysis project Ga0302186, IMG submission 198782) | Peat permafrost microbial communities from Stordalen Mire near Abisko, Sweden - II_Bog_E1_1 | ecosystem: Environmental > Terrestrial > Soil > Wetlands > Peat | place: Sweden: Abisko... | reverse complement strand
GAAATAAATAAATTAATGAATTTTTTTTTTTTTCTAATTATTTTTTTTTTGAAGTTTTTTCAAATTTTCATTTAAAATGATATCTTTTCTATTCTTTTTTATAATACCTCCAAATAAGAAACCACGAAAAAACAAAATCTTTCAAAATTTTTATCCAAATGGTTGAATCAGGCGACAAGATCTCATATGATTTCATTGAAATGGGAGTGTTAAAAGGCCATAACGATTGGGTGACTTGCTTGGCTGCCGGCCACAGTCTAAAAGAAGGTGAAGATACCCCCCTTTTGGTTTCAGGTTCTCGAGACAAAACTTTGATTATTTGGAAGCTATATGGGGAGAACCAAGAAGGTTATTACGGCTACCCATACAAATCATTGACAGGTCATAACCATTTTGTGAGCGATTTGGCTTTGGCAAATGAAAATAACATGGTTATTTCCTCCTCATGGGACAAGACATTGAGATTATGGGATTTGAAAACAGGCAAGACCATGAGACGTTTTGTGGGTCACACAAAGGAAGTCTACACTGTGGCTTTATCCCAAGACAACAGACAAATTATTTCCGCAGGTGCTGATCAAGGCATTAAATTATGGAACACCCTTGGAGATTGCAAATTCACCACCGAAACCCACAACCACAGTGATTGGGTCAGCTGCATCAGATACTCTCCCTTACAAAAAACCCAAACCAAGACAGATTACAAGCCATATTTCGCCTCTGTTGGTTGGGATGGAAGATTAAAGATCTGGAACACCAACTTCCAAATCAGATACTCCTTCAAGGCACATAAAGGCAACATCAACGCTTTAAGCATCAGCCCGAACTTCAAATACGTTGCCACTGGAGGAAAGGACAAATTGCTCAATGTTTGGGAAGTCATGGATTTGAGATCCCCATCAAGATTCTTCGATGCTGGTAGCACCATCAATCAAATCACCTTCAACAGCAAATGCCAATGGGTCGCTGCTGCCACTGACAATGATATCAAGGTCTGGGACTTGATGAGTTTGGACACGAAACCAATTGCTGAATTGTTACATGATCCTGCCAAAAAAGAAGGTAAAATATAATTTCATTTATGAATTTTTGGAATATTTTTATTTCATAGGCAAAAAGGGAAAAGGTGCCATTTGCACTTCCTTGACTTGGAACTCTTTGGGAAAGAAATTATTCGCTGGATTCTCAGATGGTACCATTAGAGTTTGGCACGCAGAACAACGAAAGAATTAATTTATTTAGAAATTTAATACAAGCATTGTAGCAAAAGAAAACTGGAGGGTTAATTTCTTTTGCGACTGCCTTATTATATACATAAGGAGGAAGGAGATGCTTGTTTTTTCTTTAAATTCGAAAAAGATTTAGGAGAAACAAATTATTAATTTTTTTTAATTTTTTAAATATTTTACGAATTAATTAAGGTTTTACTTGTTTCTTCCTCATCCTAATCCTAATGATGATTTTATATAATTTTCATTTAAAAAATCGTATAAATAAAAAAAACCAGACCCGGTTCCTGATTGCTCTTAAATCCGCTATATCATCATAACAAAGGTCTTAGTTTTTAATGTCCCTTATTAAACTACATGAAATGCAAACTAGTGGAAAGCTCGCTAAAGCTGCAAGTCTGGTCATAAAGGTGACTCATTCATTAACGCAAAATTCCTTTGCGTTAAAGCGAATTTGTCGTGAAGATTACCTCCAGCACATTTCAGATATCAACGAATTGTTTATTACTAAAAAATGCAGTTCTCATCCAAACATTATCCAAATTCATGGATTTTCAATTGAACACAAAAAAGCAAATGGCGTCAACACATATTCAACCAACATTGTTATGGAGTTGTGGGATCGTAATTTTGCAGAAGAGTTAACTATACGACTTTTGAAAAGTTTTTATTTTACAAAACAACAATTTATCCAAATTTTAAAAACATTGATCGCTACGTTTTGCCATTTGCAAAAACAAGGGATTGCTCATCGTGACATCAAGCCAGAAAACATCATGATCAAGAAAAATGGAGACCTATGTATTATTGATTTTTCAGAGGCAATATGGCTTAACAAGGAAACAAAATTTGAAGCCACCACTCTTGTGGGAAGTCCTTATTATATGTCTCCGGAATTAAAGGAATTTTACCTGAATGAAGGATATAGTCCAATTGATGTGTATGACCCTTGGAAAAGTGATGTTTTTTCTTTGGGCATGACTTTGGCAGATATTGGGACTCTTTGCGTTGGAGATCAAAAAAAGCTGAAAGAAAAAATGGATATCATTGGTAACAATTATGGCGAAAAAGTAAGAAATGTTTTGGAGGAAATGATTGAAAAAGATCCAAAGAAAAGAAAAGATTTTCTCACTTTAGAGAGTTCTATAAATTTCGAAGAAATCTCTATGGAAAATCTGAAAGGGAAATTTATTTTCCTTGAAAGAGAAGAAGAAGAAAAAAGTTTGGTCACATTGAAGAAAAAAACCTACTCTTTTTTCGAAAAACTTATTCGAAATCCAGACTTAAAAAAAGTAATAAATTTTAAATTTCTTTTGATATTTGAAATTTTATAAAGGAATCAAAAATTAGAATTCTCGAGTTGCTGTCCAAACTCAAATTTCTCGAACAATGAAAAATTCTCAAATGAAAATGAAATGGTTTTCCTTGATATCTAACAATCCATAGATTATTAAACTAATTAAATCATAAATGTATTTTGGCTCCTATTTTTTTGCCAAAATCAAAAAAAATTATTTGCATTTTTTTTCTCTTGCAAAAAAACGCAAAAACCGATTCATAATTAAAATAATATTTTATAATTCTTTACAAATTCCTATTTCTAATCCAATTTTTTGAGAACCACATTACCTCCGACAGTTAAATGTTTTTCAGTCGGATGTTCCCTATATTCAACCTCGACTTTGTCTGATAACCCCACCACTTTTCTCAAGCTCTTCTTAATATCTTCTCTCCTCTCATCATTTTCATCCATCCCTTTCAACCAAATAGATAAAATCACTTCTTTATCCTTCACAGATGCATTCAACCCACAAATTAAATCATTATGATCACATTGTTCTCCTATAAACGCCAAAATTAAGTCCTCCCAAAATTTATTGCCATATTGTTTCTTGACTTTCAAAATAAAACGACCACCACCTTTATTAGCATCATCTTCCCACATTGGCTTGATGTTCTCCTGAAACAAGAAAAAGTCACATCCGATTGGCAACTGTTCAGGCCTGATCATGTGTTGATAAAAGGCCCAGAAATCTTCTATTGCTGAAAAGACACAAATCTTATTGATGTTCTCTTCATATTTGAAACCCTCCTTCTTCTTTCGATTTAGAGACTGCTTGTAGAAGGAGAAATAAAAGGCAAAGGAACGATGAAGGTTGGTTTTTTTCTGGGAAGGTTTGGATTCTGGATCCATTGAAAAATATTTGTTTAGATTTTTTTTTTAGTGCTTTTAATGATTTGAGTTTGATTTTGATTTTGGATTTTATTTATATAATTATAAAAGAACAAATAAGATCATAAATTTCAAATGAATATAAAGAAATCAGAGTAAAAAATTTGAAAATGAAAATAGAAAAAAAAATAAATAAAAACCGAAAATTTCAAAAATCCAAATTTTATTGAGAAAAAAGAAATTTTTTTATTTATTTTTGATGTATCAAAACACAAAATCTCATCAAATCTTGGGAAGCTCCTCCAAGAAGATCGATTTCTTTCATCAACCTTCTCAAAAACTTTAAGACGAGAAAAATTTAAATTTAAACGATTTGTGGAAATATTTTCACTTTGAAAACATTCTCGGTTCTTTGGCATTTAGAAAAAAAAGGATGAAGCCTGGTTCTTTAATCTTATAATAACTTTTCTTTTAATTATCTGCTTTGACTTTCTTCTCCAATTGCGGCTCCTCATGATGTTTGGTTTCTTCTTCTCTTTCTCTTTTTCCGCTGCCTTCTCCATGTTCGGTGCTTTTCGCCACGCTTTCCTTTTTTACTGATTCCTTCTTCACGGAAGCCTTTTCATTATTTTTTTCAAGGCTTTCCTTTTTAGCAGACGGTTTCTCAACAGGAGCCGTTTTCTCCACTGAGATCTTTTCATGTGATTCGGATTCTTTTTTCGCTGACCCTTTTCCCGCTTTCTCAACTTTTTCTTCCGCCTTCTCCTCTTTTTCTTTTTTTTTCCTGCCTTTGTTCGAAGCCTTTGGTGCTGGCTTTTCCTTTGCCGGCTCATTGACTTTGCCGCTGCTTCGGGTATTGCGCTTTGCGGAGGGATTTGCTTCAACAGGTTTTTCTTGCTTTTTGGCTCGACCTTTGGCTTTTGCCGAGGCCTTGGCTGGAGCTTCTTCAGTTTCTTGGATTGGGTCTTGAACAGCTGGGACGTCTTTAATTGGTTGCGGAGATTTTAAAGGACTTTTAACTTCGTTTAATGTGGGGACTTGTTGAGCAGGAGATTTGGGCTCTTGGTGATTGGAAGGATCCATTTTGGGGAATTTTAAATAAGAAGGGATTTTGATTTGTTTTTTTTTTAGTTTGTTGAGGGAAATTATGAGTATAAATTTTTCTTTGGGAGAGTTTATTAAATTTATAGTTTTTTTTTCGATGAATGAGTTCAAAAAGATAAAATGAAGATGAGATGCACGGATATGATTGGTGGGAAATTTTGTGGGATGGATTTCATTTAAATTTAAATAATTTTTTTTTATTAATTATTTATTAAAGGTATTAATTATGTCTTAAATATATGTATAATTATGTAAATAATTTTCTTCTTTTTATTAGAGAAATTCTGTTTCGTTGTTCTTTGAAACCTAGAATAAATGGTATATATATATTGATCTTGGTGTAAACTCTTTAATTTTTTTTATTAAAATGGCCAATTAATATGTTTATTTTAGATTTTTTCATTTACATTGACTTAACTTAAAAAAAAGATTCAATTTTTTATCAAATGATAAAAACAATCGGGAATTTTTTTTTATGCGAAAATAATCGACTCAGTATTTTCCATAAGTAAATTCAAATTAATTTTTGAAAAAGTTGAAGTACATGAGACATATCGATCAAAACAGAGCTTTTCTCTATAATCCTATTTTGTAATAATTAATTCGGTAAAAATATGAAGAAACTCCTTTTATTTTATTAATAGGAACAAACTTTTGGAAATTTTCAACCCCTGGTACAAAAATTTCATTGAGGCAATTGTTTTCAAAGAAATTAAAAAAAGTCAACTCCTAAAAAAGAAATAAATAAAATCACCCATTAAAAAATCGAAAAAGAAAATCCTTCAGAAATGTACAACAACCTTCATCAAAAAGGCAAGGTTTTTTCTTTATATTCCTATTAAAAATTCCTTTCATTTCTTTCCTTAGTCAACAAATCCCAACATGAATTCCTCTTATCAATCCACCACTCTCCCCCATAATAATCCTACCAATTTCCAATCAAGTTTTGAAAATCCATACAATTCACTCTATATGCAAAATTCTAGAAGAGGATCCTATGATAATAGTATGGGGGGTACCAACTTTTCTGGTTTTTTCTCACCTGCCAACCCTGGGAACTTTTATTCCTTCGAACAACCGATTGTTTTCAACTCGATTTCTAATATAAATTTGCCACAAAAACAGAAAAAAAATTTAAAAAACGACAGTTTTCGACAACAATACCTCGATACCATCAAGGAAGTTTATAAGCCGAGACATAATAAAACTCAAGATTTTAATGAGAAGATGATAGAAAAAGGGTATTTACATGGGGGAGCATTGGATAAAATGAGGGAAATTCACTTACCAGAAAAGAAATTTCCAAAGGATTTCAATTTCAAATATGAAGAAGAGACCAATTCGGTGCAAGAAAGCGGCAACGAATCAACAGAAGAGATCAAGAAATTCCAAGGAGGGGATCAGAAAAAATTTTCAGTGAAAAAAAAATTCAAAGAAGAAAACCACAAAAAGCATTATATGTTGCCTGAAATTGAAAGAAAAAACATCACTGGGTCTTTAGACAAGAACAAATATATAGGGAAAACTCTGTCGTTTCAAGAAAAGAATAGCTTGATTGAAAAGCAGAAAAAAAACATCAGTGTTTTTGAAAAAAGCAAAGATAAGTTGGAAAGTTTTAGAAATATGAAAAACGGAAATGAAGGGAAAGAAACAGAAAGAGCTAAACATAAGACCATTTCAAAAGAATTGGATCAGATCAGAAGAAAGAGCATTAATGATTTAAACATACAAAAAATTGTGAAACAAGAGGAACCGTTGAGAGAATATGGTATCGTGATGAAAAAAAATGTTGAAAATAATTATGAGAATTCAGATGAAAACTCAAAATCCAACCAGACTGAAAAAAAAATCTTCATTGATTCAAAATTTGTTACAACATCAAACCAAACAGAAATCAAAATCACTGCAGATCAAATCAAAAACATCCAAAATTCATTAGAAACATCGCCAAATTTCAGAAAAATATTGCCTGTGAAAATCGAGGAACCTTCTAACAACTTCACTAATGATTCCCCAAATAACAACAATATGAATAATTTGATCAACAAAATTAATAATGATAATAATATTAATGAATTAAATAATGAGAAAAATTTCAAAAACATAGACAACAATATTAATAATTTGAACAACAAAATTGATAATGATAATAATGAATTAAATAATGACAAAATTGTGGAAAACACATTAATTGAAAAAGAAATCATTCCTAATGAACCTTTAGATCTTAATTTGGAACCATCAACTGCTTTAAATCATGACAATGCCATCAAAAGCCAAAGTGAGCCAATGCATAAAACACTTTCTATTAAAGTTGATAACCCTCCTGAAAACGCTATCCTTCAGAAAATGACCATCCCCTTAACAACAGATTCCTTGAATAATTTCCATTCTCAAAATTCCATTACTCCTCTGAACCTTCTTGAAATAATTAAAACCCCAAAATCAGAAGTTGAACATAATGATGAAAATATTGATACACCACTTTCCATTCCATTGAATCTAGAAAAATCAAGACCTCCTGACATTAAAACAAAAAGACACTCCAAATTTGAATCAGCAACAGTAAATTTTGATAAATCGCCTTCTGTATATCATCTTTCCCCTTCGAAATTAAATAGTTCACTTCGTAGAGGAACAAATACCAGTGGTCTTGATAATTCCTTTTCCTTTATGAAGAAGATCTTAGATGATCCAGATAATGATACTGAGGATTATCATCTGAAACATGCTCAAACTTTAAGGAAAATTGTCTTACAACATTGCGATTCTTTGACTAATCATTCAACTCCCACTAATGCCATCATGAAAGATGATTTCAGATTATTATTTAATCAGAAAAATGCCAATTATCAAAAAAAAAAGAAATTCGAAGAAAGAGAAAAAAACCCCAAAAAACAAAAATTAAGAACCTCCATGTCAAAAATAGCCACTCGTTTCAAGAAACAAACCATGAAATTCTTAAAATTATTGACTAATTTATTAAATTCCTTCAGAAACTTTAGTGAAGAAACAAATAGCTTCATTTTTGTTGAATCCAGGGTTCAAAATGATGAAAAACCTTTATTAAATCTCAAGGAAATACTCCGCAAAAAAACGTTAGAAGATCAACAAATTTTAATAAAACCGAAAAAGTTTGTTCTTCAACGATCTGGCACCTTTTTATCAGAAAAATATAACTCAGCTTTTTCTTTCACCTCATCTCCATCTCCGAATACTGAAGAATCGCACAAAGAAATGAACAATACGAAGAATCCGGTTTTTTTAATCAATGTTCATCCTCCTATCAAAGATGAGATTGTCATGGAACATTCTGAAATGGAAGAAAGCCAAAACCCATTCAGACGAAAAAAAACTGACGAACTAGAAAATCTGATGAAAAAAGCTGAGAACATGAGACTAAATGTTGAAGAAGAGCAAGAAAAAATGATGAAAATCCAAGTTTTCCAACATAAAAAGTTATGGAAATTGTCGGTGGGTCTTTTGATCACAAATTTTAAGCTTCTTTTGATAAATGAAAAAGATTTTATGTTTCGAAGTATTCATCCTCCTTTTTCTCTGAATGAATTTCCCCCTCCAGTTTTACAAATCCAGAAGACTCTTGGAAGAAAAGATAAATCATTAAGTCTTTATAAAATTTCAACCGAAATTAAGATTGTCCTTCGAGAGTATGAATTCTCAAGTGCCAGTGAAGATGACCTTTTAAAAAATACTGAGGTTGATGAAGGTAGGCGAAACACTTTGAAAGACTTAGAAGATGAGAGTTATGAGGAAGTTTTTGAGGAGGATGGTGGTTTCATTGAAGATGTTAAGAAATTTGAGAATTATCCTCATTTGAAGTTTTCTTATGAAAGCAGGTTTGATGGAGAATTGGAACCTTTTGGAGTGAGGAAAAAGGCTAATGATTTTTTGAGATGCCTTCCAGAAACTGTAATTCCGATTTCTACAAGTTTAGACCATTCTTTTTTAGCCAATAATTATCGACCACCATTTGACTACAATGAGGAGCTGGATTCGAATATTTTAAGTAAATAACTCTAACATCATGTTTCTTGATGATTATATTAGGGTTTCAAAATATCAACAAGGCCGAATTCAAAATCAATAAATTATCACAGGAAAATCCAACGGCTTTAATAGAGTTCTATAGGATGCATTATGAGGATTTTTTTACAATTAATGGAGATTTTGAAGATGAAATTGTCATTCCAGTTTTTGAGGTAAAAATGATATATTTAGAGTTGATTAAAATCTATTTATAGGTTATGAGTTCTCCAACTTTAAACAAAAAACAAGAAAGTCCAAAACATTTGACTTTACATATTCCTCTAGGAAATAGCAAAGATTTGTTACCTCAATGCTCTCCGATTACGTGCAAAAGTGCTTCAAATCTAGAAAGAAAAGAGACACAATTTTTTCCCTCCAAGCCAAATATCAAGATCATAACAGAAAATGTCAAAGAATCGTCCCTATACAAAACTAAGTCAGATAGGAATCTACTGGGGAAAGCTATTGATAAAGAAAGATCACCATCAAGTGTCTATGAGGAAGATGAGGAAAAGGAAAATGACAAAAGCCAAAATTTTATACAATTACCAATTAGGAACAATATCAGAACTCAAACCACCTTATCAGAAAATCTGGTCCCTCCAACTCACATGGATTTGAATATACCAAATAGGAACAATATCAAAAGCCAAATCACATCATATGAAAATCTAGTGCCTGCCTCGCCCGTGGATTCCAAAATGACTTTAACACCAATGAATAATGAAAAATTTGAAAAGAAATTGAGCTTTTCAATAATGGATACATCCAAAATGCTGATGAGAAAAGATGGCAAAAACAGCGGTGAATTGAGTGCTTTAAAATTTATCAACAATATAAGGAAGAATAAGGATAAACATCTAAACCCCAATTCCAAATTCCAGAAGAGCTCAAAACAATTGCTCACATCAGAAAATGACATGAAATCTTTGGAAAATAACAATAAAATGGATAAAAGCTCGTTATTTTTCAGAAACCAACTAATCACAATAAACAAAATGAAAGGAATGGAAACAGTGGAACAATTTTTTTGGGCCATTAAATATAATAACATCCATAAGGTAGAAAACCAATTTTTTGATGATCTAAAATTGATTTTTTTAAATAAGATTGAAGAATTGCTTTTAATTTATCCATCTATTATGATTGATTCTAGGGATGAAGATAACAATTCCTTTTTAAATGTGGCTGCTCAAATAGGCAATTTCGAAATTGTGAACCTTTTTCTTCTGAAGGGAGCCAATGTTAATATCCAAAATGTAAATTTATTAATTAATTTAATTCTATTTGATAATAAATTTCATTATCAAGAATGATGGTAACACAGCTTTGCATCTAGCTTTATCCTATAATAATGATGCTATTGCTGATAAATTGATCAGTTTTGGTGCTCAAGAGAATATAAAAAACAATGAAGGAAAAACAGCATGGGATATGTATTTAAAAAAATGATTGAGCTAAGCTGAGCTGGATTTTATATTCCAAATTTTTGGAGTTTTCCTGAATTTATTTCCTTTTTCATTTGAAGGGTTTTATATTTACATTGAAATAAATGTATTTTAAGTTTTTTTTATAAACATTATTATAATAAACAAATTAAATAGAGGAATATTTATTTATTTTTTACTAAAAAACCACACTGTAAAATCAAATTTTTCAAACTGAAATTTTTTAGATAAAATAAACCTGAGTCCGCAAAAAACAAATTTGCAGCTCGGCAGAAAAAAACAAAATTTTATCTGTGCTTTTTTTAAAATTAAAATTAAATTAGTCATTTAAATGAATTTGGAAAAACAAATATGATTCTTAAAGTTTTATTTTAATCATTAGAAAGTTATCACTTCTCAGTGGTTTCTTTCATAATTAATTAATAAAAATTTCCAGAAAGGAGAAAAGAACCTCTTAATTATTTTTTTTTGTATTTCAAGAACTATTTTATAATTAATTACTTATGCAGTCGTTCTCTTAATTATATCCATTCTCAATTCCTTTGAATATTGCAAATCCAAATGTTTTTCCACAGCGCTAGCCTCATAAATTATTGCCCTCTTGGCATTAATTAATTTTGTTAATTTCTCGATCTTTAGTTGGAAACCTTCATCTTGAATGGCATTTCTTATTAAAAACAAACAAAAGATAAATTCATTATTTTTAATAAATTTATCTACTTGTCATATTCTAGGACAAACTCATTCAAATTATTGATCAAAGCCTTTAAGCATTCATTAAGTTTTTCAAATCCTTCTTTGGTGAATTGAGTTCTATCCATATTAAAATAAAGTTTAATTATTTTTTAAAATATACTGTGATGCATGAATAACAAAACATTTAAGCTTCGTCATTTTTTTTGCATTCTCGAAAAAAGCTTTGATGCTTTGATTAGTTAATTTATTCCTAAAAAAATTAAATAATATAGGAAATTAATTAAAATAATTACTTCGATATATTGATTGCTAAAACTTCTAATTCTGTCATTCCACCAAGAGCATTCGTCAGACCACAAAATCCAACATCTGTGATGACATTGCTTTTTTTTTTATTAATTTATATTTTTTTAATTAAATGAAAATTACTTTTCAAGACCCAAAACAAGGGTTCTTAAAGTTTTGATTGAAGCAACTTTTTCCTTGATATCATTCAGACCTTCATCGCCCAAATTTGTTCTTATTAAAAAAATAATTTAAAGACATTATAAGACTTGGTAAAATACTCTTCTAAATTCAGATTAATTTCCCTCAGGATCGGGCAGACATTCAAACCTTTCACTAAATTTAAAACCCCTTCATTAGCGGTTTTATTTCTAAAATTACATGATTTTTTTTTCTTTTTGATAAAATAATTACTGTGCCAAAGAAACACTAAGTTGTTCCAAATTTGGAAGAGAAGCCAAAGCTTGGGCAAAGGTTTTGACACCCAACCCAGTCATGTGAGTGCTATTTTAATTGAATTTTTTTTTGAAAGAAATTAAATTTTGTATTACTTTCTCAAATCCAAACTCAAAGAAGTTAAATGGGCTAAAGGCTCAAAAGAAAACCAAAGCATTTTCACTCCATCATCGAATAACTCATTGCTATGAAAAAATTAGAATAAAAAAACTAAAAGTTTGTTTTAACCCTGTCAGAGAAATAACCAATTTTAGAATTTTCGAGATTTTCTGGAAGTTTTTTGAGAAGAGACTCACAGCATAATCATTTAATCCCAAACTATTTAAAAAAGAAATCAATTTTAAACATTTTAATAGCTTTTGAAGTAACTTGTCGAATTGCAACTCAACACTTCTTAAATAAGATTTTGGATCGATGGGACTTTTGATTAAATTAGAAATGAAATCATTGAATTCATTCGGAGATTTGAACTAAAATGATTTAGGAAATTATTACAAATTTTTATAAAGATACCACAAGATCCAATAGAGTTTTCCCCTCCCATTCTGGTTTTTGTTTTTGCTTTTTAAAAGATTTTTCTCATTATTAGATACAAAATGTTTACAGGGGATTGAGCCTCGTCTTGACTTGGAAAGCAGCCCATAAAATTATTTATTTCAGGAAATTAAAATTTATGTTTGAAGATTTGATTATATATTCAACTCTGGTTTTTGGTATTAAATATTGAGGACTTTGTTCAAAATAGGTCGAAAAAATTCGGAAATAAATAAAAACTTAGAAATGGATTATAATTCTGAAAAAAAAGCTTCTCCTGAAAATGATAAATATTCAGATCTTGATCAAATTACCAATGAAAAAAAAGTTTTTAGGTTTGAAGGAAATTCTTTTAAAAAGAATCGGTGAAATATACGAAGCTGTTTTGATGCAAATGTCTTTTTGAATCATTGTTGACTTCAGAAGATGCTATGATAAGTGATGCATTAAACCACACTTCAATAAGAAATGGGTGCAAGGCTCATACAAGCATCTAGATATGACAGATTTGGAAACTCAATTAAAAGAAGCCCAAAAGAAAAGAATTAGTTATCCTGTTGTTCCAAAAGTATACATTTTAATAAAAATGAACATCTATCTAATTATGATAAAAGGATGAAGCTAGAATAACAGTCCAATTATCAGCTGTTTTTTCTGAAGAAGATGTCAATAAAATGGTGTGCTTTCATCAAAATTGGGAAAAAATTACACATTATACAATAATATTTATTTTTGCATTAAAAATCAAATGAAAAAATGATTTCTCTTTAAATGTTTTAAAATTAGATTTAAACTTAATTATAAAAAAGATTTAAAATTGGATAAAAATGATCAAGCTTCATTTTTTGAGCAAGCATTTTGTTTCCCAGGGAGAGAGATACTCAAGTGAATCAAAATAAACGAATTTTATTGATCATTTTTATTAATTCAGAATTGAAGGATGTCCTTTCTAAAAGATTGGTTGAAATCAAGCAAGCAGGAACATGGAAACACGAAAGAGTGATCACCTCCCCGCAAAAACATCAAATCTACTCTGAGGGACGCCAGGTTTTGAATTTCTGTGCCAACAATTATCTAGGTTTAGCAGATAACCCTCAAGTTTATAAAATTCTTTTTTTTTTATATAATTTCTATATTTTTGTAAAAAAAAAAGATTGTGAATGCAGCGAAAAAAGTTTTGGATGAGCGAGGGTTCGGAATGAGTTCTGTGAGGTTTATTTGTGGAACCCAGGTAAAAAAATATTTGAATTATTAATAAAAAGAATTTAAAAAGGACATCCATAAAAAATTGGAAAAAACCATTTCTGAATTTTATGGAAAAGAAGACACTATTTTATATCCAAGTTGTTTTGATGCAAACGGGGGTATTTTTGAATCTCTTTTGGCTCCAGAAGACGCTGTGATCAGTGACGCTTTGAACCATGCATCAATAATTGACGGGATCAGATTATGCAAGGCTACAAAATATAGATATAAACATTTGGATATGGATGATTTAAGAGAACAACTTAAACAAGCCCAAAAACAAAGAGTAAGATTAATTGTGACTGATGGTGTTTTCAGCATGGATGGTGATATAGCACCTTTGGATAAAATTGTCCAATTGGCCAAAGAATATGATGCATTGGTCATGATTGATGAATGCCATGCAGCTGGTTTCCTCGGAAAAAATGGAAAAGGAACCCCTGAATTGTTTGGTGTTCTTGATGAAATTGATATTATCAATGGAACTTTAGGAAAAGCTTTGGGAGGAGCGAGTGGAGGATATACTTCTGCCAACTCTGAAGTTGTGAACATTTTGAGGTTTTTAAAAAAAAAATTCATTGTTCATATTAATATTTTTAAGGCAAACTTCTCGACCTTACTTATTTTCAAATTCTTTGGCTCCTGCAATTACAGGTGCTTCTTTGGAAGTCTTTGAAATCCTGAAAACTCAAGGACATTTAAGAGACAATTTACGAAACAACACAATTTTGTTCAGAACGAGAATGAAAAAGGCAGGATTCAAAATGTTAGGTTTTTTGAAGAAATGTTTTAGAATTTTATGATTATTTCTTATTCTTGTTAGGACATGATGAATGCCCAATAGCACCTGTTTTCTTAGGAGATGCTCGTGTTGCAGGAATTATGGCTGATGAATTATTCAAGGAAGGAATATATGTCATCGGATTTAGCTATCCTGTTGTGCCAAAGGTGAAATTATACTAATATGTCTTAATTATCTTTGGCTTTAAATAAAAAAGGGACAAGCCAGAATAAGAGTGCAATTAAATGCCTCATTTTCTCAAGAGGATGTCAATAAAACAGTTGATGCCTTCATTAAAATCGGGAAACAATTGAAAATCCTTAATTAAAAAAATAAATTTTTCATTAAAATTAAAAAATGCGAAAATTTAGGAAAATAAAATATTTTCTTTGATATCCAAACGATCTTCAATCTTTTATTTGAGTCCAAATTTTTAAAAAAGTAAAATGCAAAAAATATTTATTTTTAAATTCGAGTTTTAAGAGAATTAAAATGGAAAAAATTTTTATAATTATTATACTTGAGCTTTTAAATCAAAG
>Ga0302186_10002371_pt1 | contig 14538 bp, 15 predicted proteins | sample II_Bog_E1_2_FD_198782 | JGI IMG/M metagenome (GOLD analysis project Ga0302186, IMG submission 198782) | Peat permafrost microbial communities from Stordalen Mire near Abisko, Sweden - II_Bog_E1_1 | ecosystem: Environmental > Terrestrial > Soil > Wetlands > Peat | place: Sweden: Abisko... | reverse complement strand
CTTTTTTTTTCTATTTTTCAGCTAACACAAAATCTCATTCGCCTAAACAAATGGCTAAACAAAGAAAATTATTGGTGAATAATTCTATTTTTACGTTTCTCACATTCTTTTAAATAATCATTTTATGATTCATTGTCAGCTTTAGTCTATTTCTTTTCTTTTATGTCCTGATGATCACAAAATCTTTTATAAAATTTTATGATATTTTTTAATCTCCCAGAAACAAAAAGCTTTATATGAAAAATGATTCTGAGCTTAATTTTTTTTCTGCCTAATAAAATGGTTTTAAATAAAAATTATATAATGTTAATTACCATTCATAAATTCATGCATCCATACAACTAAAATAACTTTTTCTTTTTCCTTCATACTTCGATATTTATTCTATAAATTATTAAAATGTTTATAAAACCGTGGTATTATGAAATCTCATTTTATTTTCTACAAAATTCTCAGATGTTGCATATTTATTTGCTTAAAAAGTTATATCGAAAACCCATCCTGATATGTTGGATTACTAAAGGAATATTTATTATATGTTTTATAAATTTCATTTCTTACCTGATAAAAAATACCTTAAAGCAATCATGAAAATTTCTCTTATCTTTTAAATATTTCATCACATATAATCCTTAGAAAAATCCCATTCTAGAATGCATGGGTAAAAGAAAAAAATACTCATTAGCAATCATTATTTCATTATTATCGTGAGTTATGCTTCTGATAAATTATTAAATCTCTACAAAAAAAAAATTCGAAAGACATTTATAATATTTTTAAACAAGGTACAGGGTTTTTGCATTTGTTTTTGTAATTACACACTTTTTTTCTCTCGATTCCAAAAATCCTATTCATTTTTAGAAGCTTGCTTGTAAATAAAAATAAAAATACTTGCTCTAATACACAATTATCATCCATCATCATGATTCGTTTTTTATCTGATAAAATTCGATGTTTTAAATTCATTTTCGAAAAAAATTCTATTATCATTATGGTCTTCCTGTGACAATATCATTATCGTCATGAAATTTTTGTATAATTTATTTATCTGAAAAGCATTACCTTTCATAAAATTTCATGATTTTTTATTTTTTTGGCATTTTTGCGAATGATTCCTAAATTTTTTCGATAATAAAAACATCATTCTACTTTCCTGAAGCTTCGTTTGTCTTATCTCGATGGTGAAAATAATCATAATGATGGTTAAAATAATCATAATGATGGTCAGAATAAATAGACATTTTTTCAGAGAGACTTTTATTATTTTTAAATTTATTATTAAAACACTTCCAATTTAGAAATTTAATAATTTTTTCCAAAAGACATACAATCTAAAAAAGGTGAAATCTGTGTTAATTAGGGATTGCATGCCGACAAATCATTGCATCAGGCTATTTAGTTTCATACTTCTAGATTAAATATTATTTTTACTTCTAAAATATTTGTTTTTTTATAAATAATACAATTTTAGATGAAATGCATGATGCTTAAAATAATCCTTTTATTGCTGACTGAGTTCCTAGCTGAATACTCCTCTTTCTTAAAGTAAAATTCTTTGTTGTTTATTAATTTATATAAAATATAAAATTTTCATCCTGTTTTTACAATTTAGTCATTTTTGCAAACATTCATAACTAGATGCATAATTATAGGAAAAAATTGGCTTTTAATCTAGAACCGAACACCTCATATTTTTATGTATATTCATGTAATTTCATTTTATTTCATATTTTCATTACAATAAAATAAAATGAAATAGAATAGGTTTTCTCATCCATAATGATTGCAAATAAGATGAAAATCTTCTGATTTATTTTTATATTTCTGGATAAATTTATAAAATAATAAATGTCTAATCATGTATGCAAAGCTTTTCAGGATTGTTGTAATAATTTATTATTTATTTTTAGATTTTATTCGAGTGACCATTAATTTTAAAATTCAGTTTGCACTAGGAAAATTTCCAATACAATTTCATATTTTCATGAAGTTTTATTAATTTTTATTGGTTATTTTACATAAACGATACTTCCTAATGTTTGCTGAGAAGATAATAAGGTATAATTAAAAAAAAAAAACATTTATGAATAAAATCTAGAAAATGAATATTTAATCAGTATTTACATAAACCAAAGAATTTCACGCGCATCCTGAGAAATAATGAGAACAGATTACCAATAGCATTCAGATTTGTTTTGCTTTCCTACATGATCATCTGTAATATTTTATTTAAATAAATAATATATATAGATTATGTATATTAAAATAATGTCTGACGTTGTAAAATGTTTAATTCATAAATTTTGCATATTTCATTTTAATTTTATCTTTAATGATGAAGAATATCATTTGTATAGTTTAAATAAAATCGAAAAAATTTTTAATTTTAAATTTTATTCTGATTTTTTACACGAGAAATTCTCCTATGCGTTTTTGTTATTATGTTTTACCAATGATGATGAAATTTATTTTATAGCACAATCAGATTTTAATATTTTACAATTTTCACAGCACAATGCTGATAAAAAATTATTTCATACAATAAATAATATTTGCATTCTTCATAATAAAAACGAAATTTGCAGAGTTTAATAAATTTAATTATATTATTAATGAAATAATATAATGAAATTTTATTTATTTTGTTTAAATTAAGTAAATTTTAAATATATTTCAAAAATATTTTTAATAATTTCTGTTTTTCTTGAATGATTCTTTTGTTTTTCTCAAGAATTACATTGATAAAGAAAAAGAAGAAATTTAATTAGTTTTTTTTTGTTTACAATTGTTCAAACATTTCAAGTTTATTTTCTTCACACTATTTGAATAATTGTTATTTTCTTTATACTGACATAATTATGTTTCAATTTGAAATACGAATCTTTTAGCACAAACATCGCCTTTTCATTTTCATCCTCCTTGATTATATCATTTCCTGAATAAAGGTTGGAATTATAGAGAAAAACCTTCCATTGTTGTGAAGAAATAGTTATGGCTCCGGAAAATTTAGGAATAGGAAAATTCGAGAATTTTTTATTCCAGGAAATTCCGGGAATTTTTTTTAGAAAAAATCCCGGAAAATCCAGGAATTTTTTTAAAACCCATAAGTCAATGGAGATAAAGAATGATCAATTGGAAAGGAATCTTCAGGGTTTTCCATTGGGATTTATTTGAAATAATGAAAAATGTTATATTTTTAAAAGAAAAAGAGACTTTTTAAATTTTGACTTAAAATAACAGAAAATTTAAGGTTTTTTAATTAAAAAAACGTGAAAATTTTGAGAATTTAAAGGCTTTTTTGAATAGAGCAAAAAAACGCGATTTTCTATGAAATGATAAGCGAATTTCAAACTTTTTCAGTCTTTTTTGAAGCCGATGTTGATGTTTTAAGCGAGCGAAAAATGAGGAAAATAGGGTCAATTTATATGAAATCAAAGACAGAATTTTCTCATTAAGAATAATTGCATTTTTAGTTGTTTTTTCATGCCAAAAATCGAAGATTTTATTGAGTTTTTGGCTTGAAAGCTTCTTTTCCAGGGTTTCCAATCGATTTCTCATGGCTTTTTGATTAAAAATAGTCATTTTAAGAGAAAATAGCGTTTTTTTGAGCTTTCTCTTTCTAATTTGATTAAAAACAGGCTCATATTTGGCTTTTTTCTGTTGATAGTTCTCATGAATTATAGCTAAAACTCTTCTTTTTAGTCTTTTTTCAAAGGAAATAGAGATTTCCCTTCTAATAAGGAACTTTTTCTCTTTAAATTCAACGAATTTCTTGAAATTAATGAAGCTTTTCCTCAATAAATTCCTCTTAAAAAGCAACAAACTCTTATATTTCTTCTCCATATATTCGCATTTCTTAAATAGAAGAACTTCAATATATTGAAAAACCTCTGCTTTTTGGCTTTAAAATATTGAAAAACCTTGAGACTTTTGCTTTTTTCTTCATTTCTTTCATATTTTCTTTTTTTTTCTAGCGTTTTCTTTGAAAATTTCCAAGGCTTTCTTCATAATTTTCCTTTCATAAAGGTCTAAAGCCCTACAAATCTTAGTGATTTCTCTTTTTTTCTTCAAATGAAGTTTTTTCCAAGCATTAAAAATCTGTTTTTTCTTCGAATTCATATTTTTTTCTTCATTTTTATTTAAATTTTCAAATTCAAAGTCTGGAATTTTCTTTTTTTTTCCCAATTATTCCAAATAAAATAGCAATAATTTACTATTCCAAAAGAAATGCTTCCTGAAGAAATAAAGGCTCGAAAATCGAATTCCTTGAAGCGACGAGTCCGAATATGTGATTCCGATTTTGTCCTTGGCAAAAGTCTCAAAATCATTGTTAATATATAACCTTATATGAACCCTTTAATTTTATTGCCTAATGTATTCTAGACTCTACTTCTTTTGCTATTGACCAATATACTTGTGACAAATAAATGCTTTCTAGAAAAAGGTTCCTTATCTAATTATAAAAATTAAGCTTCTTTTTCTAGGAGATGGACTCACAATATATGGATCAATATATGGATTGATTTTCCTGATAATCTTTCAATTCGTCTCAATAAACTCCCTGATTAATTATGCATTGGCCGCATGGAAAGAATACCTTATATGGTATTTTAAAATTTTCTCGATTAAATGAATGAAAAATCTAATATAATCTTTATTTTCTTTTATTTTTAGCATCCCCCTCGTAATTATTTCGATGAAAAGGATATAAAACAATGATTTAAATGCCCTGGGAAGCCTTGGAAGCCTTGGAAGCCACCGAGAGCCCATCATTGTAGAGTATGTAGACGATGTGTTTTTAGGGTTAGTTTTTGTCATTATTATATAAAGAAAAAATAAGAATTTATTAGATGGATCACATTGCGAATGGGTGGATAATTGTGTAGGTATTAAAAATCAGAAGAATTTCATGTTATTCTTGATATATACCATCATGAAATGCTTCATGGCTTTCGTGTTTTTTCTGCTGACTTTTGTCTTATGGCTACAAGATAAAGATGCCAAAGGCTTGAGACAACAAATGAAATGGGAAATCATCGGATGTGGGATAATTGGAATTTTGTCAATCTTTTTCATCATTTTCTGTTGCGATTTCCTTGTGGATCAAATCGAAGGCATCAAAACCAACATAACCACTGTCGAATCTTATAAGGAATTTTTCGGAAAACGTGTGTATTTTAATTAATAGATGTTTGAATGGAAGGGGTGACTATTATTTTTTATTTATTAGAGGCTAGTTTCAGATATAATTTGGAGAAAATTTTTGGGGAGTTTTGGATCTGGTTGATGCCTTTTGGAGGAGGAAATGCGAATTTTTTAGAGGGACTTTATAGAGATAAAAATGGAGGAAATGGAGAGAATCTAGATAAAAATAGACTATATTATTTGAAATATAAAGCAAGGTGAAAACAATTTAAAGGATAATTATTTAGTGGTTTTCATCAAAAGACAAGTTCTCAAAATTTTCGAACAATTTAAATCTTTTCGACCTCGTTTGGTAAGATTTGAGTCCGAAATTTGTATTGTTATAAAAATTTTATATTTTGATTTTCAGAGAAAGAAGTATTGTTCTTTTCTTTTTTAATTAAGATGTTTTTTGAATGTTCTAGAAAAATTTGAAATCATAATTTGCATTTTGATTCCGATCGGATCAAAAAAAAATTGATTAAATACAAATTTTTGAGTCTGATTAGATAATAAAAAAAATTATTTGTTCAAAAACAAGCATTCGAATTTTCATAAAAACCATGATTTTTGAGTTCAACATTGCTTCCCCACACATTCAAAATGAATATTTTGACAAAGTTTCAAGATCCTTTGATTTCAAAATGATTCGCATGTCCCATTGGTTTCCAGAACAATATAAGAATGATCTTAATTATGATGATATTATCCAAGATTCTGGCACCGGGGGTCAACAAAACAAAGGAATAACTAAAGAATCCATCAAAAAGGGCTTTTACGAAGGAAGCAAAAAAGATAAATCCATATCAGAAAAACCTTCAAAGCACATGACCAAAATGACAAGAGATGGAATCAGCAAAAGTAAGTTAAGTGCCAGCTGTGTAGAGTTGAATGATGGAAACAACGATGAACTTGCTATTTCTGGCATCTTCTTCCGAAAATTGCTTTTGATCCAAAATCAAATAAATGACATTGAGTTTGATCAAGAGTATTCTTTAGAAGATTACCGTCTCATTTTTGAAATATTATGGGAAAACAGACCCTTGATCGATATGTCCCTTTTTCAGGACTTTAAGGAAGATGATTTCAATAATTTATTTCAAAATACTTCATTTGAAGATAAAGAAGGACTAGCAAAAAATTATAATTTTCCCTCTATGTTTTTCATGAAACTTATGGTGGAGTCCATGACATTTTTGAGAAAGATAACTGATTTTTCTGCAATAAAAGAAAATGAGATTCAAATGTGCAAAAATCTATTTTTTTCTGCCAACAAATCTTTGGAACAAATGAAGAAACTTTTATTTATTTCAGTGAATCATGATATTAACTTTGGCAAGAGCTTCTTCCATTTTTTAGATAGTATTAAACTTATGAAAACAAATCTCCAGAATTATGATCTATTTTTTAAAAATCTATTTTTTAAGAATCAACAAAAAAAGAAACAGAACCTTGTTTGGTCAAGCATTAATTTGGATTGGGGGCAAATTGAAAAAGAAATACGATTTTTTTTTGAAAGCCTGGTGAAAAAACTAATTTTAAAGAATCATCCCAAATTTTTTGAGCAACTAGTATTTCATATGCAACTTGCTGAACCTTTGGGGAAGATTATTTGGGATCGTGTTGCTGCGACGAGAGAGTATCTTTCTAAAAAAATAAATGAAAAACAGGAGGATTTTGATACAAAACCCAACGCCGATCAAACATATCAACTTTTTAACAAGAATTTTTCAATCGCAAATCTCATTTTTTATTTTGATGATAATTGTGATGATGAGATTTTTCTGCCTTTGAACGATCCTGATTATCCAGTCTTCTCAATTCATGATCTTGATAGTATGTCCTACAATCATTTGAGAGATGAACAAAAACTAGCTCTCCTCCAATATGCATATCACAAAACAAGCCCTTTAGAAGAAATTAAGTACGATAAAATGGAACTTAATCATTCCGAAAAAGCTCTTTTAGGGTATATTTACCAAAATTCTAAAAAGATCATAAAGAAATTGACTGAACTTCTGAAAGATCAGAATCATGATTTAACCCCATTCAAATCCATAGATATTCAAGTCTATACTTTCAGATACTCGTGTGTGTATTGTGAATCATTACTTTCAAACCCCAATACTGTTCTTTTCAATTGCTTACTAAAAGAGTTTTTGCAATTGCACCCCAATGATGATTATCCCTTTCAGATCTCACACGAATCAATTTGCATATATAAAGTGCTTTCATTTACTTTATATATGCAAAATTCTGCCTTTGAAGATAAAGAGAAAAATGTACCTCAATATAAAAAAAGCAAATATTTGCAAAAGGATTATGTTGCCAAAGATTTTTTTTCGTATGAATTTTTGAAACGATATTTAACTGGACAATCGAAGTTCTATCACAAGAGAACATTTTTTGTTTCAGGAGTAAAAGAAGATGGAAAATCCTTCAAAACCTATTTGAAGAAATTTAAACACAATGAAATTGCAGTTGCAAAAATATTAAATTCGAGAGCAGAAAGGTTTATTTTTACATTTTCTTTTAATTTATTTATTTCTTATAATACAGTCAAGACAAGATTTGGGAAAATCTACCAAAAGAAGAAGAAGTACAAATTTTGATGCCTGAAAAGAACTTATCTTTTGATTTTAAGGAAAAACCAAAGGAAATAAAACAAGAAGAGATAGAAAAAGTGACCACTCTCCTTGAAAAAACGACTTTTGAGAAGAAAACAAATAAAAAACAAAAAGTTGAGAATAAAGTGGAAGTGGAAGAGAAAAGTGCTAAAGTGTCGAACAAAATTTTTCCTAAAGATCCACCAATAAAGCCGAAAAATAAGAACAAAAACAATAAAAATAAAAAGAAAAAGAAAAACTAAATTGAAAATGAAAATGAAATGTAAAGATTAAATATCCAAAAATTAATTCAGTCAATCACGATAAAAGGGAAAAAACAAATTATAAATAAATTTTCAATAACTTGAAATATTTTTATTATGTTTTTCCAATAGTTTTTTTTTTTTTTTATAAAAATTATTTTTAAAATCATGATGAAAATCTTATTATTTATTTTTTCGAGAGAAATTTATTTTGAAGGAAATTAATTTTTGTTTTTTTAATTAAATTTTTCTTGATTTCAAAAGAAAAATATGTGTTTTCTTAAAGAATATTCCTCAGAAATTTTATTAGTCAATAATCTTCATATTTTGAAGGAAAAGAAATATAAATCAACCAAAAGAAAAAATCACAAAGAAAAAAATCAAATGAATAATGAATTTATGGTTTACTCTTACAAAAGCTAGAGTTGTGATAAATGTTCTTAAGAATGAAACAGTTTAATCAGATTTATATAATAGGATGGCCCATTGCCCAATGTAAAAATAAATATAATTTCCTTTCTCGTATGTCACCCAGGCTCCAAAGCTGTTTCCGACAATACATTGCCAGGTAAGTCCGAATTTTTTGTCGAATTCCCTTTTCAAAAATGCTGCGATTTCCTTTAATTCCTTTTTGTTGCCCTCTACTATATATTTCTCCATCGCTTCACTTGCCTTTTCATAAACCACAGGAAGCATTTCCGGTTTCATATCCACGTTTTTTATCACAATTTTTCGGTCCCCCATTATTATGAGCAAAGATTTTTCTTTCTACAAAAAAAAACTGTTTTGTTTTTTTCAAATTAAATAAATTAATTGGTTTTTTTTCTTTTCTAAAAACACTTCTAAAAGTGTCAAAAAAAGAGATTAATTTTTTTTTCGAGAGAAATTGGTCTCAGTAATCCCATTTGTTTTTTCAAATTAAAAAAATGAAATTTTGGTGATTTATATAAATCAAGTCATTTTTTTAATAAAAGTAAGTCATTTAAAAAAAATTCTTTCATTATTCAAGAAATTAAATTTTTTTGTTGAGAAGAATATTTGTCTCATTTAGCACTTTTGTAACATTCACTTTTCCCTCTATTTGTATATTTTGTGTCTTTGATCTTTCTAATTCGTTAATTTCCTTCTCTGGATAGCTGTTTTCCTTATCTAAAATATCTGCTTTATCAAAAGTTTTTGCGTTGGTGTCCACAATTTTTGGAGTTTCAACATTTTGCTCTTGCTCATTTCTGAATTTGTTTTCAAAGGAAAAGAGCCTTGAAAAGTTATTTTCTTTCTGAATTAAAATGATGTTGGGAAATTCCTTTGAGATTCTTTTAAATTCCGGAAACATTATTAGGGAATTATCTCTTTGTGGAATTTTTGTCTCATTTTCCTTATTTTTTTCATGAATCCTCAAACTTTGTGTAATTTCGATCATTTCTTTCGGACTTTCTTTATTTTCAATATTCTCTGAATTTATTTTCCTATTCTCGACCTTTTCTGATTGTGTAAGTGGATGCTTCTCCTCCTCCTTTTTCTCAATTTTCTTTTCTTCATTCATAAATTCATTTGTTTCTTTTTTAACTGATAATGTCATACTGCTTTTCTTCTGTAAAAACCCAGAAAGAACTTGGTCCAGATCCCCACCATTAACGTTAAAATCATTAAGGCTCTCTGAGATGTTCAAAGGGAAGTTTTCATCAAAATCTTCATTTTTTTCCTCATTTTTCTCATTTTTCTCATTTTTCTTTTCCTCTTCTTCATTTTTTATTTTTTCTTTTTGATTTTTTTCAAATTCTTCCTCATAATTTTGACTAGCTTGCAGAAGCATATCAGCAATATTTCTTGTTTCTTTCGAGCTTTTTCTTAAAGAATTTTCATCTAAAGTGTTACCTCGATTAAAAACAACAAGCATGTTCTTCTTCTGAATAGGACTATCATTATTGCTTTGTAGGGCCATTTGTTTATTTTTTTCCTCAATTTCTTTCAACAGGTAATATGAGCTCATTTGTGGCATTTTCATGGTTTTCGAATTATTTTGTTTATCAGACTGTAGGAGAGGGTTGATTTGAAAAGGTGATGGTAAAGGGTCATTTTCATTAGCTTTTTCGAATGGGAGGCAGTTATCAGTTTTGGCCTTATGAATAATATCAAAATTTTCTTTTTTTGGATTTTTTGGGATAATTTGAATAGTTTTCAGTTTTTTTACTTTGGATTTAAGTAAATTAGTTGATTTCAATTTATTATCTTTTGAGGTTATATGGGAGGTTCTATTGTTGAACACTGTATTGCGTAATTTCTTTTCTTCATTTTTTTCAAAGGAGGTCCGATTAATTATGGCATCATTAGACATGCAGTTATCAGAATTTAGACTGAATAGTAGAAGATCTTTCTCTTTATTGACGTTTTTTAAATTTTTTTCTGGATTTTTCTTAAAATTTGGAGATTTCTTCGATGAGGTTTGAGCTTTTGTTTGGGAAACACTTGAATTCGTTGTTTTTTTATCTGTGCAATGAAGAGATTTAGTTGGGGACTTATTTTTCTTCTTCGTTGGAGTTTTTATATTATCATTAATTAGGCTTTTATTTTCTGAATTGAATTTTTCAGGAAGATTCTTACAAGTTTCAAAATCAATTTCATTGAATTTCCATGGTATCTCTGAAATCTTCCTTGTTTTACTATGGGCACCTGGAAACCCCAGCCTCAATTCCTCCTGGGCTTCTTCATATATCGATCTAGAAACAAAAGGCTTGGCTTGTGGTTTTTCTCCTTTCTGCTTCTCATTTGGCTCAAAATAATTCGAATAATATAGATTCAAAGGCTTGGTTTTTTTTGCATACTCAATCAAAGGAGATGTGATCTTGATTTCAGGGGCTCTTTGATTGAAATTATGAACTAAAGTGTTATTTTTTTGATTTCCGTTCCATTTGTTAAAAAAACTTCTAAAACCATCAAAAACATTGGTTTCAAAGGTTTTTTCTAATGCCACTTTATTTTTTGTATGAATCACTCCTTTAAATCCCCCTTTTATTAAAAAAAATCATTTTATTTCATATTAATTTTTTTTGGTGGGATTATACTTATTAATTCATGAGGATAACCCATCCCTGATTTGATCAATTCTTTGCAGAAATTATTTTCGAAATAACCATACATATAGGTGTCATCTTTGAAATTATGATATACCCCTATTCCTGTCATATTGCCTCCTCTGAATTGCCCATCATATATTTCATTTGGCTGGGAGACTCTTCCTAAACCTACCATCAATCCTTTCTAATTCATAAATATATTTCGAAATCATTTTCAAAAAATACTTCAAAATTGCCTAAACAAAATAATGTCTTCGATTCGAAAAAAACACCTAAACCAGAGGCATCTCCTCCTTCAGCAAATCCCAAATATTCCAATTTATGAGATAAATTTATATGACAAATGAGCTCTTCTTCCTTGTTTTTATTGAGTTCTTGACAAATTTTCTCGATCATCTCATCGAATTTCAAGAAGAATCTTCGAAATTGCGAATCTTCGAGAAATTTTACAAAACCCTGTTCATTTTGAACCTTTTTCTCACATATAACATCTCCATTTTCGTTTCGAATTTTTGCAACTCCCTCCTTTTTATCAAAAAAATAAGAAATATCAACTTCTTGATTCTCATGCCATGAGCCTAAATATATATCACCTGATGAACATCGATAAAGGCCCATGCTTTCTAAATTATTATTTGCGAAAGAACCGTAAAAAATGGATTTATTTGAGAAAATCAAAAGGCCCGTCCCTTCCAATTTATATTCTTTCAAATGACCGATGTACATTTCACCTGTATCCCAATAAAATATGCCTGGTTCCATGGTTTGTGGCAAAAAAGCATAACTTTTCAACACACCGTTTTGAAATTCGCAAGAAAGTAGTGTTTTTTTTAACATAAAAAAAAATTTATTGTTTTTTAACAATTTTTTTTTCAAATAGAAAAATTCCAAAAAAATATCAAGAAAATTATAACTTTTTTGATATTTAATATATGAAAAATCACCCAAACCCAGGGAAAAAACTATTAAGGCTTGAGATAAAAGAACTTTGCAATGAAAGAAAGGCTCCCTTGGACATTCAATATAATTTTCCTGCTCTTTCTGAGGAATTTATTGAAAAAGCACAACCAGAGGAAAAATTGCAATTAATAAACGAATATCTAAAGCAGCAAAAGCAAGGCCTTAAAGATTATAAGAAACTGGAGCAAAAAATGTTGGAAAAAGATCACAAAAAAGAGATGTTTTTATTAAAATACAATACAGTAAATAGCCTTTCATATTAAAAAAGAATAAACTAACACATTTTATAAAAAGTTCGATGGTTTCCCTAAACATCCGAAGTTTTTTCAAAAGCGCATCAAAGAACAAGAAATTTTCTCCAATTTCCCCTTTCAAACCCAACGTTTTTGGGATAAAAAAACATCTACTTCTACACAGAAAAAACCATGGAATTATATCACACATTATTCAAATTGTTTCGACACCAAAACTAATAACAATGGTGAAAATGCTCCCAATAAACTGAAATTAGCCAAGATGACAGACCATGGCACGGATACAAAAAACCTATGGGAAAATTTCACTCATCCTCATGAAAATTTCGAAAGAGCTGATGTCGATGAATGGGATTTCAAAATAAAACGCGTGCAAAAGAAACCTGGAGTATTTGTTCCAAATACAAAGTCTGCGGGTTTTTTTGATAAAACTTTGAAAGATTATCTATAAATAGAAAATTGTAGAAAACTAAATGACTTGAAAAACTATTTTATATAAAAAAAATTTTTTAATTTAAAAAGTTTTTTTTAATTTTTTTTAACTTTTTTCAGAATTTTTTTCCATTCATAAAAATAAATATTCATAATTTCCATTATTTCTTTCAAAAATCATAAAAAAATGATCAACCCTTATGCATTATTTTTATACATCTTTTCATACCATTTTCTTCCTTCATTATCTTTAAACATTTATGTGGATAGTACAGTGACTACTTGCACTCAAGACTGTGGCACTTCCCCTCAAAATCCCTTCACCTACTTAGATGTGGCAATGATAACTCTTGACCAAATCATTGAAAATAATCAAAATACTAGCACTCAATACCCTTCTATCTCCAACAATTTCAATCCTACCAACACAAACATCACCATTTTACTTTCAATAGCAGGCACTTATGATTTTATTTATGCAAATTTAACCACTACACGTCCATGCAATTCTTCAGTGGATCAATGTGTGTTTCCATATTTTTTGCATAATTTTTCTTCATTATCATCAATAACATTTCAACCATATTCTCCTAATAGCACTGTTCCTATTTCCTTTGTCACCATCAATGTTAATACTCAAAGAGTAATTTTCTATACCAATTACACATTAACGATCACATTCAACCAAATTATATTTAATGGGAATAATATATGGTCAGATGATTGTGCTGATTGTGGAGTTCCATCCTCTCCTTATGGTTTATTTATGCTTTGGCCTTTTGCAGGAGGACAGATCAAAAGCCTTTTGACAAATGGGCAGAATCCAAAACTATCTTTTCTGAATTGCACAGTGGAAAATTTTGTTGTTTCCAAATTAAACCATTCCTACTCATTTTTTATTGGTTATATGGAGATAGATCCTTATTATTATACACAGGATATTACTGCAGATATGAATTTGATCAAATTGCTTATCGTGTTGAATTTGTGTTACGTTAATTCTAATTATTTTCCGACTGCTATTTTTTCTGTGCAAAAAGCTGATTTTCAAGTTTATAACTCAACATTCAATGCTTCATCTATTTATTCAATAATGACAATCTCTGATATTTGGAATTCACAAACCAATGTTACTTTTTACAATGTTACTTTTCAATTTAGTCTTTTTGTCATTCAATCCGCATTCAATTCAACTATTAATTTTACCAATGTGTCCTTTTCGTCCATAACTAATAATAATTTTGGAGCAATTCTAAATTTTAATGATTCTGTCATTGTTTTCATGGAACACTGTACTTTAACACAAAGCCAAATACCGATTTTTTGCTCATTTATAAATTCGAGTGATTTGACATTAGATACTTTCAGTGTTAATAGTGTTAATCTTACAAATTATCTTTTTGCATTTATTGATAATAATAATGTACATTTATCATCTTCTATTGCTATCAGTTTATTAGAAATCAACCCATGGGAGAATATTCAAAATTATCCCAATTTGTTTTATTTCGAACAGAATAATAATATCAATATAACAGTTGAGAATTTTACTATTATTTATCTACCAAGTGAATATCTGATATCTGTGTTCGCTTTTTCGACCAATAACACATTATATTTATCAAACTCTTCAATTTTCATATTTGGAAATTTTTATTCCATTTTTAACTTGACGACAAATTATAACAACTTTGTCATTAATCAAGCCAATGTAAATTATTTAAATGGAACAATTACCCCTTCAATGAATTTATTGACTATTTTC
>Ga0302186_10002368_pt1 | contig 14544 bp, 8 predicted proteins | sample II_Bog_E1_2_FD_198782 | JGI IMG/M metagenome (GOLD analysis project Ga0302186, IMG submission 198782) | Peat permafrost microbial communities from Stordalen Mire near Abisko, Sweden - II_Bog_E1_1 | ecosystem: Environmental > Terrestrial > Soil > Wetlands > Peat | place: Sweden: Abisko, Stordalen... | reverse complement strand
CTTTAGAGAAATGACTAAAATCAAAAGAAAATCACTTATTCATTGGTTCTCAGTAGTCTTTTTCTTTCGATTTGTTTTCAGCAAATTACTTCCTACTATGGATTAATTGGTGGAGTGTCGGGAATTCTTATTGCCTGTTTAATTCCAACTTTTTGTACAATGAAGATGATTGGAATTAGTCATAAAGACGTTAAAATTATCATTTACATAGCTGTAATTAGTATTTTAGCATTTATTGGAGGATTTTTATCTGTGATAGACCCAGCTTGACCTTGATTTGTTAATATAATACTACTAATATTCATATAATCAGCTTTGAGTGTCAAAAATGTCAAAAAAATCAATTTCTTAAATATTTTAGACTGAATTGATATAGCCAATAAAATGATAGAAACTTGAAATTACTAATATTCGTATTAAGTTTAGATCTTGAGTAAATTAATTGTATTAAAAGCTTTATAGTATCAAGAATAGTATCAAGGCTGATTTAGCCAACATAGCATTATTTATTAATATTGTCGATTACTTATAACTACTTAATATCCCAGCTCTTGAAGAACCCACCTTTCCAATTTAACAACTGATTTGACATCAAGGCTTAATATTTATGAAAAACATTAAAAAAGACCTTCAATCTATTAATCATAGTATATTTTGTAAGATATTAGAGTGACAATGGTCATTATCCAGCCAACATTCTCATATGTGAGGGTAAATTGAGTGCGAATCGCCCACTTAATTAATAAACTCAGTGCAAGATTTATCAAAAAAGGTTAAGATGTTTCAAAGATTATCTGCACAGTTTTTTCATTGTATGGCAATAATGGAATATTGAGTTCTGATAATGAAAATACTTCCTCTTCGGAAATAAAATCACTTTATAGACTATTTTCATTTTCTTCCATTATTACAAGAGATACATTTGTTGCATTTTTTAATTGAATTTGGGAAAACAATTTTTATGATTTATTGCTAATTTTCTTTGGGATTGCTGATTAGTATCTTATCACTTAGTTAGATTTTAATGAAGTTTGTTAATTTGAATTCAAGATATTGATACTGCCTATAAACTCAACAGAAGGAGTTTGCTAAGGAATAATTTGATCTATTTCTAATTTTTTCATTTTATCAGCAATGGAAATTCTCTTCGACTGACCCATTTATTAAGCTTTATTTACCAATTTTATGGAAACATCTGAAATTGTTCTCTTGTTGTTTGAATCCATCGTATTGACTTTAAATTTATTTATCCTTAGATCTGCCTATAGTCTTTCCTTTTTTTCCTTAATAAGATTCTGATGATTTGAAATCATTGATTTTTTAGAAGAGTAAATGGACAACTTCATTTAATTGTCTAGAATATTAAAACATTAGAAGAGTTTTTAATATAGTGATGGAGTTGCAATAAGGGAGTTAATGAAAATATAGACCTTATGAAAGATACCATTTTTCTAAAATGACTCTAGATCAAAAATTTTAATCATGTTTGACGAATGAATTTATTGAAAAAGAGGAACTTAGCTTTAAAATTGCATTCCATAAATGTGAGAAATTAAGCAAGCATTAACAGATTTGCAAGAATTAATCAAAACTTGTTGACCAGCTCTCTGTTTACGTTCTTAATCATGAGTAGTTGGATAGTTTGATGAAGATTAGCATTATCCTTTCATTTTTAGAAAATAATATAAAATAATTGATCAAAGGAATTTGATAAAGTTGCATTTGTTTAAAGGATAATGAACTGGTAAAAAAATTTATGATATTTATGTTTAATGGGCAATCTATATATTGATTTGATTACTCTAAAACTCTTATAATATTAATGGATAGCAATACTGTCACCAAAGGGATACTTAAATTTAAGAGTACAGGAAGTGCAGCACAAAAAAAAACAACCGTCGAGCTTCCACCCAAACAATTACCTCCCGCATCATAAAAAACTGAAAAAACAAAAATAGAAGAGAAGGTGATATCCAAAAAAGAGGACAAAGAAATGACTACAAAAACTGCAGCAGAACGAGCATTCGAATTGGCTAAAAAAACGAGGTTAATTCATAAATATTCCGATAAGAATCAGCCGTCTATCCGAGAAAGATTATAAAAACGCAATAAAATTCTTTCTAAGCTTCCTGATCACTAGGATTTGTACAAAACAGGCGAAAAAATTCAGCAAGGATATTGATTATCTTTATTTTAAATTTATCAATCTATTACTTCTTAAATTGTATTTTGATTATAGTTTTAAGACAAATATTTATTAATGATTATGAGGGAAATTGAGCCTATTCTGGTAATATTTGGTGATAAGTATGTAAAATTTACAAGCTAATAGGTAGTATTTAAAAATCATATTTTAATTTCCTAATTATTATGCTTTATGATAAGATTCAGCTGTACCTCTTGATGAATCTCGTGGCTTATTTCAACATCAAGGGAATCATTTTTTTGAAATTCTTTTAGAATTATTTCACCTTTTCTATGCATCTCTAATTATATTTTATCCTTATCAATATAAGCTGTTGATTGATTCCAACTCACATCCTTAATCAGATTATAAATTGGAACGTATATGGTGGCACTGCGAAGTCCCAGTCTAATAATAAATCCTTTTGTTCTGATCTTTTCCCTTCTCAAGTAAAGGTATAAATTAATAAAACATTCAGCAACACTTTGCTTTAGTCTTTTGCTACGAGCTCTTGCTCGATTTATAAGTTCTATCTATTCCTATAGCTGGACTATCTCACAGTTTTTTAATTGTTGCCCATTTATGCATTTTTAAAGCTGCTCGTGAACCATGAGATCAGCAAATCGTCGCACAGGAGAAGTAAAGTGAGTATAATATTCTAGACTGAGACCAAAGTGTCCTTTATAAGTGTTAAGATAACGAGTGTATATGGCATATTCTTGTATCTGTATCGCTTTTAGAAGGAGTAACTGTTTTAATCCATCATCAATTTCCTCCTTCTCAAATAGATCTTTAAAATCCTTTTAAAGATGCATCATATCATCGACTCTAAATTTGACTCCTAGTTAAGAAACATAATCATTTAAATGTTCAATGTTGTAGTCCAAAGGTTTAGGATGATAGATGATCAAGCTATGCACTCCAAAATCTTGTACTAGTTTTTTAGCAACTTAGCAATTTGTCATAATCATGAATTCTTCAACAAGTTTTTAGCTTTATATACGTTTCTTAACTCCAATATTAACTGGGATATTATTTTAGTCCAGTTGAAATATGACCTCATTTTTATCAAATATTTATGTATTGTTGCGCTTTTTGCGTCGATTGGTAGCCACTGTCCTCAGGATTAACAACTTTTAATACATCTATTGATATTCAGTATTGGTTAAATCCTTTTCTTTCATCAATTTTGATGAATCTATATTCCCATCCATGATGTCTTGAGCTTATTCATATGAAAGTTGAGCCACACTTTGCACAACTGTCTTTTGAAATTTTTTCTAAATAATTTTGCCTTCAATATCTATTTTAAAGAAAGCGGTAAAGGCTAATCTTCTCTTTTTGCTTTTGAGAGCTAAAAGCTCAACGAGTTCAGGTGGTAGCATGTGAATTGTTTTGTGAGGCAAATATGTCGAAGTACCCTTCTTTGCAATCTAGCTACGATTTATTAAGTGTTTATATGAACTTACATCAGAGATATGTACTCCTAGTTCATAGAGACCATTTCCTAAGGATTATAGAGACAATCCATCCTCAATATCAACGGAATCCTTTGGATCTATCGTAAATACCATTGAATGGAATTATTTATGATCCTTGATTGGAAGATACTATTGACGTTTAGCCTTAGATAAAGGCCGTGTATGAGTAAACGTTGTTTTCTCATCTGATATCTAAAGGCAGTGAAGAAGCACTTCTCCCTCAGCCTCAGGAGTTTTGTAATCCTTTTGAAACACACTGAGAATGCATCCCTTGGGATATTGTTCTTCATAGTTCCAACAGAGGATTTGAGCCCAATAATATCTTTCCTCGAGTTATTTGCGGATCTCAATGTAAGAAAGATTTTGGTCTTGAAAAAATGGTGATTGAGGGACATCAAAGGGTGGAAGCTTGTGATTGACTGGTATACCTTGAATATGGATGCCTTAGCTGTCTTCGGTGATTTTGAGAGTGCATAATATTTGCTTGCCATCACAAATGTATGGGCAATATTTTATACCTACGACGACTGCATTGATGATTTCACGGCTTCCCTTACGCTTTGATTGAATTTGGCGACGAACCTCTGTCCAATAGACCTGTGCTCCGTGGAGGATTTTGAGTCCATGAGCATCATAGACCTCAATTCTGCGAGAAATATATGGACACTAAATGATGGCGGTGTCGTTACGATATCCGCTTTGGACAAAGTAGACTCCCTAGTTGAGGTTATTGTAGGAGTTCATAGTTAATTTATAACATATTTGGCACTCTTAATCACAAATAAATCTTAGTTACATATTAACAATAAAAGATCATATTTGTATTAACTGTCCTAGTTTCTTAATCTCATGAGAAAACTTAATTCTGTTTAAGTATTATAGTTTCTAAAACTCTTACTATCAACTATGTGTTTTAATTTTGCATCTTCATCTATCATAAATTTACCATATATTTTATTTTGTTGAAAAATCACCACAATTATTAAAATCACCCTACTGCAAAATTGATTACTTGATTAGACCCCAAATATTCCATTGATATCCCAACTAACTTATTACGAAAGTAATATTCAATTTATAATCGGTTTTATATTTCTTAATAATATTTGAATGAGCTCTATTGGTTTTCAAAAATATATCACCAACACTGATCAAAGACAAAAATTTAAAAAACAATGCCTCAAGAACAAAAATATTCTATTCGAAAATGATCAACTGCAAATTGGGTGTAAAATCATTCCACTCTATGATTTTTATTCATCTTTCAACTATCTTCAAATCAATCTTTTCGTCGGAAACAAGACTGATAAAGCCTTGGATAATTTTAAAGTGGATTTTAGGGGCACCAATAATTTAGAGCTTTTTGTCGAGGAAAAAAACAGAAGCATCAAAGAAAGGACTCAATATAAAGAAAGAATTATTGTTGGCTGTAATAATTATGAAGAAGAAATATTACTTTTAATGGATTTTCAGTCTTCCCTGCTCACTTTAAAATCTTCGCCAATTCCTCTGACGCTCTTCAATTTTTGCATATTTAACTCTGGGGAAAGTATCCCTGGTTCTCTCCAAACTGAGAGTGATCTTCAGCAATTCTTATAGCACAAATACGAGTTCACTTAATAGAACAACCTAACCGTAAATCCAATGCTTTTCAAAAAAGGTATAAAAATTTAAATGTAAAAATATTTACCTAACTTGGTTAAAATCTGTGATGGAGTCTACCTAGGTCACTTTTCAACTAAAACTCTCATAAATGAGTATACTCTTACTATGAAAATTATCTAATAAGGTGTTCTACGTCTGGGACTGTCTAGTAATGAATATAATCTCTTTTAATCTCTTTTCAATAATATTCGATTTCTTTTCGAATGAAAATTGATCAATTTATAATTTTATTGATTAGCAATTCACTTGTTTTGTTAATTATTAATAGATGCTCAGTACTGTATTTATAAAAGCTATTCTCTTATGCTATTAAATCAAGATATAATATTTTTGAATGAAAACAATACCCTCTATATTCTATGGTACCGCTTGGAAGAAAGAAAGAACTGCTGAGTTAGTATAGCTTGCTTTAAAATCTGGATTTAGAGCCATTGATACAGCTTGTCAGCCAAAACATTACCAAGAAGCTGGAGTAGGCGAAGGTATATTGAGATCAGGTATTCCACGAGATCAAATCTTTCTACAAACAAAATTTACTCCTGTTGATGGCCAAGATCCGAATAAAATTCCTTATGATCCCAAATCTTAATTGAAAACTCAAGTTCGTACTTCTCTATAAGCTTCCCTTAAAAATCTGAAAACTTAATACTTAGACTCTCTTGTCCTTCATAGTCCGCTCAGCATGCCAAAAACTCTTTAAGTTTGGTAAATATTCTAATAATTTGTCAAAAATGGTCAAGTAAAGTATATAGGTTTAAGTAATTGCTATAATATAAAATTTTTTAAAACTTTATACGAAAAATCTCAAATAAAACCCACTTTCCTTCAGAATCGGTTTTATAAATAAACCAACTATGATCACGAACTGCGTTAATTTTGTAGATAGCATAAAATATTTTATCAAAGTTTTTGGACGCTAACAGCCAATCCTCATATATTGGTATCAAAATAAATGAAGTAATTAAGTAAAAAATATGATAAGACCCCTTAGCAATTATTTTATGCAATCGTTATTGGAGAAAATATAATACCATTAATCGGAACGACTTCAAGTAAACACATGAAACAGGACCTAGAAGTTGCAAACATTGTCATGGCTAAAGAAGATAGAGAGATAATTTTAAAACTTTTAAAATGATTTATAATCAAACATTCCAAAGCTATTATATATTAATAATAATTTTTATTTACTATGAAGAGCACATGAAATAAACCTAAACTTAATCATCTAGATTTTTTATTCATCTTTGTGCATGGTGCTTGATTTCTCACAAATTCTTTAGCGTTGCTTTAGATGTAGCCCTTCTGTGCTATCTCATCCATCTTCGAGTAATCTTATCTCATTTTTTTAGCTTCAGTTACTCCATATTATCTTTCAGCAATTTAAAATAATTTTTTCTCAGAAGTATCAATCTTCATCAATTCAATCCAATGTCCCATACTTGTCAATATCATGCCTCCACTAGGATATTTCAGTAAAACATGGCCAGCTGTCCCTTAGTAAGAACCAATTTTAGAAGAATAGTTGTTTTTAGGAGCTTTTAGAGTACTTACTACTGTTAGGACTTCGAGCTTGAAAGCATGGTTTTTTAGTTTATCACTGTTAACACAATAAACAATAGTTTCTCCTGCTGCCATAATGTTACATCTTCCCTCCTCACACATATCCCCTAGTATTTGAAGCTGAGCTGAAGGACATTATTTAAGTTGATTAGGTGTAAAACGTATTTCAAAATTTCCTGAGTACTATGAGGTTTGCACAAAGGGGTTTGGACCTAATTAATATTTTTAATTCCAATTATTAATTAAGGCCTTGAGACTAAAATCACTAAACATAGCCATATGTCCTTTATCAATGATCATTTTTAAAAATTTAAAAAGATTGTCTGGTCCTTCACTAAATTTTCTGCCAGCATATCCTCCACAACATTCCCAATTAAAAACAACACAGTCATTATCAACTTATTTGATTGTCTTCATTAATCTGATTGAGATATCATCCTTGGGGCTTCCATTAAAGGCACTAATTAGAGAATCAATATAATATGAATCACAAGCATAAACTTATACTTTTGTACCTTAGATGGATTTTTGCTCAACATTTCGAAAAAGATCATCATAACTTCCTCCACTATTCAAAGTAACAATAACCGCAACTATTTTTTTATTTTTATCTTCTTCTTTATCGTTCAATAATTTCATAGTTCCTTCATTTTGAGGAATCCTGCTTTGGTTATAATCTTGTTTTTCCTCTACATCATAATTATTGAAATAATTTTGTTGAACTTCATCTACATTTACTGGAGGGGTTGTATTTTGATTTTAACTTGATTTTTGTTTATTTCCCATTCCTTAATTTTAATTATTAGATGCTATAAAATCTAATAGTTTAACATTTAAATATATCTTTCTATTTAATTCTGATCATCACTAATAAAATCTTTGATAATGAGGATTTTTATCATCATTCGGTGTTCAAAATTTTTGAGACTATTGGATCGCTTGTAAAAAATAGAATTCTAAATTTATTTAATCCAATCTCAGTCATTTCTTAGAAATCTTAGTATCACCTTTGTTAAAAATATTCAAAATAAAAATGAGAACTTTGTTTGAGGAAAATGAAGAAGTAATTAAATATCCTAAAAGTCAATTTAATTATAAAATCATAAATTACGTAATATTAAAAAAATGTAAGTATCATTAATTGATCAGTCCTTCTTTGGAAGAATACCAGATTAATAGATTAATCTTAAGAAATTAAAGAGAAAATTCAGGAAACACATACCATCGATTATTAATTATTGCCAAAAAATGGCAAGAAAACTCAAGAAAAGAAATTAGTATCAAGGAATATTATTTCCTCATGATTATGAATAAGAGGATTCTACGGATATTTAGATCACACTTCAAAGATAATATAATCAAGCGGCACCTTATCTTTTTTATCTTTCCAAAGCTAATCTTTTTATTGATAATCATCATCTCAAGATCATGAAAAAAGGAGCTCCAGTGTCAGTAAAATTTGATTTTCTTGGATATGGAAAAGTTATATGGTTTGCGGATTGGGTTTAAAAGCCATAAAATACTTTTTTAATCGGAGTAACTGATTCGAATTGGATCCTGATAATTTCTGTTTTGGAAAAAGAGTTTTTCAAATATCGTATATAGGAAAAAAATACACGTTAAAACAGCAAAATAGTCAGCGTTTACACATTTCATGAAAATCTGTATATTTTTTCCTAAAAATAATGCCATGTTGTTCAATATAAAAATCTTAAAAAATCGAATAAAGGGTTAAATCGAATTCTCCAAAACAATGTGACTGAAAAAAGAATCACAAAAGGAGTAGGAATATAAAGTAACAATAAATTTTATATATTTGCGTTGGTATAAAATATGCTTATTATGCAAATGATTTAAGTTGGATTATTATTAAAAAAAGAGAATAATAAAACAATCCTTTTTCGCTCAGAAGAAGGAAATCTCTTAAATATTCAAATTTTTCCGAAAAAAACAAATAACGCTATTAATCAAATCATTATAGCATTTGCAACAAGTAAATAAGTGATAATAATGAGTTATTATTTAGATACTTAGTTTTCCTCCATTCTTGCAAGAAAAGCAAACCCGAATCTATCGTGGAGAAATTTTAAGAAGATATAAGCCCCATTTATTACATTTATCACTAGATAAAATTACCTCTTATGTGCAATAGCCTTTAAATACAAATTATATTTTATTAAATTATGGTCGGACTACTGTGAAATTTCTCGAAGAATTAAATTTGAGTATCCAATTGAATATATTGGCTAGATGGGGTTTGATTCTGGAATAATTATAGTTTTAAATTTGTCCCTCAAAGATTTACAAAAGAAAAGAATACTTTTAACACATTAGAACAAATTAATCTCATTTAATCAATGCGTAAATATCTAACTGGTCGATAAATTTCAATTAAATATCTAGATAAATTCTGCCTCCGCAATTGATTGTCAGGATATTAAAAAATCTCTAATGATCTTTGACAAGAAATAGATTTTAATATTGAATAATAACCAAATCTAAAGAATAGTCCTAAATACTTGGAAAAACATATATTCTGAAATGGTGTAAACTGAAAACATTAAATTGCTTAAATTTTTAATACTACTTAAACATATTCAATCTCCATTATTATATAAACCTTCTAATTTTGAAGGATTGGAATCCTTCTTTCCCAAGTAAACTCATGAAGAAAAGCAGATTCTTCTATAATATTACTATATCATGAATATGAAACCATAACGAATTGATTTAACTTAAAATCCTCAACTTATGATTCCTTTTATTATTTAACATAAGATCAATAATCTATCAGAGGAAATGATAGAAAAACTTATGGATTGGTGTGTTAATATTGATAAAAGACTAGTATAATAAATGATTATTGGTGGATCAGAATGTGGGTGGGAAATAGCTGTCAGCTAGGGTTGGATTAGAGCTTTCAAAATTATGGTTGAAAGAGGTATGGAAATCTAGATGCCGATTCTTAAGCTTTATTCAATGGCTCTTTCTCAAAAAACTATAATTATCTAATAAAGTGGCACATCAAAAGAATAATTAACATAATTGGGCAAACGCTATGTCGACCAAATCGTTGAATATATACTGTTTATTTTAACATCATTTTATACTGATCTTTTAGGAGATGGTTACAATCTGGAATTTAAGCATTTTATTCTGGTTATGCTGCAAGAATAAGTTTGGAATTTTATGATTAAATTTGCACCTCAAAAATCTGTGAACATAATTTCTTCTTTGTTTATCTATAAATGCAGAATAACCGAAATCAATCGATACAGTTTTAAGAAATTTTTAAGTTTTAATAAAAAATTTAGTGAATTAGTTTTATCTCAAGGTTATTCAAATAGTTAGATTCTTCTTTCTCATATGTCTTAAACATTTCGCTTACTCAACGCCTCGTATTTTAAATAATAATTGCTCTTGGAGCACAGCAAGCTATTGATCTTAAAATATCAAGAATATTGCTATATTAACAGGAATAAATCGAGTAATCTAATGTAAGAAATGAAAATGTATAAATTATTTAATAATTAATTCGATGAATCACAGAAATTTTCTCAAGAATTCGTTGACATGAGTGAAAAATTGAATTCAAAGATATATTTTTCCTTCCATAAATAATATTTGAAATCAATTCTATTGACTCTCTCAAAAAATTAAAATTAAAACCTTTAAAATATCTATCGATAATTTAGAAAATATGAACAGAATGATTTCGATGAAAATGATTTTGAATGCGAAATGATTGACTTTTTAATTTATGTTTGGAAATAAACTTACTTTAAAATTTTAAAAGAAGCATGCAAGGAGAAAATCACGGCCAATTCAGAAATATTTAGTTTCTAAGAAAAAGATAAAAAGATCAAGAGATTGGTAAAGCAATAAATTCGACTATTTTTGGCTTAGATATAACAATAAAATTTTAAATATCAATATCTGGTCATCCACATAATGATGTCTATTGATATTGACAGCGAGTTTACTTCCCGAATATTTAATAAATTTTTGAGATGCAAAAACAATCTCGTAAAAAACAGAATATTTTTATGGTTAAAGTAAACTTTGCCTTTAAATACTTCCCTTCAAGAAGAGTTAATCCATCGATTGAAAGAAGTGATCTATTTCAATGAATAGGCATCCAGATAAATTTTATAAAAATTTTATAAAGGAAAATAGAAATAGATTATTAATAAAATCGATAATGATCCGAATCTTCAATTAGAATATGTTGAATTGATTATAAAAGATGCAAGCTAAGTTGTCGAAAAATATTATACTAATTTATATATAGAACTTATTCTTAAACTGAAGCCCCAGGAATTAATTCCCATTCTAAACACAAATAATGATTTAATTTAGTACGACATCTTATAAATTTTGAAAATGACACTCAAAATGGGAGACTTTTAACAGAAGAATTAAATTTTAATCAATCTTTACGAAAAAGAAGGATAAATAATTAAATGCATAAATACCTATCTAAATAGAATTGAACATCTCGTTTACAGTTATATAACTTTAACATAAAAACATTATTTCGATGTATAATAATAATTTTAATAAATTTTTAATAGGAGCTATTTATTACCCGTTCACGATAATTACAATTCTTAAAAAACTCGGTTAGTTGAAGAAATAGCTTTTAGATACTAGGAATCAATTAAACTCATTTTTAGGCAGCATCAACTACATTATAAATTTATTGAGATTTACTTGAATAGGTTTACTTCTCTACTTTAAAATACCGCTAAGCAAAATTATAAGTACAAAGATCATTATGTTAAATTTATTTCATAGTATTTTGGCACCTTTATTATTCTACTCTTTGAAAGACGTATTTTACATCATTTAAGTACGTGGATTAAAGGATACTCTGGAAAACTTGACTTTTTAATACAAATTATTGAATATTTTATCCAAGGATACGATACATTAAAATTACAATTTGTAATTTTAAAAAGTATGGTCAGTATGGAGAGAGGAATTCTTGTGAAAGAAATTCATTCAACCTTAAAGAAACTAGAATTTTGTATCAGCTCACAATCAATTTGCTATGTTTGTAATCGCACTTTCAATTTTTAAAACATTGAATTCCATGCCCTCTTATTTAATTGTGGGCATTTATATCATAAATCTTGCATAGATCAAGTCAACGGATATGATTTTTGCTATCATTGTATCAGTAAAAATCAATACAAATCTTTAATAGAAAATGTAGAAAATGACTAGCATCGCTTGTGTCTTGTAGATTTACTGGATAAATACAGGCAGAAAAAAATTCAAATGAAAAAATCAACTATAGAAAGAGAAGGTAAACAAAAAACTGCACTGATAAGTATTGAAAAAAAGAGAATGAATCGTCTTGGAATTTATGATAAAAAAGTAACAGCGATTGGAAATCAAGCTGAAATAATTGATCTAAAGTTAATGATTGAAGAATATTACACAACTAAAAATGATCGATGAATATTTATATTTGATATATATTTTAATAATAATTAAGATGTTGATATAATTGGGCAATTTGGTTTCTATCTTTTGTTAAAATGATGATGCTTTATTAATTAATTTCACAATTTTCTGCATATTACTTACTGATCCTTAAATAATCAAATAAATGTATTGATAAGAAATAAAATAATCAGGAAAAAATATATTGAAATAACTTCCTATATCTAATTTTAATCCTGACTAATGAATTATTTTATTACATTATTTCAATTTTTGTATTTACCTCGAATAGTTGCTATTAGTGTCCCTTCGTTTTATTGAATACTTCTAGAGTTTAATTTTTTTATGTAATTTTGATATTTTTATAATATATTTTTTGGATTTTTGAATTCTTACTTTCTGCTTGAATCTAATTGATTGTTTATAATATTTCCCTATTCTTAAATATTATTTTAATGAGGCTCATATCTTTCATGATTTACAAATTGATTTTTACTTAAATCCTTCTCATTTTATTCAAACGTGGCTCCTATATCTTTTTAAATACGATTTTTTATCTGTTGCTGAATTGAAAAATTATCAGTAATAACTGGTTTCATCTCTTTGAATTAAGTGAGCAAAGGAAAACCTATCTTTTATAAATTTTACCTTTGATCATATAGCCTTTCATAATTTTATTGAGACAATAGAGTTTCATAAGCTATCATTCCTAATATAATTTGAGCCAAAGACATTAACATTATAGCAGACGATATAGACAACAGAATTGTAAGCATAGTTTGCACAAAAGTAGTTTGGCAATTATTCATAAAGTTGAAATCGATTTGAAAAGTTAGAAAATAGCCAAATATCATAATTGAGGATAATCCTGATAATGAAGTTAATATATATGATCCCTTCAGACGTAATTGAGTTGGTATGGTTTGGGTAATAAGCGGTTGTATAATAAGGACGCATTGAATGAGTTCAATTATAATAGCTAAAATAGCAGGAATGAATATGGCAAGTAGAATAGTTTGAAAATTGTTATATTTGGTCAAGTAGTAGGTGTGAGTACAATTATTGATGCCCATTGGTGTTAAATAGCCAAATCCTGTATAGCCTTGAATCGACATAGCAATAACTAAAATGATTAGTAGAATAAAATTAAAGCAACTAGCCACTAAAAGATATATAAGCTTACTTTTAAGAGATTTTTATAGAGGCAGCATAATTATTAGTCAGATATTATTATTAATGATCAAATACCTCGGTTTATTATAACTCTTAATCATAAATTATTTTAAAATAACACTGATGCAATATTTCATGCATAATCTCAAAGATATTCTTTTTATGTCGATAGAATCACAAAATTCAAATTGTTTAACTGTTAGTTTTAATGTAAGTTATAATTTTTAAATCACATCACTTTTGCTATGCTGCTTCAAGACTACCAAGAATATCGATCGTAAATTCGCAATATATGCTTCCCAGACATTTAACAAAAGTTTATTGATCAGCATAATAAATCTATTGCAAAGTGGCATTAGTAAAGATATGTTCCCAAATTGCACTAATTTTAGCTTGAGTTTGACGCTCATAAAACATTCAACAAGGAATGGCGAACAACTCCTACTTTTAATGGGAAGCAGGATTTCGATAACAATGACAACCTTCACCGCCAAGTTTTATCACTACTTCGGAGCTTTTTATTAAGCGAAATTAAGGATTTTAGATAATATATCAAATTAACGACAGATCTCGGACTGTTCAGCATCATGCTCAGTAAGATTGAAGTTTTGCGATACAAGCATTCGGAGTTTAATCTTATTTATTATATGTTTATAGCTAATAAAAGAGTAATTCGCTTATTTCTGAAATTGAGAGAAGCCATTGTGGCAGATGGTACTTTTTAAAAGATGAAATTTCACCCGATTTCAGTGCATAATCCTGCTAAATATTCAGCCAAATAGATTTATTTAAATGAGATAAAGGTGTCTGCTTAAAAATGGGAAGACTTCATGAATATAGTTGGCTTTACTCATGATCCTGAATTTACCAAAGCAGCTTTCTAAGAACGCCAAGAGTAATTTTAATGGTATTTAGAGTAAATGGAGTAGAATTCGTAGAGTATTGTCTTTGGCTTAGCAAACAACAAAATAATCTATCGCCCACGAAATGATTCTCAATATTTTAAATAACAATATCAATTTATTT
>Ga0302186_10002367_pt1 | contig 14546 bp, 15 predicted proteins | sample II_Bog_E1_2_FD_198782 | JGI IMG/M metagenome (GOLD analysis project Ga0302186, IMG submission 198782) | Peat permafrost microbial communities from Stordalen Mire near Abisko, Sweden - II_Bog_E1_1 | ecosystem: Environmental > Terrestrial > Soil > Wetlands > Peat | place: Sweden: Abisko... | reverse complement strand
TCATTTTTTACTTTAAGAAAAATAACTAACCAACAAATTTTTTATGCAAATCTCCAGAGTTTTTTGACTATTTTTTTTCAAAAAAATTTTTAGAAATGAAAAAATTGTTTAAATATATGGAAAAAAAATTCTCAAAAACTAATTTTTTTTGGCAATTAATTTAAAATATAATGAGTACTACATATTCACTAATTTTTTGAAGATAAATCAGCCCATCCTTTTAGAAAACTGTTACGAATGGAACTATAACAACAAATCATTTGCGAGTCACTTTGCTGATTAAGGCTACTTGCCAACGTTGAACTATAATTCTGGAATTCCTCAGAATCTTTCTTCAAAGTCGATGGATCTAATAAAACCTTTATAGATTCTGCAAGACAATAAGGGAGAGACAAAATCAATTTCAATCGGATTTGATAGATGATTTCATGATTGTGCATTTGAGTAGGATTATGTTGGCCGTTGAAAGCACTTATCTGAACAAAGTTTCCAGCTTCAAATTTTAATCTTTCAGGTGATACCTGAAAATAATTTCCTTGCTTATAGGAAAGATAACCTTTTTCATGAGCAAATTCATGAAAACCCGCACTAAGAAGACATAAAACCCCTTTATAAGATTTCGTTGCATCCTGAATGAAGGAAATATTGAAACCTAAAGAAAAATCTGGCAAATTTATCGCAACATCGCTTGAAATTCCCACACTAAACCCAAACAATTTATCCTCCATTGTTGAAAGGATATCATTTAAATGCTTTTTGGTCTCTTCCATATCTTTCTGGAAAAATGAATCAGGCTGATGAGGATAATTGACTTGGCAAAATGTTTGGATGTTTGCTTTTAAGAGCCTCCCCCAAGCTAAAAAGTAATTTTGACCGAGTTTGATTTGTGGAAAGACAATACATAAAATCGAAACTATAGCATCCTCAGCTTCATACCAATTTCTTTTTGTTATAGTAGAATTAGTTAGCAACGGCAGGAGTAGTTCGCGCTCCAATAAACAAAGCCGAAATTGGGCAAGCTCAATCGCTTTTTGGTCAAACTTTAAAGTGTTAAGCATCAAGAGCCAGTGGTAAATTGAGATGAATGAATAAGAGAAGGCGAAGGAATGGCGAAAGGAAGAGATCACTAAGACCTTCAAGAGAGTGCTCAGTGAACGGAGATTCTTCAACCTTTTGATGCATTCATAATCAGACCAGAATTTATTGAGAGTTCTCTGATCTGAATAAAGAAAAGACTTGAGAGATTTTTGTAATATTTGAAGGGTGAACCAGAAACATCCATCAAAATCATTTATTTTGAGATGATTTGACACATGAATTCCAAGAGCATCAGGGAATTCCAGTTTTCTGTTAGTAAATGCTATCATATCTATTTGAACTTTTTTTGTCTCCTTAACAAATTCTGGATTTTTTCTCTTAAAAAGAGGAAAACTTCGTTCTGAAAATTGTAGAAGTTCGATGTAAAATTGATCAAGGGCATCGTTAGGTATTTTGTTTTGATAATCCTTAATGGCGGAGTCAAAGTTTGGAATAATTGCAGATAAATCGTCTAACTTCTTAGATTGTACTTTGATTTGGTTTATTGGAAGGAGATTTGTGAGATTTGGGATTTCCAAAACTTTTACTCTCCAACCTTCATCAATGAGATTTTCATTCATTTTAAACTCTCTTTTTTATTTTAAATTTCGAAAGAGAAAGAACTATTTATATCTTTTGATCTCAAAAAGAGACTTCAAAATGAGTAATTTTAGGAAGTTTATTTTCACTTAACTAAAAATTGTGAAAAAAAACCAAAAAAAATTTAGAAAAAATTTCATTCTTTCTTTATTTCGGTTTTGTTTTTAAAAATAATCAGAGATTATTTTGTTGAAAATAAAAAAAAATGAAAAATAAAAAAAAAAAATTAAAAGGATCAAGAGAAAATACAATAATTTGTTTAAATAATTGTGTATTTGAAAATCAAATAGTCATCATTAAAAATATTTTTGTAAACAATTTTATCCTTAAGAGATTTCAAATTCAATATTCTCAACTATTGGATTCGGAACTTTAAAACATTTATGAGAACACCCCGAAGGACAAATTTCATTTTGCTTAAACCATTCAGACCAACATTTAACATGTCCACTATGTGAGCAGTATTGGCACCACAAAATCAAACCTCTCATGGGCAGTTTACTGAAAATTGAAATAAAACAAATGGCAAATTTTTATTTTAACCAAACAGCGCATTTAGACATTTTTTTGCATTTTTCATTTCCACATATAAATTTTTGACTTGGATCTATTGATTTCTTACAGCTTCCACATGCTGGGATAAACGTAGTTGATTTCTATAAAAGAAAATAAGAAGATGAATGAAAAAAAAAAAATTGTAAATTATGAGAATTTTTCCAAAACTTTGTTCGTGTTTTTAATTTCAATGATATTCGAATTTTTGACGCATTCGTTTGCCAATTTGTGTAAATTATGAGTCCTCAATAATTCTATATAGGAGTGTGTCCATAATCTCACTTGATTTTCAGGAATATTGACTTTCCCTCGAATTGCTAAATATATCTGGAAAGCATGCAACAACTCTCCATCATCAATTAAAGATTGAAGAGTGTTCAACAGGGTCATATTTGTCATTTGATTGATTTGATTACTGACCTCTTCTTGTTTTTTTTCCTCGATGTTCATGTTATTAATCATAGATTTATTGTAGTCATTGACGCAATTTTTCTTTATCAATATCATCTCATCTTCAATCATGATATTTTTCAATTCTAATTCTTGTTGAAACTTTTCCCCGAACTTCTCAAAATATTCATATAATGTCTCCAAATCGATTTCTCCTTCTACGGACTCCCCTTTTTCCACTTTAGGAGGATTATGTGTAGTTGAATCAGGGGTTTTCAATTCTCCAAATTTTTGTTGACTCATCATCGAATTTGGAGTCATTTGATTCCAAAGCATTTGATCATCTTCTGATTTGATCATGCTTTTGATTTCATTGGTCTGGGAAGGAGAACGAGCACCTTTATCTTCTCTTTGATAAAATTTTGTTTTAAAAGATTTTTTTTTGAAAGAAAACTTTTGAGGGTAAAAAATATTTAAAAGATTTTTCCAGAATAAAGAAACTATGAATTTCTTTTTTTCTTCTGCCAAATGTGAATTATGTTCTATTATTTCTTTTAAGTTTCCTTTCTTCTGATATTTTTGAGAGAAATATTTTACTTCTTCTTCAAAATCCATCGTTTCTTCATCGAAGGATTTTGGGACTAAAAAATCATTTAAACATCTTAAAAAACAATAGAGCAACCATTCAACATCAGAATTGGTGTAGGAAAATGTTCTTTCAAATTGTAAATGCAGGGGTTTGTTGGGTCTTTCAAATTTTTAAACAGCTTTGTTTTGTCATAAAACTCTGATCGAAAAATCAAATTATTTTCTTTGTCGAAATTCAGAGGGTTTTTATTTGTATAATTATAATAATAATAAGCTTCTTCGAATTTATGTAAAACAACACTTGAATCTTTGGATGAGGTTATAATATAACCCTCTTGTTCATTAAAAACGAAATCTGTGATGCTTTCTTTATGTCCTCTAAAGACAAATTGTGGGTGGTAGATTGAGTTGATATTCCAAACAGATAATATGTTGTCCATTGTCAATGAACAAGAGTAAAGATGATCAAAACGCTTTTTGCTCCATTTTAAAGTTCCCAATCCAGCGACATTTTGAATCTTTAATATAAATTCAATGCTTGAATCAGGTTGTATTTCCCAAAGCTATAGATTCAATTTATTAAAAAAATAAATATGGGGGGGCTGATACTTTAATCTCTTTATCTAAAGATCCAGATGCAAAAGTATTTGGAAAATATGGATTCCAATCAATGGTTGTGAGTATTTTCTTAAATAAAAGGGTAGGCTCATTGATTATTTAAAATTTCTTAGATACTGAATGCACTTGCTTCATGGAACATATTTCTTTTTGGTAATTTCTGATATCGATAAGCTACTTAAAAAATAAAGACAAACTATCTTTTAGCATTGTCGAGAAATTACATCGATGGTTGAAGGTTCGTATGTTGCCAAGATAAGATATTCTTTTAAAGGGGAAAATTTTAGGTCTTTAATTCCATCATTCCGAGTTATTTGAGCCACTGGTTTATTGATATTTATATCCTTGACTTTATAATGACGAAATATTCAAGAAAAATATAAAAACCCAAAGTTTTATAAGTCCATCTTGGGAGCCCGTAATTATGTTATCTTGTTTAAAAGGGTTCCAATTAACCTTATTTACAGCGGTGTTTGATAATGTTTCATAGGGTTTGACTATGTATTTTAAGCATTTTAATCTACTATTTATATTTACATCCCGAAAGGCCACCTTGTCCAATGTCCCATATTATAAAATTCCCATTTAAAGAAGCAGATGCCACTTTATCTATTTCATATGAATTAATCCTTCACAAAAAAAAGTGAAAATTTTATACTCATAAATGGACTCCATTCTAAATGAATAATGTGCTGCTTCTTGACACTTTTGGAATTCGGTTTTATTAAAAATTTGTTTTCGTTTTCAATATCCGGCCGAATCTCGATGATTTTCAAGGCTAAATTGCAAATGAATTTAATATTTTTCTATAAAAAGACTGTCTATTCCTCCAGCTGCTACCACACTACAATCCTTGTTGCATGCCAAGGTTCTGATATGGGTTTTTGTGAAATGAATGGTGTGTCTATTAGGAATAGTAAATTCATGGGCCGAAATCATTCGATTAATTTCAAAATATTTATTTTTTTTTCAAAACAAGTAAAAATTGAAAAAAATTTTCTTTGATAAGAACAAAAAATTATAAAAAATTTGACTGTAAAAAAGTTTTTAATTATAAAAAAAAATTGATGAATTATTAATTAAAAACTTTGGGGACATAAAAAAAAATTCTTATCATTATTATTAAAATTAAATGAATGCATCAAACTAATAAGTCCAATTATATTCTTCATATTTTTTACGATCATATTGGAAGTTGCTGCGCAAAAGGTTTAAACAAAAAAACTCTTTGAAAGACTCGTTTTCTTCAATTCTCGGTGAATTTCTCAAACGTTCAAAATAAGCATCCCATTCTATTTTTGCTGCTTTGAGCGCAAAGCTGTCTCCAAAGAGAATTTCCGAAGGGAGATCAATTTCTTGAAACCCTAAATTCGAAATCAAGATGTTCACTAATTCTGTAAGGTTCACAAAATCTTTATATTGTTTAGTAACTTTTAGCAAGGTTCGAATTTCATGTCGGTTATAAAATGTTTCTTTCAAGTCGACATTATAAAACACGCATAATGAGTCGTTCCCTGAGTTTTTCATTACTATTCCTTTGACGGAGCGCAAATTAATTTGAACGAGATTAAAATTAATCCCGTTTACGATTTGTTTTTTGCATTCATCTAATTTACCATAAGAAATTCATAACTCAAAAATAAAAACTTACGTAAATTTATAAGACTATTGAATTTCTTGTTCAAAGTAAGTGGATTGCGGAACTTGTCTTCATCTCTTTCTTCATAAATATGATGAAAGATAACATTTTCCCTTTGTTTCTCAACAAATCTCGGTGAATTCGTTCTCAATAGAGCACTTGATCTTGCAAAGGGCGTATAAGGGTTGCCTTTCTCTGGATCGAACCCAATGAAATTATATAGAACTTCTCCATGATATGGAAATCTCTGAATGAGAGTCTGTAGATATCTCAAAAGAGCATCTTTTCTCGTCACCAGGAATGCTTCATCAGTAGACTTTCGAGAGTTACTTCCTTTAGGAAGCAAACCCTTGAATAAAGGAATTTTCTCACCTTTTTGTTTTTCGAGGTCGTTGTTTAATTTCTGGAAACAAGGGAAAGTCTTTGAAATCTCCCAAGTTTTCATGGGGATCGTCGAAAGGTTGGTGATTTGAAAATGGTATTCGATTTGATTGTTGTTGGGGTTTTTGCTGTAATCAAGGGCAGAGATTTTGAAGAAGAAGTTCTTCAAAAGAGATGAACTCAACTCGGAATCGAAGAGCTCTATATTGTTGAAAGGATGCAGATTCATATTAATGTTGCCAAGTTCTAGACTATTTAAAGCATCAAGACTCGTTAAATTCTGCATATTTGCTACTGGAGATAATTCATAAGTCTTCGAGTATCTTTGAAACTTCGGAAACAACCTTATATGCTTTCGATTTTTCTTCAAAATCATTAAAAATGTTAATACCTCTATTGTGCAGAAGTATTGAGGATCATTGGCGATCTTTTGAAGGAAATTTTCCATTTGTTCGATTAATTGTAGCAATTGTTCCGAATTATTTGGGTCTTCCTCATAAAAAACAAGATTTTCAACGAAATTTTTCGTTTCGCAAGCTTCAATATTTGGAAGATTTTTCAAAGAAATTAGCAACTTCTCAAAATCAAAAAGCGACTTGTCAGAAACATAAACATCATGCCTAATAAAAGTTCTGATACTATAGCATATTTTACAAAAATTAGAGTTGAGTATTGGGGAATTCAACGAAATGAATCTATCCAGTTTGACTTCTATATGGTTCTCAGCACTATTGGAGTTGAATCTTTGTGAAAAGGTCAGATGAGAAGCAGGAGAAATAAGAAATGGGCTCATGCTTTTTAATTCGGTGGATTTAGTCATTTCTGGAATTGGGATTTGGAAGCAGAAAATTTTTGGAATGTTAGGGAGGCCTTCTATTTTATCCAAAATATTTGTCAGCCAATTTTTCTGATAATCCTCATCATCATACTTAAAAATGCCATAGAGACAAAGAACTGTTTCAACTATTGATCTAAATGCATAAAGTATCACGAATGCTGTATCCATAGAGCTGTCATTCTAATAAAATTTATTTAAAGAAAAAAAATAATGATTTTACCTTTTGAATAAATCGGGTGAGAGTAAAGGTATTCACGAGGAAACTCAATAGCCAAAACAATCCCTGTTTATAAAAATTGGGTTTCCCATAATCGTATTTTAAAAGTAGAGCGCTCATCACCCAAAAAGATGATTCCAAAACATGGATACATGTCCATTCCAAACGTAATAATAACACCTCATATAAGGATTGTAGAAAAAGGCTCAAACAAACCACCAATGATAGCCTCTGCTTAATGTAATATGAAGTAGCTATGCTATCATAATGAATATCCATGTCCTTTGGTATTAAAATTTCTGCATTCTCAGAGTCTTCTGATAAATTGGAGGCAGCTTTGTTGTACGTTTTTTTGAAGATTCTCACAAGATAATATGAATAAACACAGATTAAAGCATAGATCACACAAGGAAAAAGAGAAAGATAAATGAAATAGGGATCAAATGTAATAGAAATGATTTCGGAGGCTTCCATTGTGAAGAAAATGTTCTATAGTGGTAGAAATTTCCGTTAGTATTGGATGATTATTTATTTTACCTAAATTATTAATGATTTTCAAGAATTATTAGTGAAATTATCAAAGCTTAGGAGGATTTTTTTTTGGAAATTTCTTCTCTTTTGAGATTTTTTTAATAATTTTACATTTTTTTTTTTGGTATAATAAATTTGAACTTAGTCCTAAATAATTCCAATTGAGTTACCTAAAAAACTACATTAGCGTGATTTCAAGCAAAAAATAATTAAAAAAACAATCCGAAAAAAAATCAAAAAATAATAAAAAAAAACCCAAAAAAACTTATATATTTTGAACCAATGTCAGGCCTTATTTCTTCATATCTCAAGAGATTCGAGGAAGTTGACGAAAACCATAGTTTCAGGCGAAAATACTTCCATTTCAACATAAGCCGTTTCATCAACCGAACTAACGTTTTCCAAAAGACCCATCCCAAAGCCCCATGGGCAATCTTGGCCTTTTCAGGTATTTTTTTATGGAAGTTCTTCGAGGCTTCCAGAGGCACTTCTTTATCGGAAGAGGAGATCCAGTTCCGAAAACAACAATTAGTGCAACCCATCTACGAATTAAGTTCTGATGAATCTGTTGATTTCCCTTGGAATGAGCAAAATTTGAAGGATTGGCTTTATAGACCAGTCAAAATTTCAGGCCGGCCCATTCACGCCAAAGCAAAATTGATCCCCAGAAATAAATATGGTTATAAATTAATAAAGTTTTAAGTTGAAGCATGGAATATAGGCCATAAAGGATTCGATTATATCGTGCCGTTGGTGACGAGTGAAAATCCAGATGGTTCTCAACAAAAAGGAATTCTTTTAAACTTAGGGTGGATGCCTTTTCAATGGAAACGTGCTTTAAAACATAAAAGAACTTAAAAGATTTTTTTTTTAGAGGTGTCCAGCAGATTGAAGGTCGAAAACGCCAGAATGCAAACCTTCGTTGCTTATGTGAGTTTCAATTCAGAGTTAGAACATAGTTTAGGGCTCAAAGGAAATGCACCGATTTTGGCAAGAAACAAATGGAATAGCGTGGATTTGCAGTTAATGGCTGAAAATTCGGGGTTTGAAAATGCTAAGAAAGCTCAAATAGCCCTTTTGGAACAGGTGAATTTGAATACTGCGCTTGATGAAAGAAATATGGAACATTATAACCATGATGCATCATACACGCAGGATTACCCACATTGCAAGACGATGGCTGGAGCCTTGCAATTGAAGACCATGCCTTGGGAACATAAAAGGAATGAATATTTTTATTTGAGAGCTACAGCTTTGTTGCAATTGTTGGGATTTGGGTTGCTCGTTTTTTAAAGATTTGAATAAAGAAAGATAAAAAAAGAAATAAATTTAGGAAAAAATCCCAAAAATTTGAAAATTTGAAAATACAACAAAAATTGAAAATAATCATAGTTTAGTTTCAAAAAAAAATTGAGTTCTGAACAAATTAAATAATACATGTTTGAAGTGTGTGGGGAGGGGGGAGAGATAATAATAATCAAATAAAAAAAAGAAAAATCCTTAAAGTTTAAAATAAAAACAGAAAATTGAAAATATAAAATATAAAGTTTCAAAAAATATTTGAATCATCAGGAAACTAAAAAATGCAGGCCAATTTTGTATGTCCTATGATTTTAAAAAATAACTTATGCACGTCTAAAATTTGCAGAGACCAGGAAAGGATATGAAGCAAGGGGGATCAAAAAAAATGAGGAACAAGGAAAATATGAAACAGGAGCTCAATGAAAGACAAAAACAAAATATTAAAGAAGCTTTTGATTTATTTGATGTCGATGGTTCAGGTTGAAATTCATTTAACTAAATAATAAATATGATGTATTTTGCCATCATAATCACAGGTACAATTGACATAAAAGAGCTAAAGGTAGCTTTAAGAGCTTTGGGTTTTGAGCCCAAAAAAGATGAAATTAAAAAATTAATATCTGATTTAAACGCTGAACAAAAGGAAAATACTAATACAATTGAATTTAGTGAGTTTTTGCAGATTATGACAGCAAAAATGGTATAGACACTTCGGATTTTGCATTTAGCTTCATCCATTTAAACATTAAATAAATGCATCATTTTTATATTTCAGAGTGAAAAAGAATCAGATGAAGAAATTGAGAGAGCCTTTCAATTATTTGATCGAGAAGGGAAAGATGAAATCACATTTGAAAATTTGAAAGAAATAGCCAAGGAATTAGGTGAAAATATGAGTGATGATGAATTAAAATTGATGATTCATGAGGCAAACAAAGATGGGTATTGTTTATTTATTATTTAAGTTTGTAATTTTTTTTTGTTTTTAGAAAAAGTCTGGCGGTTAAGAAAGATCAATTTAAGGATGTTTTGAGCCGAGCTACTAATTTTGAATAAAACAAAGGATGAATAGTTGTCTAAAAATCATAATTGTTCTTAATTAATTTATGAAGTACATTTTTTTTTTGGAAAAAAATTGTTAAAACATAATGGATAGCTTAACAGAATATGAAATTTGAAATAAATATGTATTTTTTCTTAAATAATAATAAAATAAAAAAAATATAGAAAGATCATTTTTTCATGAGAGCAAATTTAAAAATAATTTTTTACTTTCAAAAAATTCTAGTCACTTTTTCAAACGAAGTCAATATATTTAGTTTTTTTATGACGACTATTTTAAAGACAGAACAATTTCTCATATTAATATTTTAATTTCAAAAACACATTCTTTAAAAAAAAATTGCAAAGTTTTCCTGTCCCATTTCTTAACTAACGCAGATATTTTGCTCATTTAAACTATAAGCTGGCTTATCATTTTGCTCAATTGTGTATCTTACAGGCATTGACAACGCCATAGGTTTGTAACTTTCCTCGTATTCAGTATTCGGTCTGTTTTTAAGAAGTGAAATCCCAGCTAATTTTTTATCTACGATCTGATTATTGTAATGGTTTAGTGAAATGAGGTTTTTTTCGTTTTCAAATTGAATTTGTTCCTCTCGTTGACAAACCATATCAGTTGGAACGATTCCGCATAATGCGTTTCCCATTGGAATGCAGATTCTTTTCAGTTTGATTTTTATTGAAAAAGGAATATAATTCAGATGTTTCTTAACTTTTAATTATACAAATGCATAAATTTTTTCTTATAAATATTGATAAAACTTTCAAAAACGAAATGTTATCAGAACTTCATTCATCATAACAATTTTATTTATAATATTTTTCTTCTATTAAGGCTATCCCCTTCATAACTTCTTTATATTTCTCATCTTCGACATAATTCGCCTTCGCAACAAAACTTTCCACAATACTCAAAGCTAATTTATCTCCAATAACTCGACCTCCTAAAGAAATTATATTACAATAAGCTTCCAGAGCCCTCTTCAATGAGTAATCATCATGACATAACCCGCATCGTGCCCCTCTGAATTTATTAGCTGCAATTGATATTCCAATACCACTGCCACAAACCAAAATTCCACGGTGGTTATTATTTTTCGCTACTTCTTGAGCCACTTTAGCTGCAAGGTCAGGATAATCACACCTATCTGCAGTGTAGACTCCTAAATCCTCCACAATAAGGTTTTTGGAATTCAAATAAGTTTTGATCACTTCCTTTAGATCGAAACCAGCATGATCACAACCAAGATAATATTTGAATTGAGGAAGCGAAGAATCCATTAATTTATTGGAAATTTATCTAAATTTTTTTTTTTATTATGATATTGACCTCTAAATATTTTATGAAATTTTTATTTTTTCATATCGATTTTTTTTCGTTTTCAAACATTATTTTCTGAATTTTTCTTAATAAGGCAATTTTGTTCACTATAATTTATATTTTAATACATTTTTTTTTTCACTAAGAATTGTATTACCATTTTTATTTAAAATATTCCTTGTGTCTGCAAAAGCCTTTTTTTCCATTCCATAGCTCCCGCTCTCCAAATCAAATCGTTTTCATGCAAATGAGAGAATTTGAAGTACAATTTTACCACATCTCTCGGCAGGCATTCTGGCTCTTGCAAAAATGCATATCCAATCAAAGTATTAAAGGTTCCCATGATCAATCCCCAATTCCAAAGATGATCATTGATCACCTTCTTTCTAATCAGTTGTTGGTAGATAATATCCTTATCAATTGTATAAATTTAAAAATAATAATAATTTTTTTTTACAAATGCTCGTGACCACAAATAAACACGCCATAAATACCAAGAAGATTTCGTTTGAAAAAATAAACTAAAGAAACCAGCACAGGCTCCACTGATAAAAGCATTGATTCCAGCATCATTATTCCTGATCCTCCTCAAAAGACACAACACGGATTTAGTGAGAAACGTATAGCATCCAATGAACCCCCCCATTCGGAAGTTTGTTTTTTGGAACAAGAGCATAATGTAAAAAACAAGGCTTTTATATTAAATTTTTAATATTTATTATAAAGTGAAATTTTTTACTTGGTGCGTTGTTTTTTTTGGAACAGGACCAAAGCCAAGAAATTTATCAATAGTCTGATGAGAAAGCCCAAGTAGAAGGATTTGAAACCCCCAATAAGGCAATTTGACATACATGAGCCCTCATGACGACAAAAACTGGTTTTATATTTCCCCAAATTATAGAAAAAGTATTTGATTTTCTCAATTTTGGATCTGGGGGGATCTTGAAATGGATTGTCTTTGAGAGAAACTTCGCTGTGAGAGATTTGAGATTCTGGCTTCATGTAAAAGATTTTGTTTTGTTAGAAAAAAAGTTGGAAAATCGTTTGGAGTTAACCCGGAAGATTCGCTAAACGAACTTTCTAATGTATATTTTTTTTTTGTAATAAGCCTAAAGATTGATTTTTTTTTATAACTTAAAAATTTCATAAAAAAAATTCAAAATAATAGCCTGCATATTTTTTTTTTAATTTAATATTATTTTTGCTTTCTAATTTGTTTATATTTTTCTTTCATTTTTGATCAAAATTTCTCAATTTTTAATTAAAAAAAAATATTATTTGTTTTGAACGTGGATTTTTTTATAGAAATTTTGATATTCTCAAACACACAAGGTAATTTTTTTCTCGGCCATAAATATCACACATTAAAATACAACTTACTTTTTTAAATACTCTCACTTTGAAATTATTAATTCATATTTTTTCCAAAACTATTTTTTTTCTTCTGTGCACCTAAAGGGACATTTATAACTATGATTCCTATTTTCTTCCTCATAAAGAATGAAACATCTAGTATGTACAATATGTGTCTTGCATGAAAAATAGGTAATCGGTTCAGATGGTAACAATTCCATGCAAATAGGACATTTATTATCAACATAAGCTTTAAATTTATGGCTGTTCTCCATATCATTCTCTTCCATCGTTACTGAATATTTTTTCATTAATTCACCCAATTTCTTTTTATCCATACCTTTTAACCTTTCTTCAACTTCATCATAATTTATGATTTGTCCTTGAGGCTTTTTTGGACCTCTGATGCAGTATCTTTGTACAAGAAAGCAACAAATTACAATTAAAATTAATGCAGAGAATACAGCAATCAGTACAGAAAGCCATACTTTGAACATAGAATTATTGTCAACAGTGTTTGAATTTTGAAGAACAATGGAACAATCCTGACTTTGATCTTGGCAACTGTAGAAATTGAAATAGGAGCATATCTCGCAATGGAAAGTTGTGGAACTTTGAAAAATTTCGTCTTTTTCAATTCGTAGGAAGAAGTATTGGTCAGGATAATTATCATTAGTGAGAATTATCGTTAATAGATCATCAGCTGGTGAATCTACAATACTATCAAAAGAAAAACTATCAGAGATTGTAATACTTCCTAATAAATTAAAAAAGTCATTTGTAAAAGAAGCCTGGAAAAAAAGGATTAGTGACTGCACAGTGATTATCATATTTATATTGTCATTTATAGATCCTTGAATTGGGTAAATAAAACTTCCAGTTTTATTTCCAATAATTTGGTTGGAATCATAAGGAAGATATATATTAAAGGTTTGATCCATTTCATCACTCACTAAATAAACTGTCTGGTTTTCGTCATAATAAAACAACGAATAGTTATTTGAATAAGCCAGCAGATTGTTATTAGAACTTAATAGGCTGGTCTGTTCAGAGTGCAGATTGAATTCGTTTTGTAAAGAACCCAGATTCAAATCAATGGTTTCTAAAGGATTCTCGATAACAAAAGGCATGTATATGTAGATTCTTAGACTTCCATCCTGAATTTTGGCTAATGTTTCGTTAAAATCACGAGTGTCATTAAAAAATACGTAGTATAACTGTGCTTCGATCCGATGACTATCAGAATATAGTTGGATATCCTGTGAGATTAAGTGAAATAGCAACATATCTGTGACATTTGTAAAGGAAAAATATTGTCTATTGGCAATATTCATCACATTTTTATTTAATGTGAATTGCATGTTGGTGGAATCTATGACAACATCATAAGAAAAAATCTGGATTTCATTTTCATAAAGCAAATATAACAGACTGTCTTGATTGCTTATATTTGTATCTTGAAATGAGGCCAAAGTATGGTTTGATGGCTGATTATTTGAATAGAAATATGTGGAATAATTATAGAAAACTGTGGAGTTGTAATCTTGAAAAAAAAACAAAGAAATGTCACCATCACGCCAATAATTCAGGGAAATATCTTGGGGAGCTGTAAACAGGAAATTAGTATCGTAAATTGTATCCCCAAGAATAGTTTTTTGAAGAATCATCAAAAAAACGGTTTGCAGTAGCATTAAAAAAATATGACCAAATAAATAAAAAATGTTTTATATAAGTTTTTTTTAAGTATTTATTATTTTTTTTACTTTAAGCATTTTTATTATTTATTCATGGGATTTGAGGATTCAGGGTTTTGTTTTTTAATTTTATTGATTGCTTTATATTTAAAACGAATAAATTCCAAAAAAAAACATTCTGAATTTCTTTTTTATAAAAGAGCTTCTTTTTATATTGTTTTGGAAAAATTCAAATGAAAAAAAACCTTTTATTCCCCTTTTTATTAAAGAAATATTTGAGCAGAAACAGTTTTTGTAGACCCCAAAGCTGAATGTTAAAGAGTTCATATTTAAAAATATTTTCATTTCATTTGTAAAAAAAAAAATGCAGAAATAAACAA
>Ga0302186_10002365_pt1 | contig 14549 bp, 15 predicted proteins | sample II_Bog_E1_2_FD_198782 | JGI IMG/M metagenome (GOLD analysis project Ga0302186, IMG submission 198782) | Peat permafrost microbial communities from Stordalen Mire near Abisko, Sweden - II_Bog_E1_1 | ecosystem: Environmental > Terrestrial > Soil > Wetlands > Peat | place: Sweden: Abisko... | reverse complement strand
TTTCTTATTTTTTTATGTTTGTTTTTTAAATTTTCTATAATTGTTTTTTAATTATTTATGTGAAAAAAATCTTCAATATCAAAAAATTTCCTGTATTATTATTATTTTAAATTATTCATTGAGAGCGCTTTCACATTTTTTTCTATAAAAAAAATTAATTTTCCTTTATCCGTTTTTCTCTTTCCTATTTCTATATTAATTTCCTTAATTAATGCATCCAAAACAATCTATTCTCCAGGGGTTCCATCCATATAACTCCTGTGAAATCAATAATCTCCGAGGTCCTCATTCTCCTAACCCTCAAGTCCTTTCCCAATCGTTTTTTTTCTAACCCTTTTCTCGAAATTTCTCTAGTTACTCAGGAAAGTCACAGTAAATCTGATTCAAACCTATATCCATTGTGACCCTAATTTCTCGTATAACCCTGAGAAGATCCCCCGTCGTGTCCTGACGATTCCTTCTGAAGGTTTTTCTATATTTTAGAGCTTTCAATACATGATTTATTTTTATTAGGAGTTTTTAATGAGGGATTCGATAATATTAACCATAATTACATCCTTCGGATCAATGATAAATTGCTTTCTCTTCGAAACGATGAGATAAAAACAGAGTATAACTATTTTTTCCTCATTTTTGCTCATCCCCAATTCCAGATATCTAATTCTCGAGTTTCTGGGCCAAGGCACTTTCGGTCAGGTGGTCAAATGCCTCAATATCAAGACCAACGATTTAGTCGCAATAAAAATCATCAAAAATCAGAAAAGTTATTATAATCAAGGGAAATCAGAAGTGCGGATCCTGAAGAAACTCAATGAAAAAGATCCAGAAACCAATCGGAAAATCGTCAAATTGCTCGATTGTTTCTATTATCGCTTCCATCTTTGTCTCGTCTTCGAATTGTTGGATGTCTCATTGTTAGATCTATTATATAGCACTGATTTCAAAGGAATCGCCTTAAGCGATATTGCGTTTTATACCAAACAATTACTTCAGGGACTGATCAAGGCTCATGAAGAGAAAATCGTGCATTGCGATATCAAGCCTGAAAACATCCTCTTCATAGCGTTTTCTATTTATTTTTCGCGATTTTAACGAAGTTTTTTTTCTCTTTAGACAGTATTCCAGTGAGCTCAAAATCATCGATTTCGGATCCGCCTGTTTCGAGAAAAAAGCCAATGTTTCCTATATTCAATCAAGGCATTATAGATCTCCAGAAGTGCTTTTAGGAGATCCTTATGGAATGCCGATAGATATGTGGTCATTGGGATGTGTGGTCGCAGAGTTATATCTAGGCTTGCCTATTTTCCCTGGAAATTCAGATTATGATCAAATGAGACGCATTGTGGAATTATTAGGGTATTTTTTTCTAGTATAATAAGAACTTTATTAAAGGATTTCAGGAATCCACACGATGAAATGATAAAAAATGGGAAATTCAGTGGAAAGTTCTTTAAAATCCAAGACAATAAGTTGGCTTTGAAAACGAAAATGGAATATGAAGAAATGGAAAATAAGAAATTGGAAGAACCGAAAAACCTGAGGAAAATTACGAAATTGGAAGATATCATCAATTATTATTCATATTCGCCTTTACGGGAACAAGGTTCGTTTTTCTCTTAAAGAAAAAAAAGACTTTTTTTCCAATAGAAAACAAAAAGGAAGAAATAAAAAATTTCGAGATTTTTCTCGATTTCCTCAAAGATTTATTAAATCTCGATCCAGTCAAAAGAGTGCCTGCTAGCAAAGCCATTATCCATCCTTTTATCACGAATTTAGAGAAATTTAATGAGAAAATTGATGTGAAATTGCCTTTTTTTGAAAATGAGGAAAAAAGTTCATTTTTTTTCTCTCATAAAAAACTCAAAACTTTCTAATATAAAAAGAATTGGAAAGGGCATTACTTCGTAAGAAAATCAAGCTTTCTAATCGACATTTCGAACCTGCTAATCTAACTACCACAACTAACATAGCCTCAACTCAACCCCCTTTAAGCGAAGCCACTTATAATAACATTTATCAGGAAAATGAGGAAAAAAACCTAGGTCAGCATAGAAAAAACAAGAAGATTGGGTTCAAAAAACAACACTTTTTCAACAACCAGCCTCCCTTTTATAACAATCTACCTTATTTCAACAATAATCAGGCCTTTTGCTTTGACCCACAAATGCCTTATGGCGTCATGAATATGAATATGATAAATCCGGCTTTTTATAATAACATGAATTTCCCACCACAACCACAAAGCTTCTTCATCGCCTATAATAATAATATGAACCCGTTCGATTTTTATCATCAATTCGATAATATGAAAATTGGAACACCTTTCGACCCAAATATCAACCAATGGACCAATTTTCAAGGCCAAAATCCGATTTTGCAGGAAAATGATACGAAGAAAAAGAACAACTTTGTGAAAAAATCAAAATATATAAAAAGTAAATGAAAAAAAAAAATTGCTTTTTTTTGGAAAAATAAGAAAATTTTAGTGAACAAAATAGGTTTTTTTTAGTTTTTGGGAAATTTTAGAATTTTATTAAAAGCAAATAATAACTTTTGGGGTCTTTCATAATTTATTAAAAGGAAAGTTTGAAGAGAAAAATAAACAAGGGAACAAAATTAATGGGGAAGCTCAAAATGAGCGGTGGGAAAAGAAGAAAACGTTGAATAAAGGTGAAAAAAATAAATTTTAAAGATGTTTTTTTTTCATAATTTTTATATAATCTTTATTATAAAAATTTTTATAAAATGTTTTTTGGGTTTTTGACTTGGGAGAAGAAAACAGGAAAAATAACTAATAATGAGCTATCTGCTTGCAATATGATTCATTTGAATGGAAGAGGGTTTTTTTAATATTTTAATCTTTTATGAGTAAAATTTTTCTCTTAATTAACCAATAAAATAAATATCAAGTCAAGTTCTTAGGAAAATTTATAATCAAATAAAAAAATTCAGTTTTTGTTTCAAAACCATAAATGTTTTAATCTCTTAAAAATTAAAAAAAACACATTTTTTTGTTTTTTTTCATTTTAATTTTAATTTTAAAGAAAAGTTCAAAAAAAAAAACTCGAATTTCTAACTATACATACATAGAAAAAAACTAAAAATCTTAATCATGAACTCTCAAAACCTTCTTGTTGTGTTTATTCTTCTCCAATAGTCTCAGTTGAGTTTCATCCATGATAGCAGGTTTTTTCTCCATTTGATTATTATTGTTAACTTGATTATTGGGGGTAGTATTTCCAAATAATGAGGCCGCGGTGTTTGGTGCTGGGATGAGTTTCTGTTGAGGAGGGGCATTATTGTTGTTATTGGAGAAAATCGCAGTTGCTCGATTTGGATTTTGGAATAACACGAAACTGGCATCGTTTCTATTTTCTGGTTCCACATTGAATAGATTCTTATTGCTGAAAGAAACGTTATTTGGGTTTTCAATGAAATTCCCATTATTTGGACTAACATTATTCGATTCAAGTTGAATATCATAGTTCGTGCCTGAAAAAATATTATTTACCTGATTATTTGTTGGGAAATCCACTGATTGTTGGGTTGGAGCTTGAAACAATGGAAATTCTCTGGGTATTAAAGCGTTTTGTGTTGGATTGTTGTTTTGGAAGAAGGTCGGAGCTGGATTTGTGGGTGGGAAGAAGTTATTGGTGTTTCCGAAAAGGTTTTGGTTTTGGGAGTTTTCATAAGGATTAAAATAGGGATTTCTAAATTCGGGTTGTGGTTCAAAGGTATTCATGGGAGGATTGAAAATTGGTGATATGTTGAGGCTTGGGTTATTCAAATGAGTATTGGTAGATTCAGTTTTATTGAACAACATGGAGATGACTTGATGCTCTTTTGTCAGGTTAATTTGGGAATGTGGTGAACATGTAAACATTTGATTGTTGGTAACGGGTTGCGGTTGATTAAAAAACGGATTGGAAACAGAGTTTCCCACAATATTGGATAAAGGAGAGATATCTTTAATCTGGAAATTGGCATTTTGGTTTTGAGAGATGTTGTTTTGGATAGGCTTTCCATTGTGGATTTGCGATAAGTTTGAGTTAACTTGGCCCAATGATATGGGGGAAACATCAGTCTTAATGAATCGAGGAGTTTGATTTTGAGTTACATTGATATTTGATATAGAGGATTCATTGACATTAGAGTGGATTTGGGATATGGGGCAATCGTTTCTTATTTGGTTGAGGAAAGGATTTTCATGTTGTTCAAAAGGACGGTTGATGATTAAAGAGTTGACCATTGTGTTTTGGGTGTTCTGATTATTGATTTCTGGTTGAGGCATATTCTTTATTGGAGATATCACATGTTGTCTTGGAATTTCTTTTGGCTTTGAAGATGTGAAAGATGAACTGAATTTGATCATAGACTCCTTTCTTTTAATCTCTGACTCATCTTTTTTATTTTCTGGCTCTTTATAATTTCGTTCCTTTTCTTCCTCCTTATCTTTATCTGCCAAAGTCCCTAAAAAGTTGTTTTATTTAAATATATAATTTAGTAAAAATGGTTTTTAACCTATTCTTTTTATCTCAAAATCAGTGGAATTTCCTTCTGCCTTTGCTATTTCATTCCTCACAATCCCTGTAATGTTTTTATAGCTTCTCTGAACAAAGGTTCGATCTTCCTTCTTTTTGATCAATTTCTCAATCAAGTCATTCAACTCACCAAAAGGAATCTCTACTTTATTCGCTTTTAGCTCCTCCAACACTCCAATTATCTTTCCCAGACCACATTCGCATTTATCAAAGGCTTTTTCCAAGAAAATCAGCATATTTGCCATTGGATCTCCTATGAAATTATGTTAGTTTCTTCAGCAAAAACATCTAATTTAAACCTTTTTTGTCTTTCTCTGGTTTTGGACTATCTTGGATGAAATGATCAAAGGTGGCATTGGTAAGTTCGATCTTAGGGACAAGTTGGCACTTTGAATATTTTCTATATTGCTCTTCAATTCGTTGATCATATTCTATGAATCTCGCCTTTCTTTCATTCTTGTCTTTCTGATCATTCTCTTTTAAGGTGTAATCGATCTGAAGTTTCTTAAGAGACCTTTTTTTAATCGGAACAAAAAATAAAGGTGTCTTGATAAACAATAGAATCATTAAATATTGGAGGATATTATAAATAAAATATACATTCAAAATAGGAACCAGGGAACTCATAGTGTCTTCGGAAGGTCCGGAGTTAATGCCTTCACTGAGCCTTTGATTCTTCTTTTTTTGTTGATTTGCCTTTAGTGTCTCACGAGCATCTTAAAAAAATGATGATTTTAATAATAAAAACAAAAAAGAAATGAAGGAACTAGGAGATAGAGCTTTTTTGATCTTCGGGCAATCTGGAGAAGTTTCATCTAGTTTTCCTCCTTAAAAATGCTTATTAAGACAAAAATAACATGTTTTACTCTTAATTAGATCTAATTTCTTATAAAACTCATTCTTTCTTCTATTAAGGTTGATAGCTTGGGGCTTTTTGCAATTGATGGAATGAGGCATTGACAAAGTCTTTTGGTTCTTGAAAACATGGAAAAGACTGTTTTTGGAGTGATGGAATGTGGAATTTCGACCTACAGAAGAACTATGTGATTTCTTGATTGTAATTAGGGGCTTCCGTCCTAAAGGCCTTGGTAGTGGCTTTTCTATTTTAAAGCCTTGAGCTGAAGGCAATGGCTTTATTGGGATTGGATGGATAGTCTTTTGAGCTGTATTCATAAATGTTCGTCAAAATTTGAAAATCAAAATTAAGTGCGAAATTTTATTAACAAATACTTAATAAAGCAAAATTTTATTTATTTTAATTTTTCATCCCTAACGCAAAAATCCAAGCTCAAAATTACATAATCCTAGAAAAAACGATGTGTCAAAAAAATTATAAATTTTCTTCTTTCTTTCTTTCAAAAACCGCGTCATCATCTCCATTTTTCGTCATCGTCCTCCATATTTCTGATATAACCCTCATTTTTTGAATTAAAATTGTTCCAAAAACTAAATCTTCAAAACCCCCAAGATGCAGAAACTCATCCTAATCCCTTTCTTTCTCGCTTTGATCTCCTGCACCACCACCATTTCTCTCAACACCTCTCCAGAGATCGATCTCTTATATAGTTTCCCTTCCTCGGACACCATTGAGTTGACTCTCCAATTCTTCACTCAAGGATATATCGCAATTGGGTTCGGAACCACCATGGCTAATTCTCAATTATATATTGCTTCTAAAGCATCATCAGGAGATTTCACTGTAGTTAGTGCACATGTCCCTGGACATACAGTCCCTACTCCAGACCCTGTTCAGAACTTACAATTTGTCTCTGGGACGAGAGATAGCTCAAAGACGGTTGTGACCTTCAGAAGAAAACTTAACACTGACAATGGTCAAGATGTGACCATTGTGACCGGAACGCCCATTGATTTGGTTTGGGCTTATGGATCGGATGATACTTTGAAACATCATGTAGCCCATGGAGGACAAAAGGTCACTTTCAGTGCGAATGGCATGAACAGATTCCAAAAACTAATTTTGAGCTTGCGAGAAGAAGCAGTTTAAAGGGGAAAAGAAGTTTCTCATTTTTAAAAGATTAATTAGATAATATAGAAAGAATTGTTTGCTATGCATTGGTTTTTTTAAACAAAATTTTTTTCTTTCTTTCTTTTTTTTTTTCTTTCTTTTTTTAATAATTTACTGTGAAGAAATTCCAAAAAAACATGAAATTTTTTGATTTAATTAATAAAAAACTTAACTAAAAGAAAATTTTTTTCGTTTTTAAAGAAAGTTTTAACGAAAAAAAAAAATCAGATCTTTGTTTTTTTTTAATAAAAAAATCAAAAAAATACTTAAAAAATCCGAAAAAAATAAAAAATCCATAGTTTTTAAAAAATGCTTTTCCAAAAAAACCTCCAGGATCTAATAAAATTTTCCAAATGTGCCGGTGATCCGCAGAGTTTCCTAGCTACGAGTCTGAACGAGATCAAGACAGAGTTGCGATCCCAAGAGATCCGTGTGAAAACTGCCGCTCTTCTCAAGCTTTACTTCGTAAAAACGCCTTGCAAACTGCTAGCTAACCTCTTTTTTCTTAGTTAAAAATGGAGGATTACGACATTCGTTGGGCCAATTTCGAAATATTGGGGCTCATGTCGAGCCAAAGTTTTATCGCGAAGCATTTGGCCTACACGACGGCTAGTTTGACATTTGAATCGTCGAGTGATTGTATAATGATGACGACGAATTTGTTCAAGAAGGAGTTGAAGAATCCTTCTTATATAGAATGTTCAGTGATGTTGAGTTGTTTGACCAACATTTGCACGAAAGAGATCGCGGTGGAGATTATAGATTTGGTGATGGGATTGGTGAATCATACAAAACCGGTGATACGTAAGAAAAGTGCTGCTTTGATAGGCCGGATGTTCACAGTGGCTCCAGAGTTGATTCCCAACAATCTTGAGAAGATTCTGGCGAAAATCGGTGCCACCGAAGAAAATTCAAGTGATTTTAGCTATTTTTTTTTAATTAAAACTCATAAATATAGGTGTCTTGGTGGGCTACATTAACATTATGAGTGCTGTTTTCTCAATTAATTCGAAGCTACATCCTTTATTCATTAAGCCTTTATATGAAATGATGGAGAAATTCAAGAATAATTGGTTGATCATAAAGGCGATAAAGCTCCTGGATAAAATGATGAGGCTTGAGCCACGTCTCGTCAAGAAGTTAGTTGATCCTTATCAGAAAATGCTTAAGTCTACTAGTGCCAAATCAATAGAATTCGAGCTTCTTAATACTATCATTAAGCATTTCAAGGAACATACTGTTCTATATAACCAAGCCTGTGAAAATCTCAAATCCTTTATTAATCACACAGATGCTAATTTAAGAAGTTTGGGTCTATCTTGTCTCAAAAGCATGTTGAACAACAATAAAACAGTGATTGGAGAATATAAAGATTATTTGTTAGAATCGTTGAAAAAGGCAGATTTACCCACTAAGAGACAAATTCTTGAGATATTCCATATTTTCGTTCAGAAGGACTTGCTTGAGGAAATAGTGACTGAATTATTATTAAATCTAGAAGAATCTCCAAGTAAAATGCTGGATGATGCTTTGAAAGAAGCGTTAATTGAAACTATTTTGAAGCTATGTAAGAAGGATAATTTCGTGCATATTGAGGATTTTGAATGGCTTTTATTCGAGGTTTTCGGGAAGCTCATGCGTCGTGTATCATCGATCTTCTTAGCCAAGGAATTGAGTTCTAACCTCCTGACATTGATTTTGCGGGTGGAGGAATTGAAATCTTGTGTTCAGAAATTTTGCGTCAACACTTTGATGGGTTTTGATGAGATCGCCACTGAAAATCAGACGTTTTCTGATGTGAAGATTTCTATTCAAGGCAGAACCAAACGCATGGATCTTTCAGCCAAAGAAATTATTTTCCAGACTTTGGTGTTTTTAGCAGGGGAATATGCCCATAATTGTAAGATACCAGCTGAGTTTTTCGGGTTATTGGATTTCTTGGATAATGAGAAATTGTTATATTTATATGGGAATTCTTATAATTTGATTAAGGATACTTGTTTCAAGTTGGCAGTGGGCCTTTGTGGGATTTTGGTGGATGGTTCGATAGAGAAATTGAAGGGGAATCTTGAGAAATTCGAGATCAGAACTGATGTTATTAATAATGTTATTGATAATTTGACTCAAGAAGCTCCTACTAAAGATTTGGTGTTATTTGCGATGGTCCGTGTGTTATGTTATTTGATAAGTGTAGGTCAGAAACTATTGAAATTGAATAACGCGAACAGTTATAATAGTGGAAGCTCGAATTTTCTCATGGGTTTCATGTTCAGTGTCATAGGTCTCGATTATAAATCGATGATTTCACAAGAAAACGGTATCAATGAACAAGTTTTCATGGAGAAAATCAATATGGAAAATCTAAGGAAATTGGCAGATCTTAAGAAATTATACTCCAATGAACTGAGACCCATACATCCGGAAGCACAGAAATTCGTGAATCCACCTGAAGGCTTGAAATTAGATGAAGGGTTGGAAATCGACCCCAAAGAATTAGAAATGATTGCTTTGATGAAGAAGGAGTTTGAGATAGAAGAAGGACAGAATAAGGAATCGAAAGGCAAAAGCAAAAAGAAAAAAGAGAAAATGAAGGAAAAACAAGAAAATCATGAGAAAGAAGATGAAAATTTGAAGAAAGAAAATAAAGAAGAGGAAGGGATGAAGGAAAATAGGGACATTGAGGAAAAAAATAAGGAAAATGAGGGAAAAGAAGAAGAGGAAGAGAAAGAAGAAATTAAGCCGAAAAAAGAATATAAATTGATGGTAGAGGATGATTTACCTCCCGGGGTAGATTTGGCTATGGTGAAGAAAGAGGAACCAGAGGAAGAAACACAAAAGAAACCGAAGAAAAAAAGTAAAAAAAAAGAATAATTCGAGAAATTAAAAAGTAAAAATTCATGGACTTTTTTAAAATTCTTGTTTTCAAACTTAAAAATATTTATGTAAATTTAGAAGGGAAATGTTTACAAAATTAAAAAAAAAAAACAATAAAGAAAATTTATATTTTTTTTTTTAAGATAAAAAAAATGGATAAACAGCAAATCAAATCATTTGAATTTGAAAATTATTTTACCATTTTTGGTCATTTTTATTTTACCATTATTTGTTGACTTTAAAAAACAAATGTTTGAATTGGAGGAATCCTGTTGATATTTAAGACTTAAGAGCTTCATCTACTTTTTTAGCCAAAAAAATAATAAAATTAATTATTTAATATTAACTCTCCTAAGACACTTTTTATCTCCAAAATATGTTTGATCAAATCCAATCCCCCTACGGTAAAATCTTCTACCTTCTCCAGAAGCTATGCAACGAAAAACTGATCACCCCAAGTCAAAAAGGTTATTTGAAAGATCTCATAATCGAAGGAAACGATTTAGTTCTCCCTCTCCTCATGAATATCACAGACCCTGATTTCACCAACAGGGTAACAACTCCTACTAAATCTTGGGAAATTAATGAAATCGAAACCTTTTTAATGAATCTTTTATTGCTTTCTTCGTCTCAACATCTCAATCATGATAACGATAACCCACAACAAGGCCTTCCACGATTTCAGACAAACACAAGTGTTAGGCCATCATCTAATTCGAAATCCTTCCAATTTGGGTCGAAATTCGTAACAAATCAGGACCTGAACATTCTAAACAATGTTAATCAAATGAAAGATGATAGCATTGTGGAATTTAGCATGAATTCTGAATCCAAGTTATTAATGAATTCGAAATTTTGCAAAAACTCAATGGAAATGGAAATGAGCCAATCTTTGATAAAGAGTGAAGATACTCAAGTGGAACCCCAAGCTAAAGCCAAAGTTGAAGCTAAGGCTGAGGAATCTGAGGAAGATGATGAAGAAGATGAAAATGAAGAATATGAAGAAGGAGGGTTCAATGATTATTATAAGAACATTGAAGATGAATACAATCTACCTTCTATTAAAGACCTTTCTCGGATGGAAAGCAACCAGATTTTCATGACTAGAAGCTCAGTGAAGCCAAAACACACTTAAAATCAAGAAGGTGATGTCAAATTGTTAGAGCAATTTTGTTTTTTCTTTATGATGCTTAGCGGTTGTTATTTAAATGGGATTCGACAGAAGGGTTATTTGAGACTATTTTTTAATATATCGACATCTCATTTTTTATATAAAATCCGAAAATAATATATATTCATTTTTTCTTTTTAGATTCCACTAATATAACAATTTTTTTTTGTATAAAATGTCAGACGAATTCTTACAAGATTATCAATTCTTCAGACAAAAAGGTTGTTTTCCACCTGATCTCCTTCCCAACTCCAACTCCAATTTGGAATTAAAAGTGACCAGACTTTCCGGCTTGACCAACAACGTTTTTAAAATTGAGGTTCCTGGTCTAGACATCCCTTTTGTGTATCACAAATTTTCCAATAATTTCAAGCTTTTGATAGATCATTCATTTGAAAACAATGTGATTAAAAAACTCTCAGAAAATCGTCTCTATGTGGAGATCTTCTATGCTGATAATGAGCAAAGAATAGAGAAGTTTTACCCAGGATTGCCCATTGATCTAAAAGAATTCCAAGATTTTGCTATTCTTAAAGGCTTATTGTTCCAATTATCTTACATCCATTCAAATTTATTCGGAACGATGAGCAATAAAGATAATGACTTTCTATTGGATAAAATAACAAAGAAGCCCGATTTTTTGAAGCTTTTGAGCTGCGAAATAGAAAAAAGAATGGAGTTTCTCTCAGAAGAGAAAAAATCCAAGCTTCTGAACATTTATCATGAAGTTTTAGGCATTGACTATCAATTGAAACTTGAAACATTTCTAAAGAAACTAAAGAACATTCAAGAAATCTATGAGATTCCTCTGGACCTCTATTATGTGATGTGTCATAATGATCTTAACAACACAAATATCTTAATAAAGGAAAACAAGAATCCTCTGAGTCTTCGAGTTATTGATTATGAATATTCCTCCCCAAACTATTTGGTCTATGAATTCGCGAATCTGTTCAATGAATTCGCCACTGATTATAGCTACCCTCAAGCTCCTTATTTCCATTACGATACCTCTAAATATCCTGATATTGATTTCCGAATGAAATTCTTCCTCATCTATTGTTTTTATCATAAAATTTGGAAAAACAAGCAAAAAGAAACTGTTTATTTCGAGATGGAATTTAATGAAAATCAGCCCACAAAGGAAGATTTTGCTCAGATAGCAAAGGAATATGGTAATGTGATCAAAGGGTTAGAAGAAGGGACCTTTTATGCAAGTGTTTTCTCGCATTACTTCTGGTTTATCGTCGCAGGACTTAGCTTGAATATGAAGGATTTGGGCATCGATTTGTACGAATACATAATAATGCGTTATGAAATCTTGAAAAAGACCTTATTCGAATGAATGTGTTGATCTTATTAATGATAAATTTGTAATAATAAAAGAGCCAAATTTTTGAGCTAAAAAAAAAAATAAGAAACCCGTTGCATTTATTAATAAAAAAGTTCTTTGATTTTCGAATATTTTTTAAATATAAAGACCTTCAAAATCCTCATTTAAAACGTCCCAATTGACTCTGGAATAACGAATTCACATCCAGTCTTTCTAATTACTTCCTCTAAAGTGGCATCATGAGCCACTTCTTTCAATATCATCTTCCCTCCTTCAAATGAGAAAACTGCCATATCAGTGATCAAGACTTTGACCACACCAACGCCTGTCAATGGCAATGTGCATCTTTCTAATATCTTCAAATTGCCATTTTTAGATACATGTTCCATACAAACCACCACCTTTGATCCCGACATGACTAAATCCATAGCTCCTCCCATTCCTTTCACCAATTTTCCAGGAATTATCCAATTTGCGATATCTCCTCTTCCCGAAATTTGCATTGCCCCAAGAATCGTCGCGTTCAAATGTTTACCTCTATACATCCCGAAACTTAAGGAACTTCCAAAAAATGAACTTCCTTTTTTAGCAGTGATACTTTCCTATTAAATTATCATAATTTCATAAAAAATCATTAAATGACCTTGCCAGCATTTATCAAATCAGAATCTTCCTCCCCGGGTCTTGGATATGGTCCTATTCCCAACACTCCATTTTCGCTGTGGAGCTCAATTTGCACTCCATGGGGTAGAAAAGCAGGTACTAACATTGGGATACCTATGCCTAGATTCACATACATCCCATTTTCAAGTTCCTGTGAAGCTCTTTTCGCAATTTTTTCTCTGATTTTCTGATCCGCATCAGATTTCATCTTGACTGCTCCCTTAATTTTTATTCCCTCATCTGTGGTATAAACTATTTTCTCATTTTTTCTTTCAAAAGAAGGTCCTTTATAGATTCTATCCACAAAAATGCCAGGAACATGGATATGATCGGAATCTAATTCGCCAGGTTGCACAATTTCCTCTACTTCTGCGACTGTTATGGTAGCCGCTCCAGCCATATCAACGTTAAAATTCTTGGCGGTCTTTCTCATGAACAAGTTACCAAAAGTATCCGCTTTTTGAGCCTTTATCAAAGCAAAGTCACCTTTTATCGCTTCTTCCAAAAGGTATGATTGTCCATCAAAAATCTTCTTTTCCTTGGCCTTCGAAAACTCCTGTGGTTCCTTACCTCCAGGCTTGAATTTAACCGCAAAACCACCAATTTCCACATATGTCCCAAAACCCGTTGGGGTGTAAAACGCAGGTATTCCCATGGCTCCAGCCCTGAACCGTTCAGCTAGAGTACCCTAAATTAAAGAACAATGATTAGATTCTTTTGATCAAAAGAGCTTACTTGGGGACAAAACTCCACCGCCAATTCTCCAGTGAGGTATTGGTGTTCAAACTCCTTGTTTTCACCCACATAAGAAGCTGTGAATCTTTTGATTTTTTTGGCTTTGAGAAGAAGTCCTAGACCGAAGAACTCCATACCACTGGTGTTTGAGAAACACCAGATGTCTTTCACATGGCTGGTGGAAATGAATCTGATGAGATTCTCGGGGATACCACAAACACCGAAACCTCCAAAAAGGACTTTGTGGCCTGATTTGAGACCTGAAAGAGCTTCTTCTGGGGAAAAGCAGATTTTGTTTACTGAGGTATGAGAGAAAAACAATGAGGTTTGAAGTTGTTTGAAACAACGGAATGCCTTGAGCATTTTCTGTAAATTATATGTTTTTTTAAAGGAAAACTATTTTGATATAAACAAGAGATGAAAGTTTTTGACAACTAAATGTTCTTCTAAATAATTCAAAAATTGATATTATTTCGAAAGATAAACTAAACTAAAATAATATTTTTTAATTTTTTCCGAATTATAAAATCAAGATGTTTCCACTTATTAATAAGTTTCCACTTTGCCTGGAATTATAAAGTCGCAAGCCGTCTTGTTGATGACCTCTTCTAACGTATGATCATGTGCAACTTCCTTCAAAATCATTTGTTCATTTTGGAACGAAAACACCGCCTAAAAAACCATTTACAAAAAAAAACTATTTCCCCCTTATTTACATAATCAGTGATTAACATATGAATGACTCCTGCTCCGCTTAAAGGCAAAGTACATCTTTCCAAAATTTTTGGCTCACCCTTATTAGTTAAATGTGTCATACAAACAATTATTTTAGCTCCCGTTGACACAGAATCCATTGCACCCAAGCCGCCCAACATTTTTCCTGGAATGATCCAATTGGCGAGATCTCCTTTGGATGAAACTTGGAGTCCTCCCAAGAAAAAGGCTGAAAGATGTCCTCCTCGAAACATTCCATGACTTGTTGTACTACTGAAAAAAGATGTTTCAGGTAGTTTGGTCGTTGTTTCCTGAATACAACACTAATTTCAAAATTTTAATAAAATATTGACATTCCCGGCATTCAGAATTTCAGAATCCTCCTGACCCGGGTTCGGATAAGTCCCAACACCAAGAATGCCATTTTCCCCTTGGATGTTGATAGAAAGTCCTTGAGGCAATAAGCCATGGATCATTGATGGTATTCCTAAA
>Ga0302186_10002362_pt1 | contig 14575 bp, 17 predicted proteins | sample II_Bog_E1_2_FD_198782 | JGI IMG/M metagenome (GOLD analysis project Ga0302186, IMG submission 198782) | Peat permafrost microbial communities from Stordalen Mire near Abisko, Sweden - II_Bog_E1_1 | ecosystem: Environmental > Terrestrial > Soil > Wetlands > Peat | place: Sweden: Abisko... | reverse complement strand
ATAAAATTCTCGAAATTTTAGATATTTTTAAAGTTTGAAAAAAAATTTAATTTAAATTTGTTTAACTTATCTTTGATTAATGAATTCATAAAAAAACGAAATTATATAAATATTTTCAAATATCAGAAAAATCAATAAAAATGAAAATTAATTTTATAATTTATATTTTATTATTTTTAGCATAAAACCTCAATAAAAACTCTAAATCTTTATATTTTTCCGTGAAGAAATTATAAACCTTTTTATCATCACTTTCTCTTGCGAAAAACACCCCTTTTTTGTTAATTCTGCCCCATTTTCCAATTTCCCCATATTTAACTCTTTCCCGAATTTTATTGATATCATCTCCAATGGCCAATTCATTAGCCTTCCAGATAATAACTTTTAAATTCCCTTCATTATTCATAGAATTCTGCATAATAACATCTTCTGAAATAATTAATTTCCCTTTATAAAGATGAGCATTAAAATGTTCGAATTTCTTCAAATGGCTCAAAAAGAGCTGTTTAGCTTGTGTTTTCCCATAGGTTTTCAATGTCAAATAATTCACTAAGATCCTATCAATCCAGACTTGAGGCTGAAAAATCTCTAATTTGCTTTTGGGGATATAATCCTGGATATTGATCTTGAGAAATCGCACCTTTTCCTCTGAGAAATCACCATAATCTACTGCCATTTTAGCAGAAGCCATATTCAAAACCTCCTTTTCCGTCAAAGCATATTTATCAGTCAAAAACTCGAAAACGCTTTGAATATAAACTAAAGTTATATCATCATTACTGTTATTTTCCTCATAATCGAAAGAAGCCCTGATTTTGAGGAAAATCCTTGAGAAAAACGAGAAATCTGACTTTAAATTGACCTTTTTGATGTTTTCCCATCTAGCGAAAATATCCATGATTTTGCTTTTATCCTCGAGAAAGCCTTCTTCTTCTGTGGAGAAACTGTTTTCTTTTTCAGCCTTCACCACGTAATATATCCCTAAATAATTAGTTCTATTAGTGCTGATTTTGAATCGAGAAGCTATATTAAGTCTCATTTCTTTCACTAAAGTATAAGACTCGCAACTGATAAGCACATATTCTCCAGTCAAGAAATAAATAGGATAAAGGATTTGTTTGGAGCTCTCTATACAAGCGATTTCAGAATCCATAGGAACATGCTTGCGAGCTCCTATTTCAAAGATTTTACTAACCCTGATGAAAATATATTTACATTTCTTGGCCTTTTCCTCGTCAAAATTCGTGTGTAACAAGGTCTTTAAATATAGAAAATTCAAAACTGACATCACTATATTCGAAGAAGGAGGAATCAGACTGCTGATAATCGCCAATAAATTCAACAGATTCCCTATTGAATTTTGATTGGGGTTATTTGAAAGTTGCTTTAAAATCTGTAAATAGACCTCATCTTGTAAAAAGCTGCAATTATTTTCAATTAAAAGCAAAGATATCAATTTCTTCAATTGGACAGATTTCGGGAATTTAGTCTTTTTATCCTCACTATATTGCAAAATATATTTAAACATTCGTTTCGCGATTTCCTTGAATTTCGATGGCAAATCCAAAAGCGGATTATCAAGAATTTTAGATTGGAAACTCATGATTTTAGTATATTTCTGCTTCTGACCCCAAATCGTCCTTTCCATTATTATCTTCCTCCAGGTTTCCTCGAAATATTCGCGTTTCAATTCCTCGATGAATTTCTTATCCAAAAGCTCGAAATCCAAATAAACATCATTAGAAATAGGCAATTGTTCGAATTCCACATTCAAAGGCTCCTTTTTCACCTTATATTCCAGATATTCTTCAAGTAAAGATTTAGTGCTTTTATTCTCATATTCAAGGAAACTTTTCGCTATAACGCATTTCCTGCGTTTTCGTTCTAAATCCTGACTATTTAACATTTCTTCTAATTCGGATTTCTCACTTATAACCAAATCTTCTATAATGGTCTTGCTTTCTTCAAGAACATTGGTGTTTTGATCGAAAGATGTGGACTCATCAAGACTAAAAGATGAGTTTTTTAAAGAACTCATTGAAGATTCATTGGTGTTTTTCTTGGTCAAACGGTTGAATATCGATTTGTTTTCCAGGCTTTTCAATAACTTGTTTTTCAATAATTTGCCTAAGGAAAGTTCTTCTCTTTTATTCGAAGGCGATTCTGACAAAATAAGGGAGTTTTTCTTGAAATCGATGGTTTTTTCCCTTTCCCTTTCGATTTGCCTCAAAATCGCATCAGCCTGTATAATTTGTGAGGATTTATGTTTCAGAGGACTTCGAGGCTCTGAATCTTTATTATTATTGGTTTTCTTGGAGAAATAAAGCTTTTCAATTTGAATGATTTCACGATATCTAAGGAAATAGCCTCTAATGAAGGAATTTTTGGAAATTTGGATTAATTTTATGAGTTTCTTGAGTTTTTGATGCTTTAAAGTAAGACTGATAACTTGGTTTCGATATTTCTTGAAATATTGTTTGATTTGTGCCTTTTCATGAATATTGAGTAATTGAGTCAAGGCTTTCTTTTTCCTCAGAAATTTCTTTCTTATCATCCTGGCTTTGAACCTTTTTTGGAATTCAATAATCACTTTCATCACTTGTTTTAAGCCATGAATGCTTAATTTCAGGTTCATTTTGAATTGAGGAGAAGAAAAGAACTTCTCCTGTTTAAGGGAATTCTTCTTATTAAGAGCCAGAGCCTTCTTAGATTGAAGTTTCTGATAAATATCGAGCTTAAGATAAATCTTCGATTTCCCTAATAAAATCTTCGAATTCAAAGCCTCTGGAAATTGAGAAATCACCAATTTTTCACATAAATGCTTCATATCTAACACTTTTTCCTTCATAAAGACTTCATTAGTATTTGTGGATAAATCCTTGAATTCCTGGAAAAACCGAGAAAACTCCATTTTCAAAGGAAATTCGTCCTTATAACGAATGATCAAATTAGAAAATTCGAAGATTTGGGATTGATTCAGACATGAAAGGGAATTGAAAATCGAGGTTTTCGACTTCTGATTATCGTTTTTCTCACATTCTAGACAGAAAACGAAACGTTTTTCACAGAGATTAATAGAATCCAAGATCTTTTCAAGCCGAATATCGAATTTCTCAATGAAATTGGGCCTATTCCATGTATTTTTCTCAGTATTCGATAATAAAGATATCAACTTATTAGAGGAAGTGGTTAAAACCTCTGATTTCCAATGCGAAATCGCAGTTTCTTTGATTATCATCCTATCGAATTCCTCAGCTATCTCATCCAAAGAATAATAGATATCATTGAAACTATGAATTATTACGAAACTTCGAGCTTTTTTCGTCATTTTCCCGGTGAAAAACACATCATTTCCATCCCGAGCCATTATTTCCTCAAGAATTTTCTCTTGATTATTAAGGTTTTTTTCCTTATTTTCTTTATTTTCCTTTTTTTCCTTATTTTCTTTATTTTCCTTATTTTCTTTATTTTCCTTGTTTTCCTTGTTTTCCTTATTTTCCTTTTTTTCCTTATTTTCTTTATTTTCCTTATTTTCCTCTTTATTTTCCTTTTTTTCCTTATTTTCTTTATTTTCCTCCTTATTTTCCTTTTTTTCCTTATTATTTTCCTCTTTATTTTCCTTATTTTCTTTATTTTCCTCCTTATTTTCCTTATTTTCTTTATTTTCCTCCTTATTTTCCTTGTTTTCCTTATTTTCCTTAAGGAGTTTGAATTGATCGAGGAAAAAGCGAAAAACCCCGAAACTCGGCTTTTCGATAAGTTCGATTATCGGTAAATTGTCCTTAAAATCGATGAAATCGCAATTTTTGATAAGGCCTTCCTGAAGGAAATTGACTTCTTCATCTTTGAAGGATTCTTTCAGATAAATTTGTTGCATTTTCTCGAAGAAATAATTCAATTGGAATTCATGAAAACCTGCCAATTTCTCTGTTTTTAGCTCTTCTTGATATCGCGATTTCACTCCACAAGGATCTATTATATGCAAAAAACCATAAATTGGAGAGGGATTTATTAGACTTTCTTCAAATCTAGATTTATAGAAAATGAGGTTTTCGGCTGGGGTTTTCGAAAGGTTCATTTGAAGTGAAAAGGCTGAGTTTATTTTAGAAAGAATCCATTTAACCAATTTCTTATAAAGCCAAATCATCGCGATTTTCTTTGAATTTTCAAAGGAAATCGCGATTTTCTGAGAATTATCAGAGGAAAATAACAATTTTATCGAAGTTCCTAATAAATCCTCGATATTCTTCGAATTTTCCTCAGAAAAAGGCTCGCCTAAATAGACAATCGCTAGTAAAATCTTCATTAAACAAAGGATTTCCTCTTTATTTAACCCGATCATTTGAAAAGCCTCGATCATTGATTTATAATAATTTTTATCAAGGTTGAATTCTGGTGTTTTTCCGCCTTCAGAAACCTTTAAAATCTCATATTGATTCACGTTTTCTTTAATAATCCTCAAGTCTTTTTTCAAAGGATTATCAGAAACTAACGAATTTATCAGATAATAGAATATAAGGAAATTCGATTCATTAGGTTTTTTATAAGCGATTCTTTGGGTTTCTAAGAAATCCAATGATATTGAAACCCCCTTCACCTGAAAGCTCTTTTTCTCTATCATAAATGAAAAAGTCCTAAGAGCTCTTGAAGAAAAATCACTATTAGAAGTTTTTGCAGAAGTGAAAGCTTCTATTATGAAAAGACCTGCGAAACATAATTCCTCATATATATCGAAATGCATCGAATCTAGGGTATTTTTATTAGAAAAAGGAGTTTTTAAACCTGAAAATTAACCTGAAAGATCGAGAAATTCACCCAAACCCCTATTTTCCTTCGATTCTTTATTAAGAACACTGAGGAATTCAATAGCTTTCATGAAATTCAGGCTTTTCCCTGAACCCGCTTCCCCATGAAATATAATAGCCTGATTCCGAAGCTTTAATCCCTTTAAAGCATCGCCTATTTCGCCATATATATGAGGTAAAAAGTCCTTAGAACTTAAGGCTTCATCTATTTGTAGCATTTTCTTATAAAAGCTGATATTTGTCTTCGAAAAAAGCCCTGGAGGGATGTTTTTCGAATTCAAAAAGACCAAAAAAGTGTTGATATAATTATAATGAAGACTTTGAAAGAATCTGGTCTTGAAATTCCAGATAATTTCAGCTTCATTAATCACCACCATTCTAATCAAATCATCAAAGCCTTGAGGTCGATATAAAGAATTCATCTTATATATATTTTTAGATGAATATTCCTCATAAATACGAGATTTCATATTCGGAGGGGATATTTGAGAAGTTTCAAGAATCCGGACTTTTATTAGGCTTTTCGCGGAATCTGTTGAGATTATTAAGGCTTTTTTGAAGATCGAATAACTGTCATCAGGCTCTTGAAGCTTGACCCAAATAGTCGCATTTGGACAAAGGAATTTATAAGGGTCGGATTTCGTGGAAAGGCCTTTTTTCAAATCGGTGGTTTTACGGTTGAAATTCATTTTTTTTGAATGAAAAGTTTTTTTTATTTTTGGAGAAATTATTTATTGTTTTATTGATTATTTTATTGTAGTTTTATTGATTATTTTATTGTTGTTTTATTCATTATTTTATTGTTGTTTTATTGTTGTTTTATTGTTGTTTTATTGTTGTTTTATTGTTGTTTTATTGTTGTTTTATTGTTGTTTTATTGTTGTTTTATTTATTGTTGTTTTATTGATGGTTTTATTGTTGTTTTATTTATTGTTGTTTTATTTATTGATTGTTTTTTTGTTGGTTTTATTGATGTTTTATTGATTAATTTTCACATAATTTCAATTATAAAAAAGGACTTTTTTCGCTTATTTTCTTATAATTTCAATAGATAGAGAATTTTCTCTTATAGATAAGGCTCAATTAAACAATTTCTTCTTAATTCCTTTCAAATCCTTACCCACATCTGAATAATTCTCGAGAATCTGCTTTAATTCGAGGATTTCCTCTTCTTTTCCCTTGTTTTCCTTCATCAATCTCAACATATTTTCCTCCAATTCCCTCATTCTTTTCCTATCAGCTTCTAATAAATATTGCAAATTATTGGCTTTTTCGAAGCCTGAAGCCTTAATTGCTTCGATTTCCTCTTCTTTCAACATAATTTTATATTCCAATTGATCGATTCGATGCTTTAAATCGAGGACTTCCTCTTTTTTATAAAGGCTTTTATTGATAAATTGCAAATCGAGGTTTTGAGTCTTGAATTCCTCGATTTTGGAATTGGATTCCTTGAGTTCTGATCTTAAATCTTCGATATTGGCTTCGAGATTCGCGATTTTCTGATTATGGAAATTGGGGTTTTCGACTTTAAGCATTAAATCCTTGATATATTTCTCTTTTTTCTCTAATTGTTTATTGAGCTTCTCATTTTCTTTCTCTAATAAATCTCTCACATTTTTCAACATTTTACCTTCATTATCGATCGAATTCTTGCTTTCATTAGATAAAGCCAAATCTGATCTGGCTTTTGTGAGGCTATTTTGTAAGGATTTCACTTGTTTTTGAAGATCTTGGATCAAAAGCTCCTTTTCATTCAATTTCTTATCGAAAGTCTCTGTTATAGTCATGTTTTTATCTTTATCCTTTAAAAAAAGCAGATTTTCTTGATCTTTTTTATTTTGCAGCTTAAAACTCAATTTCTTCTCTTTTTCGAGTTCTTTGAGCAATTTCTCCTTTTCATTTTGCAGAATATTGATAAAATCCTGCATTTTCTCGAAATTCATTTGAAGACTTTCGAATCTTTTCGAAAGTTTCGTGAGTTTCTGGTTTTCTTTCTCATATAATTTCTTGAAAAACTCAAGGTTTTCCTGTGATTTCTTGTTATTTTCATTAGAATCCATGGGTTCCAAAGGCTCGTTTTCTTCCATATCTTGAATATCCATAGCTAGATTCTTCAATTCTAGCTTATATTGATTAATGAGCTTATTTTCATTAGGAATTAAAGAATCCACGATCCCGAAAACCTCCGATAATAAAGTTTCGAAGTTCTTGATTTCTTCATTATCTGAAGCGTTTTGATCTGATTGTTCCACGATAGTTGATAAAGGACTTTTGATGCTTTTGTTATGAAAAATAAGCGGTTTCGAGGAATTCTCGGCTTGGATATCAGAGTTTATTGATGCGATTTCGTTAAAAGACTCTTTTTGTTCATTTTCCACTCGTTTGAGTTTATGAAGAAGAAGAGAAAATTTCGGAGAAAGGGATTTCAAGGTCTTATGGAGCTTATATTCGGAATAAAGACGCTTGAAGAATTCTTTAAAATTGGCGATTTTGAGGGTTTTTAACGAGGACATTTTTTATTTGGAAGTTTGAAATTATGTAATTAAAAAAGAGCAGTTTATTGATAAATTGATAATAGTTAATTTCTTTAATGAAATTAAATTTTTTCTCTTATTATTCATGAATATATTAGTCTATAAAAAGCTTTTATTATTGAGAAGTTCATTGCATTTTTCAATTAAATTGCCACAATTTTTCCTGTTTCTAACAATGAAATTCCGCTTCTTTTTCCCAAAAGTCTCTTCATAGGATTTATTTAACATCTCTTTCTTCAAATTCAAAGAATCCATTTTCCCTAATAAAAATTTTTTCATCTAATCTTTTATAAATGTAATAATAAAACTTTGATTATTATTATTATTATTAGTATTATTCATAGGCTTATTATTATTATTCTTCATTATTGAAATAGGCTTTGATATTGGCTTTTCCTCGTTTTCCTCAGGCTCAAGAATTTGATTAATATCATAGCTGGGAAATAACAAATTATCGATATATTCCTTTTCTTTAGCTATTCCCATATAAATATTCATTTTTCTTTAACATGGAACCAATTCTTTTCTCTATAAGCCTCTTTTGTATATTTTCGTTTATCGATAAAGAAGCTCCTTTGGGTCTATGTTTTAAAACTAAAGATTTTCAATAAGTTCAATGAATTATAAGAAAATTAGGAATTACACAGGTATTTAATCGAGCCATTATAGAGTTTTGATCATTAATAACAATGTTTTTATAAAGAATAGTCTCGTTTATTAGCCCTAATTCCTTCTTTTTAAAGACTTTATTAAAGGGGGTCTTTTTATCTTTTGCGAATTGAGATTTTTGCGATTCTAATGTTTTTTTGAAGGCTTTTATGTTTTCATTAAAGAGCTCATGGTCTTTTTGGCAAGGGGGATCATGAAATTTGAATTTATAAGGGCTTTCAAGGGAAATGGCTTGTTTTATCTTGGGAATAGCTTCCATATATATATAAAAATATGAGGAAAATTTAATTTTTAACTATATATTGGAAAAAAAAACTATAAAATTCAAGCTTTTCAAAAAAAACTATAAAATTCAGGCTTTTCTTTCTTTATAATTTATAACAAAAAAATAGATATTTTTTAAGAATATAAAGAAAAAATGCAAATCGAGAAGTTCTTTTAAAAATCCATTAAAAAAAAGGCTAAATTTCTTTAAAGTCCAATAATGAATCTCGGGGAACTTGAAAAGGAAGTCTTTTCGGTTTTATCAGAAACTGCGAAAACCCTCAAAACCGAGCTTTGGACATGTGTGAATTGCGAAAATCCTGATAAAAAAGCTTCATTTGTTAAGGTTTTTCACATAAAATGTGGAAAATTTCTATTAATATATGTGTTTTTAGGTGGAAATCATATTATCTTTAAAGGAAATGAATGAATCCTTGAAGAAATTAAAAGATTCTATTGCGAAAAATGAGTCAATTTTCATAATTTATAAGAAATTCATTATTAAAAACCCGGAATTTTAGAGAAAACCCGAATTCCATCATGACTTTCCTCAAGAATTTGAAGTATATTCATGAAAGAAGCCTAAATCTAAATCTTCCGAAGGTTTTTCTTGATTATTTAGAAGCCCATAATAAAGATAATGAGAAAGTATTGTTTTAGTTTATTTTTTATAGAAAATATGGGTTTTATTAGAGAAAAAATTGGACTCCTGAGGAAATCGGGCATTATCTCGAATCTTTTGTCACTAAAAAGGAAGGAGAAGCTATTATCAGTATAAAAAAAGAAATATCTCTTTGATTTTATTCATTATCATTAAAAGATGAGGAAAATAATGATATAAACCCTGAAAACCCAGAAAACAATCTTGAAGAAGATAATGTTGGAGGTTTTTTCCCTATATTTATTTAAATCCTTAAATTTCCTTTATTTTCTTTAGATGAATGGGATGATGCCTCTAATATAGAAGATGATGTGATGTTTGTGGATGATGAGGAAATCAAAGAACTAGATGCTGAAGTTTTTAATGAAGATAACAAAGATGATATATCTGATGTGGAAGAAGAAAAGGATCATCCCCCTCAAAAACATGAGAAAATCGATGAATCTCTGAAATCTTTCAAAGGTCATAAAGATTTCGTGTTGAATGTGAATTTCCATCCAATAAATCCTTCAATTTTTTGCTCTTGTTCCGGAGATGATACTGCGGCTATATGGGATCTCGAAAGACCAGAGCCTTTGTTTGTTTTAAAAGAACATAAGGACACGATCAGCTTTGCGAATTTCAATTATGAAGGCAATTTATTAGCTACTGGAAGTATGGATGGATCAATAAGAATTTGGGATGTGAAGACTGGGAAATTGAGGAATTTATTAGAAGGGCCATCTGATGAAATAAGAGTATTATATATGAAAATAATCAAATTAATTAATTAATTATTAATAATTAATAGTTCTTGGATTGGCATAAGAAAGGCAATGCTTTGGTGGCTGGAAGTGCTGATAATACAATATGGTTATGGAATGCGAATAATGGAGAATTTATGCATATTTTCCAAGGACATTCAGCTGCTGTTACGGCTGGTGGGTTCACTCCTGAAGGTTGATTTCCTTAAGAAATTATATATGTGATTTATAATAAATAATAGGACATTATGTGATTTCTGTGTCTGAAGATGCGAGTTTAAGAGTTTGGAACCCGAAAAATGGAGAGGCTTTTCATAAGATTTCAGGTTGTTTTATGAAGATTTTCTCAGGCTTATTTTCATTTAATCGCAAGGATATGGATTTCATACTGAAATTGTGACCTGTTTGGCTTTCCATCAGAATTTGCCAGTGGTTTTGACTGGATCCACTGATAAAACTGCTTGTCTGAGCAATTTTTCAACTGGAAAGGTAAAGATTTTAAAGATTTCTTTTGTTAATTTTTGAAAGGTTTTGGGGAGAACTATGGAACATTTGGATGGAATTGAATCTGTGATGTTTTCTCAAAAGTATTTTTCTTATGATCATTTTTGTTGATCGTTTTATAAAATTCATAGCTTGGAAATATTTTTCACAGGATCTATTGATGGCCATTTGAGGATTTTTGATAGTGCCAAATTTATCTTAAAAGATGATATTGTTTTAGATGTATTTTATTAAAAATATCCTAAGTAAATTTATGATTTTATTTAAAAAACAGTCAGGAATCACGAAAATTGGCTTTGATCCTAATGATCCTTATTGTATAATAGCTTCTTCCTTTGAGGGAAAATTACATCGATTGGATCAAAGGAAAAGAGGCACAGATTTGAAAAGTTTAAGTGCAGGCTCAACAATCCATGATTTCGCGATTAATAAGTAAATTTATATTAGTCTGAATATATAAAAAAAAGGGATTTCTTTAGAAAATCAGAAGTGATATGCGCATGCGAAGATGGTGTTATAAGGTTTTTCGATTTGAAGATCTAAAGTGGTTTAAATTATTTATTGTATTTAAAAAAAAAAATTAAAATATAAAATTTTGGAGGTTTTGTCTTTTAATTAAAATTATTAAATTTTTTAATCAGGAATTTTTTCCATGGTTTTTTTTATCATTTTTTTTTTTCAAAAATAAAAAAAAAAAAATATTTTTTTATGATGAAAAACATTTGAGAAAATTTTAATTTTCATGAAACAAATTATTTGATTTGGAATTTTTAGAACATTTTTAGAAAATTAAATTTGTTTGTTTTAATTTGATTGTTATTCTTTAATATAAATTTAGCTTATGGAAAGTCATTAGGGTTGCATTGTATAAGGTCAAAAACAAAAAAAAATCGAACATGCACGCCCTTTTATTTTCAAGGCTCAAACACTTTAGGTATAGTTGTGTTCATTCCAGGCCCACCCTCCAAAACTTTTATTTTCATCAACCAAACTCCTAGAAAAGGTGTAAATAGGAGTTTATAGGCATCTGAGAAGAAAAGCTTCTGATCTTCAGATTTGAAAATTTTCTTCATTTTTACTTCATAGTTTCAAGGACTTCCGTCATTGCATTGAGCTATTGTTCATATATGAGTAGATCATCCAAAAGTTCATCTTCCAAGTAGGGTCTTAGCGATTGCTTATGGTCGCTATGGGCCAAAATTCAAAGTCCGCAAATAAATTCCTTATGCTCATTGCTTATTCAATAATAAAGAAAGAACATGTGGACATCCTCACAATTAGAATTAATGACAAACAATTAGAAGCAAAAATCTTAGATCAAATTTCCAAAATCTATGATAAGATTGATTTTAGTGAATGCAGACCCCGAGCATCCCTGAGTACTATGGTTTTTACAAACTTAATCAAAATAATCAAATTCAATGCAATTTGGTCTTTAAACATATTTCAGATACTTTTTCAAAAAATGGAGGAATTTATTCTTCCAAACAAATGAGTGGCTTTTTCGACCAAATAATCCATGAATTAGCGTTTCTTCAAAAAATTGGGGTTTGTCCAAGATAAAAGCTTTACATTTGACAATACAACTTATATCAACACTGTTGGTCTTGATTTATTGATGCTTTGCGATTCTGATCAAAAAAAATGTTGTAAAATAGATTCACTCTTTGGATATGATCATTTTTCTCCTGAAAAACTCAGATGTTTAAAAAAAGCTGATCTCCTAATTAATCCTTATAATCGGAAATTTTTAGTTTGTGGTTGATTTTTTTGGAACTAAAATACCTGAGAGAATAGAAAATCATGAAATATGGAATAAATCCATTGAAGAGATTATTATGAGAATTAGAAAAATTCAAAATTTTTTTCAAGCTATTAACAAATGTTTGTTAATACATTTTAATTTTATTAAAAAATTTAAACCTTTCTAAAGCATTTAATTAATTAAGAATTTAATTTTTAAAAAAAGAATAAAATTTTGACGGCTACTAAAAAATTCACATGAAATCATTTAAATCAAGTTCTTTGAAAATCAATTCCTTCCTAATCTTCTCATTCATCCTAGGCTCTTTTCCTTTCATCCCTTCCTCAACAACCCCTCCTTCAATCCCATAAGCCAAATCCACATATCTAAAGCCTTCGATTTGTACACTTTCGCCTTTAATTTTCCCTTTTAGTTCTGGCTCATCCAGCCAAGCAATTTCCTCAAATTTCCTCCCTCTATCGACTATTAAACTAGTCACTAATACCGCAGTATCTGTGGACATTTGTAAAGTCCCTAGGTTTCTTAATTCGAATCCTTGCTTCCTCAAGGCAGAAGTCCGGTCTCTAGGTGGATGATCTCCTAAAATCCCTCCGAAGATAAACAAGGAAAATCTAGAGCTATCTTCTGGAGTAAGGGTCTTTTCAGCTCTCATATCTAAGAGACAAATCTGGGAAAAATCAATAGGTTCTTGGGAGATTGGTATGGAAAATGTTTTCTTATCAGGGGATAGATAGGCGGAGATATCTAGAGGAAGAGTCTTCAGGAGATTTGAGGATTTTTGTAAGATAGCGAGATTTTCAGTGTTTTCTTTGAGGTTTTTTTGGGAATTTGAGGTATATTTCGCTATCGTGTTGAAATTCGAGAGATAAAGAGAAACTCTTGATAAGGGACTTAGATAAGAGTCTATTTGGAGATATTCGCAGAGGGACCATTCGAATAGGAACTCATCCATGTGATTGATTATATAGCAATGATGATGGGAACTCTCCATTTTTTATTATTAAGAAAAATCCGAATTTTCTTCTAATAAAAACTTATTAATATTATGAGAAAGGTGATAAAATTAAAAGGGAAAAAATTGTAAATTTTTAGTTTTTTTTGAAAAAAACCTTTAATCTTTAATAAGTTTCATTATTATTTAAAAACTTTTAAAAATCCTGAAAAAATGCCCCGAATCACAGAAGAAATGTTGCGAAAAAGAGCTGAGCATAACGAGGGGATGCTCACTACTCTCGAAGAGGTCGCCCTTCATCAATTCGAGATTGAGAAAATCGAAAATCTTGACAAATTATGTAGACATCTCAAGATCCTTTTGTTGCAAAATAACATCATAGAAAAAATAGAAAATGTCTCTAAACTCAAAGAACTGAACTATTTGAATTTGGCATTGAACAATATTTGCCTGATAGAAAATTTGGAGGGTTGCGAAAGTTTGAAAAAATTGGATATGACTGCAAATTTCATTGATCTTGACGATTATGAGCTCAGCATGAAGAATCTCAAGGAAGTCTCTTCGATCCGAGAATTATATCTAACAGGGAATCCAATAACTGAGTGATTTTCCTAAATTTCTAACAAAAATAATAATTCTTTTTAGTTGGAAACATTATAGGGAATATGCTGTGGCTATTGTGGATCAATTGGATATGTTAGATGGGAAGGAGGTAACGCCTAGTGAACGAATCATCGCGAAGCAGAATTTGCAGGATTTGACAGTGGACCTTTATACAAAGATCGAGATGAAGAAGATCGAGAAGATGAATAAGAAAAATGAAGAAAAACCGATTGAAAAAGAGGAAAATTCAAAAGAAGATAGTAAAAAATGAATGATTTTTGATGTTTTTAAGGGTATTTTATAGAAAACAAAGTGGAAGAATATACCAAGGAAAACAGGAAAAAAATGTATTTGGATATGGCAATGGATAAGGAACAGGAGGATCGTCGTAAAAACCCACAGAAATATGAGGAAAAAATAGACTCCAAGATGTTTAAACAAGATGGAGAGATCCGGCAATGCAATGAGGGTATATATTTAAAAGCCTTTGTTGATAAATCATTTCTTTCTAGGCAAATATGAATATTTATTGAAGGAATGGGATGATCCTGACTTTTCCTTCTTCGAACTAAAGATCCCAAAATATTTGGACACCTCATTAATAGACGTGAATATTAACCCGAATTGGGTTTCTGTGCGTATTAAAGGAAAATTGACACAGATGAAACTACAAGACGAAATAATTGTTGAGAAGAGCTCAATTCAAAGGTCACAAATCACAGGGTTCATGACTATAAAGATGCAGAAACTCACACCGAACTATTTGTTGAAAAGGACATTGCAAACGGAGGAGGAGAAGAAAAAAAAGGAAACGGATAGGAAAAAAAAGGAGGAAAAAGAAAAACTGGAAGGGAAAGAGAATTTGGAGGTCAATGTAAATAATAAGATGAAAGTTCATGATGAAACAACCTTTGATGAAGTTCCCGACTTGGAATAAAAGAGGATTTATTGTTGATTATTTTTTTTTTAATGTTTTTGAGAAAAAATAAATATTTTTAATTGACAATTCCTTTTTTTTTCGTGGTTATTTTTTTTTTTTTTTATAATTTTGAATTCGAATATATTAAATTTTTTT
>Ga0302186_10002361_pt1 | contig 14578 bp, 12 predicted proteins | sample II_Bog_E1_2_FD_198782 | JGI IMG/M metagenome (GOLD analysis project Ga0302186, IMG submission 198782) | Peat permafrost microbial communities from Stordalen Mire near Abisko, Sweden - II_Bog_E1_1 | ecosystem: Environmental > Terrestrial > Soil > Wetlands > Peat | place: Sweden: Abisko... | reverse complement strand
TAGTAGTAGTAGTAGTAGTAGTGAATCTGAATCTGAAGATGAAAAAGATAAACGTTCAAGTTGTTGTCATAGTGAAATTAACAGTAAAAGAGGACTTTATCAATGTACTCAATGTAAACATATGTGTGAAGTTTATAGTATGAATAAGGAACCAGAAAAGAAGTTATTAACTCTTGATGAACTTTTTGGAGATTCTAGTGATGAAACAGTAGAAAATAATAATAATAATAATAATAATAATAATAATAATAATAGCAATACTAGTAATAGTAAAAAACGTAAAAATATTGAATTAATAGAAGATATAGTTAATGATAATAAAAAATTAAAATCGAATGAAGAAGAAATACATCATGAATTAGTTAAAAATGTGGTAAATTGTATAGAAGTTAATAGTACTACTACTACTACTCAAACATTAAATTTACCAGAATTAATATCTAATGATAAAGTTGTAGAAACAACAACAACAATTAATAATGATGATGAGGAATTTCGTTTAGAACCAATGAATAATGACGCAATTATGGAATTTGATCATTCAGTAGTATTACAAGATGATGATACTAAAATTGAACAACAAATGAATAATAATGAAGAACAAACTCAAATGGATCATACTTTTAATTTACCAATTGATAATAATAATAATGTACAAATAGTTAATAATGATAATAATAATGTACAAATAGTTAATAATGATAATAATAATAATATGGAAATTGATAACAGTAATAATAATAATAATAATAATAATGATGTAGCACAGATTAAACAAGCTACTAAACAAGCTAAAAAATCTAAAGAATCTAAAGAATCTAAAACAGATAGACAACTACGACAATTACAAAGTATTCTTCTGAATACAGAAGTTTCTGGACCAAGAACTAGAAGAAAACCAAATTAATAACTTTATATTGATGTATGATTAGTATTGTATTAATATAATAGTAATAAAATTCTGTATAGTAAATAAATAAATAATTAAATTGTAATTAAATAATATATATATAATATGAATCGTAATAAAAGAAAGCACAGTATTGAACAAAAGATATCTCATGAATTAACATGTTCAATTACACAAGAAGTATTTAGAATACCAGTTGAATTACCATATTGTCATCATGTTTTTGAATTTAGTGCTATTCAAGAACATTTTTCCACAAATATAAAAGATTGTCCGAATTGTCATGCTAAATATCATAATTTAGATGTCAATGATTTAGCAATCCAAACTACAATTTATAAATTTATAGAGAGTTTATATCCTGACATACATCAGGAATCATTAACTGCAACACGTCCACAATTTCCAAGTAATAATATGATTTTACCATCTTATTTACAAGCTAATGAAGAGAAACTAGAAGCAAATACTTCTCAAAATTTAGCAAATAAGAAAATTAAATTTACCGACATTGCTCGTTTATTAAAGAATAAACAAATATCGTACGATAAAGAGCAAACTAAACGTAAATCTCATATGAAACAATGGATTAAAAATAAAGTATTAACTAGTATATACTCTAAATTAAATAACAGTGCAAGTAATTTAGAAAATATTCATACTGTAGATATAGATGAGAATAATACATATATTATTGGCTTATGGACAGAAGAAGATAGAAAAATGTTTAACGAATTGATGAATTCTTATATTGTACAGACTGATCCTAAAATTGTTTTAGTTATATATTATTGTTTCTTGGATACAGAAAGATTTATTCAAATACATATTCATTATAATAAAACAGATAAACCTATACGTGATATACATAAAATGTTACGTAATCATCATATATTACATCATCCAAATCATGAATAGAAATATATATATAAAAATATTTATTTATTTATTTGTATATATACTTGTAAAATATTATTTATTAATAAATATATTAATATTATTTAAATTATTATAAATTATTATAAATTATTATAAATTAATATAAATTAATATAAATTAATATAAATTAATATAAATTAATATAAATTAATATAAATTATTATAAATAAAATGAATGATAATGTTATTAACAATAAGAAACGTAAAATAGAAGAAGTAATTGAAACACGATTAACTTGTCCTATAGAAAATAGTATATATCGTATTCCTGTATTATTAGAAGTATGTGAACATACAATAGAATTTAAAGCTTTAAAAAAATGGTTTAAAAAAGAAAAAACATGTCCATCTTGTAAAGCTGCATTACATACTATTAATATAGAGGAATTATCTATTGATATGACTATGTATCGTATTATTGAAGATTTATATCCAGATATTCACACTGAATCATTAACTATAGAACGACCTAAATTTCCTAAAAATAAAGACATATTACCAAGTTATTTAAAAGATAATAATGATGATAATCAACCTATTATTAAATATAAAAAAGCTAAATTTAATGATTTAATTGTATTAATGACAAATAGAGAAACACAATATGAATATGAAAGACTTGCGCGAAAAAATGAACTTAAAACTTGGTTTGACAAAACAGTTATGCCAAAAATATATAAAACAATGGTAAATGAAACTGATAAAATAAAAATGGATTTTGAAGTTCAAGTATATTATAAAAAAGGAAAAGAATTACCAGATGGAGAATTATTACATGAAATATTATGTGAATATAATCGTAGTAATTCTACAATTTATTTAAACGCATATCCAGAATCAAATATAATTGCAGATTCAGTTCATATATTAATACGAAATCAAAATCATGACAAAAATATGCAGAATCGTCATCATAGATTTCATCATCAACAGGATGAGATTGATGATAGCGATAGCGATGATATACATAGTATATATTAACTTATCTTGTCGTTTTTTATTGTCTTCATTTATGGTACTTTTTTGTAAAAGAAATAAAAAAAATAAAAAAATAAAAAATCAAATAATTGTATAGTATAATAAAATAAAATAAAAATATATTATTATTCATATTTAAAAAAATAATTTAATTTTATTTTTAATTATTTAATTTAATTCACGATTACATAATTATTATTTATTAATAATAATGAATCGAGGTGATTGGGAATATCATGATACAATACAATTTCAAATAAAATACTTTATATTACAACGATTAACATTCCAAAATATTATTATATTTTTAATTAGTTCTATATTATTATCTAGTTTAATAGTTCTATATATATGTACTCATCCAAAAGGAGCAATTACAAGTCCAAGACCTAGAACCAATTTAAAATTGAAAAATGGATAGATTACTTTACTGCTACTACAGATATTAAAGTTGATTTAAATAAAATAAATATAACTATAAACATCCATAACGATAACCAATTTCTATCTGAATTATATTCATTGACATTTGTAACTGTATTTAAATTATTAACATAAAAAGCGATACCAAATATTATAAGAAATTGTAAGGTTACAAATACATGATCAATTATAAAAGTAAGTAATTGGGTTTTATGATTATTTGTGATTCCACTATCTTGAAAATAGACTATTAATTCAAATATAGATAATAAAAATCCATATATCGTAAATGTTCCAATAATAAAAATCCAAGTATAACTACTAATATAAATAAATTGATTTCCAATCACTTGAAATATTAAAAATACAATCAATACGCAAAATCCAAGAATATATAACCCAGCAAATAAGTGAACCCAATGCATAATTGGATCTTTAATTATAGCTGTTTTTTGTTTCTGTAATTTTTTAAATGTATGAGAAGCGCCATCTTCAGTAGTAGTATTGAGTTTATGATGATTATCTTCTTTATTTTTATTAACTCCACTCATTTATATTTTATATTTAAAATATAAATTTTATTTAAATAATATAATTATTATTATTTATTATATATTAATATATAATTAATATATATTAATAATAATTTTATAGAAAATGAATTATCAATCTTCTAATCCAATAGTAAATAATTATGATACTTTATCTAATAAGAAATCACGCATAAATAATAATAATAATAATAATAATAATAATAATTCATTTGAACGTGCATCATTTGGTGAAAAACTAAAAATAGTAGATGTAAAAGCATTTGATGGTTTTACAGCTGTATTTGTAGCATTTGCATTTTATGCTTTAGATGATGCTCAAATTGGTGTATCGCAATATTTATATGGTGATAAAGCTATATTATCTACAGTAGACCCGTTGTTTTATAATACTTATCAATATGTAGTTCATAGATATGTTTATTTAGGACTCGTTATATTTATCACATGTTTAATAGATGTATGGATTATAAACAGTAAACATTATATATTAAAAAGGAAACATAAAAAGAATCATCATCATCATAGTGATAACAATGATAATAACATTGCAAATAATAATAATAATATTCAATATTATGATATATTTAACAGTAATAATAATATAAATGAAATAAATAAAACTAGAGATGATGATGAAAACATAATAGAAACAGCTTGGGATTTTTTAGTAGATAATTATGGAATTATTTTAATCAAAAGTACTTGGGTAGGATTGATTTATAGTTGGAATACTACATTAGCGATACAAATTATTTATTTATATGGTGAAGGAAGTTTAGGATATGCTATAGGTATGGTTATACGTTTTGTTATTTTAATAATTCTATTTATTATCTTTGTAGTATGGCATATATATAGTTTGAAGAAAAATATAAAAATCTTATTTTGAAACAAGATTAGCTAAATATTGATTAAAACTTAACACTTGTAAATTAATTGCATTATATACACTGTCTATATTGTTATTGGGATTATTAATATAATTAATAAAATTTTCATGATAAATATTATTTTCAGTTTGAGTTTGATTTAATAAAGACTTGTTACCAATTAATAAATTATATACTATTTGCTTTAAATGAATTGAAATTATATCTTTCATATTGATAATTGTAGGATAACTAAATTGAAAATCCGGTATTAGATTAGGATTTGAAAGATATTTATAAATATTTTTATCATTTAAACTAATCCTAATGGATTGTTGTTGTTTTTTTTGTAAAGCAGCAGTAACTGCTTTTTTTTCAGTATTACTAAAACTAGAATAGGATAAAGTTTCCATAAATTCTTGATCACAATTATTAGATGTAAACCAAGTTGAAATTAATAATTTAATTGAACTAGTTGGTTTTGGTTTAGGTTTAAATGCACTTTTATTAGATGTAATTTTTTCTAAAATCCATACAAAAGCTACTAACCCACCAATCCAAAAATGTTTACAATATTTATTAATAGATAATTTATGACTTTGTGGTTTATGATCGTCATCATTATCACCTGAATCAATAATAATATTATTATTCATATTTTGATTTTGATTTTGTCGTTTATTTTTAGATTGTTGAGAAAAATCAGCTACTGTATACCATCCTTTTTCGTATATAAATGCTATAAATCTTGTACAATAATTGAATAATTGTTCCGATTTAGTTTCATCCTTTAAATCAATATGAAAAGGATTATATTTATAAAAATAATATTTCATAAATTGAATAGTAAGAATTAATTTACATTCAATAGTAAAATCAAAAGTAGGATAAACCATTAGCATTTGTTTAAATAAATTATTAATGATTTTCTTTCTATTATTTAAATCATCTTTTACTTTACTTGGTAAAGCTGAAAAATAGGTTTCCTGTAAATCTTGAACAAAACGTTTCTTTTCATTCTTTTCATTATATATAGCATAATTAAAATCGGGTATAATAGCATATGCGTCATTATCTGTATGATACGAACTCATAAAATAAGCTGTACCATGAATTAATAAATAATCATACATGTCTAATGTTACACCGATATGATTCATACATAAAGCTATATATACCACTAAATGTAAATAAGCAAGCTTTGTAGTACACGAAATCATATCATATTTAGCAATATCCTTTTCAGAAATTAAAAATAATAAACTAGAATTATAAACATCTTCGTGTTTAATAGAGGATGTGTAATAGTGTTTATCATATATATTCATATAACCTATATGAAAACACCATATAATTTGTTTTAATAATTGTTTTGCTTGTTTAATTTCGTTTATTTTATCTTGTGTAATTAACATTTTACCTCCTTCGACTTTTTCTTTTTCTGTAGTTTTTGATTTATTATTAATAATTTTCTGTATTTTATTATTATCTGGTGATATATAAATAGAAGAAGATGATTTTTTCAGTTTTTTAGTTGGTAGTTGTTCATTCTCTAATGTGATTAATTTATGTTTAGTTTTTTCGAGATCATCGTTTTGTCTCAATTTAAATTGTGTATATACATCTTTTAATTCTAATAATATATTTGGTTTATATACAGGTATATCACTGATAACAACATGTCGTTTTTTTTCTTTAGCTATTTTAAATTTATTATGAAATAATCCATTGTTAATATTATTATTATTATCATTTAATGAATGAATAGAATTATCATAAAATAATGCAATATCATTATCAGTATCACTAACTATATCTTCTGTATCGTTATCATGTTTATTAATATTAATATTATTATTATTATTATTACTTATATGAATATAATTATATAAATCATCATTCATTATCGTTTTATTTTATAATTTAATTTATTAATTAATTTAATTAATTTAATTTAAAAATAATAAATAAATTAATTATATTTTTTTTTATTTTTAAATTTATTTAAATAATAATAGTATAATAATAATACTATATACATTCATTAGTATCATCATTCCATGATTTAGATGGATATGTTTGAAAACAATATAACCAATCACATAATTGACCTCGTAAAAGAATCCATTCATCTTGTATATTAATACTTCCTGTGTTTGGAATTGTATTTAAATTTTGAATTACTATATTATTATTGTATATAATTTGTTTCCAAATATTATCGTAATTTAAAATAGATAATTTCATAGTATAAATATTGTTTAATCTTATATTTGGAATAGATAATTTTCTAGTGTTTAAAAACCACCAATTTAATAAATTTGTTTTTCCTAAAGCTACAGGCCATTTAGTTAATTTATTATTATTATTTAAAATCATTTGATTAATAATCAATGAATTATCATTATTATTATTATTACACGTATCATAAGGGATTGATATTTTTTGACTATAACAAGGATTTAAATTAGAACTAATATTAATAGGTATAGGATTTGCTACATTAGTTAACATAGATAATGGTTCAGACCAATATGTCCATCGATGCAATAAATTATTTTGACATAAACAAGTAGAAGATGTAAAAATTGATGATGATGTAATATCTATTATATTAATAGATACATCTGACCATCCAGGATTAAAATTTAATTGAAATATAAGATTATAAGCAGTATTAATAGAAAATAAAGTAAAAGTTGTTGAATTATTTATAAATAATTCATTATCTGATCTCCATGATGTTGACCATGAAGAAATATTATTAATAAATAATAATAATAATAATAATAATATTATTAATAAATAATAATATTTTTTCATATTGAATGTATATATATATTATGTATTATTCGAACATAATACTGGAATATTAATATCACGATTATTATTATTATTATTATCATTATTATTTAATTTTAATTTTTTAGATGATGTAGTAATAGGTTTAACAGACCATTGTATAGGTCGAATTAAACGTTCTTCTTTTTTAATAAATATATATTCTTTTTCTTCTGTTTCTTCATCTTCTTCTTTAAATGTATATTTTAATTGTAATGGAATAATTATATTTTCAAATTCTGAACCTTTTATAGGAAAAGTTTGTAAAGGTTTAGGTATTTTAAATAATTCTGTATTTTCAGTTTTCATAGCCATATCTAACATTTCTATAGCAGATTCTAAAATACCATAATTATTTAATGTAGTACTACTATAATAACAATTATTAATATCTTTATTTAATGATGAAATAATATTATTATTATTATTTTTATTTTTACGTTTATTATTATTATTTGCCATGATATATTTATTTATAATTTTAAATATAAAAGAAAGAAAGAAAAAAATATGATATAATATAATTATATATAAATAAATTTTTATTATATTATATATAATAAATAAATAAATTTTTTTCTTTAAATATATATATGAATGAATGTTTAACTATTCATAATTTTTTATCTTCAAATAAACGTAAAATAGAAGATAAAGTAATTATAAATGATAACGATAATAATAAAAAAATTAAATCCAATAGTCAGAATAATAACAATAACAAATTTTTATTTATTCAATATTTATATCCATATAATTTCATAGAAGAAATTCATTCTATCATTTCTGGTTTTCAAGTTAAATTAAGTTTCGATAATAATAATAATGATAGTAAATATGATGATGATAATAATAATTTAATTCAATTAGTTGAAATATCGGATCAAATGACTAGTTTACAACAAAATATAGGTAATCATGGTAATGATATAATAATTATTGATTTTCTAGACAATATATTATATTTTAATATACATGTTAGAAATATTCATAATTTACATTCTAGTTTAGAATTTATGAATTTAAATAATGTACTTAGGACAGAATCTATGCAAAATATTAATACAAAATCTTTTATTCATCCCTTAAATAATATGATTCAAATTGAATCAAACTATAAATGTATGCATGATTATTTCTGGTATAGATTTCAAGTAGAAATGGGTCAACCTTTATGGTATTCTAAACATTTTGAATGTTTTTCTAATAAAGAACCTAGTATCAGTCGAGGAGGCTGGATTTATAATAAAAGTGATGAAAATGCTTGTAAAATTTTTATCGAATTAATTAAAGAAAATATGTTTTCATCTACTAGCTCTTTATCTAGTTGTATTTCTAGTCCATCTACTATATTGGACGAACAAAATAGTAGTCAATCTTCTATATCGTCTTCTTCTTCCTCGGTCGATTATTCTACTTTACATAATTCCATTGGTTTTTCACCTAACGAAACAACAGTTGTAATTCATAATCAAAAACAATTACCTCTATGGAAATATTATTTAGAGATAAATGATATTCCTTATTACGAAATTAATGATAAAAATATGTTTTTTGAACAAATTACCTCTTATTGTAAAATATTACTAATTTCTAGTAATGTATTTAAAAATACAAAATACGATGTATTATTAAAAGAATTATTAGCTAATCATTGGTATCGAGTACTTTTACTGGATACAACTATTACAGCTACTATTTTAAATTCAAGTCCTCATCGTTCACCATCTAGTCAAACATATAAAACTAATAATCAATTTTTACATTCTAATTATTTCTGGATTCATTCTCACCATGAATTAAATCTTTCTGAAATTACAGAACAAAGTATATTTTTTCATTTTCCATCTTATATTCCATTATCTATATCTAAAATTCTATTAGAATCATTTACTATATATAGTACTAATGAATAATGATTTATAATAATAATAATAATCAATCTTCTATCTTTCATTTTTATTATATTTACAAAAAATGCCGAGTTCTTATTCATTTAATTTTTGTTTTGTTTTGTCAATCATAATCATATTTATGATTCATAGATAAATAAAATTAATTAAAATCTTAAATAAAAATATATATATATATATATAAAAAAAATTTATTATTATTTCTCCTTACAGCTGATACCTAATATCCATTTTTGTAACTGAGTTATATACACACTTATATGTTTACAGAATTAGGTTTTAATTATAATATTAATTATTAATATTATAATAGATTGTTTTATTAAATAAATAATTAAATTATAAAATATGGTATATCAATATATAATTCTAGTTGGAGTTTTTAACTGATTTAAAAAATTATAGGTTGTAAATCGATTGCTACATATGTTTAATATTTCTATATTGTTCGTTTCTGTTGATAACATATCAATAATATATTTTTCATTAGTAATTTCATTGTATGATAAATCCAATTTTTTAATATTTTTATTTCTACTAAAATCTATATGTAATTTAGAAAACTTAAAATCATCTATGTTACATGATTTTAAGCATAATACTTGAAGAGTATTATTGGATTGAATAACCATTCTTAAAGGAATCAATAAAATATGTGAACACCTAGCCAAACTAAGTATTTGAATTGTTTTGTTAGTTAATAACAAATCACATATAGCTTTAAATCCATCAGCGCCAATTGGATTATAATCTAAATAAAGTTTTGTGATATTAGATAATGATTTTTTACAAATAAGTTTTATATCATTATCTTTTAAATCGTTAAAAGGAATATTAAGTTCTTTTAAATTGATATTATTTAGTAATGATAATATTATATTAATATTCATAATTTCTGTTAAATTAATTGATGTTAATGATGAATTTTGTTGAAATGCTTGCATAAAAAGTTGATCATTTATATCTCTATCGTTATATTTAATATAATCTAAATTTAATTTTTGTAATATTTTTGTTGAACTTATATATTTTGTTAATAATGTAATACTATAATTAGTAAGGTAACTTTCGTTTATGTCAAGGTATGTAATATTATTATTATTATTATTTTGTAATGATTTAAATATATTAGATTGAATATTGACAAAATATTGACATCGTTCATTGCGAAAAATAGATAATGATGTCAATTGACACAATTTAGAATCAAGAATATCTGAAAATGTAGTGTTTATATCCTGAATATAACTTTGATCATTTTTTAAAAACGTATTATTAAAATATAAACATTGAAGGTATGGATGATTTTGTAATCCAGTGTTTAGTATAGAAATATTAGGTAATTCGCCATCTATACATTTAATCGTGTTAATTTTAGCACAATTATGATGTAAAAGAACTTTATTAAATAATTCCAATACGGAATCTGAATATCGCCATCTAGAAAATATTATTTTAGTTATAGATGTCGTTACATTCTCCAACATTGCATTAAAATATAATGTAGTTATATTTGATAACGTAACTTTTACATTTTCATCCCAAGAGAAATTTCTAAAAACTAAAGTTTTTACCATATTTAAAGATAAAATATATTTTATTTGACTATAAGATAAACAATCAATATCTGTTATTATTAGTTTTGTAAATTTAGGATGTAATAATTTTTTATCCAAACAAACTCCAATAATAGTTGAAGTTGAATATGATTCTTTAACAATATAACGTGGACAATTACGATTATAAATACTTGAATTTGCTATAAATAAACGAATAACATCTTGATCAGAAATAAATCTAGTAAATTGTAAATCGCATAATTGATCAATTTTAGAATTCATTTATTATTATTATTATTATTATTATTAATTTAATATTTAAATTTATTTATTTTTTATTATTAATTAAATTAATAATAAATGAATCGAATTAAAAATTACTTATTTTTTTTCATTATTGTCATATTTAGATATTCGTAATATAAACAGTACATTTTGTATTAATTCATATTGGAATAAATTTGATATTTATCAAACACTATAAATTTTATGAAATATAAATAATAAATAAAATTAATTAAAATCTTAAATAAAAAAATTATATATATATAAAAAATTTTATTATTTCTCCCTACAGCTGATACCATCCCTATAGCTGATACCTACTATCCATTTTTGTAACTGATTTATATATACACTAGCATAATTCAAACCAATATTAAATGAGTACTTCATCCATTGAAAAAAGAAAACATAAATCAATTAATTGTAATAATTATACTACAGATAGTAGTAAAAAAATAAAGGTTAATAATAATAATAATAATAATAATGATTCTGATGATGATGATGATTATGATATCAAAGGTAATTATATGGGACATAATAATGCTAGTTCGAAAATTGATATTGATAATATGATGATTAAAGATTTTAGAGTATTTTGTAGTTCTGAAAATACTCCTGATATATATATTAAACAAATGAAAATGTTTATGGAATATGTTCAAAATTATAAATCATCAGATCATTTAATACGTGCAATTATTAATCATTTTGGTGCAGGATATGGTAGTAAAAATATTCAAATGATTTTTGAAATAAAATATTTTATTAAACATATTCAAGAAAAGTATAGTGAAACATTTAGTTATAAGTTTTCAAGTTTAATTGAAATATTACAAGATATTAAAGTTACTGCTAATAATAAAGCTAAAGGTGAAAAATTAACTGGTGATAATAAAGATGCGTTTGAACGTGTTGTATCTTTAATGATAGATTTACATTTTAGACATACTTATGATGACGATTATGGTCATATTGATGTTATTAAAACAGTAAAACATAAGATATATGATGAAAAACAGATACAATATATAAATAGTATTATATTACTTAATAGTAATAACGATGACAAAGAAAAAGATAATTTAGAAAATTCTATATATACAGATACAGGTTTTGTCTATATTGCTTTTTAATATTATTATTATTGTTTATTTATTTATTTATTTATTTTGATTTTATTTACTTATTTATATAGTTTTTTTATTAAATAAATAATTAAATAATTAAATAAATAAATAAAATAAATATTATTATGAATGTGTATTGGTATGATATACAACATCATAATTTATCTACAATATTGATATTTGGAAAAACAGAACAAAATGTAAATGTATGTTTACGAGTTCCTAAATTGAAAAGAGAAATTTATTTTCTAATTCAACCAAATATAATTATTGAAGATTGTGATATTATTAAACAAGAAATTGATGATTTCTTAAAGCAAAAATGTAATATTTTATATTATGAAACTGAATTTGTAAATAAATATAATATCTTTAATAAAACTAGCAGTATTAGTAGTGATACACTCTATGGTCATTATGTTAAAGTTAAATTTGAATATCAAAAATATTCCAAACATCAAAAACAACAATTTGCTTCCTATAAAGGAGGTAATTATTGTAGTAAAATATTTGGTATTCATCAAGATCCTATTCAATTGTTTATATTGCAACATAAATTAATGGGACCTTCATGGATTCATATTGATTCGTTTCAAGAAGTATCTTTAGAAATTGAAAAATTATCATGGTGTGAAAGAGAATACATAATTACATCATCATCATTATTAACTCATATTGATCCTATTATAGAAATACAAATACCAACATTCTCACTAAGCTCTTTTCATATAAAGACAAATTTAAAACAAGAAATTATATTATGTACAATTATAAATACAATCATTCACATAGAAAATACAAATGAGTATTGTACAACAAATGATAATACCACGAAAACATTTGTTAATCAATCTAAAATGACACATTTATCATCCATACAACCTGAAATTGAAGAATGTAAAAATGAAAAAGATCTTTTACTACGAATTATATCTCATTTACAATCATCTGATATTATTGTTACATATAATACTAATATCAATTATAGTATATTATTATCTCGTATAGTCTATTTCGGTATTCATGAATGGAGTAAAATTGGACAATTAAAAATATCATTAGAACAAATGAAACAAAAACAACAACAACAACAACAAACTGATAATGATTTCAAAGTTATTATACCAGGTAAAATATTTATAGATGTTCATAATTCAACTGAAGAATATTTAACTTCACAACCTAATTATACTTTATCTTATTTATCTAAAATGCAATTAAATACTACATATCCTCATCAACTGGCATCAGATATCAATATCTATTTACAATCAGAAGAATTAAATAGAAGATTAATCCAAATCAATCATATAGATACCTATATTACATTACAATTATTATTCAAATTACAAATTATTCAATTAACAAAATATATGACTAATATATGTGGTAATTTATGGTCTAGAACTGTTAAAACTATACGTTCTGAAAGAGCTACTTATTATTTATTACATGATTTTTATAATTTAAATTATATTTTACCTGAACCTAAAGAATATATCAATAATAATACTGATGTTGAAATGAAAATTATGGATGACAATAATGATAAAAAACAAAATGAGCCAAATAATAACAATACCAATAATAAACGATCACAACCACAATATAGTGGAGGTAAAGTATTAGAACCTAAAAAAGGATATTATCAAACTTTTATCTTATTATTAGATTATAATTCTTTATATCCATCTATTATCCAAGAATATAATATTTGTTTTACAACCGTTGAATATTGGAAAGATAATAATAATGATGGTGTTCCTGATCCAAATATCCCATTAGGAAGATTACCTAAATTAATATCTATGTTAGTGAAAAGACGAAAAGATGTACAAAGAACAATTAAATCTGAAACGGATAAAAATAAAATAAAACAATTAAATATAAGACAGAAAGCATTAAAGTTAATTGCAAATACAATATATGGTGTATTAGGGTTTCAGAATTCTTTATTTTATTGTAAGAATATAGCTGCTTTGATTACTAGATTAGGTCGGAATGCATTGCTACATGCAGTCGATATAGCAGAGAACCAATTGAATTTAGATATTATTTATGGCGATACCGATTCTATTTTTATTAATACTAAAGAATCAGAAGATATAAATAAAGCTATTCAAATAGGAAATCAATTAAAACAAGAAATTAATAAAATCTATAAAGTATTGGAAATT
>Ga0302186_10002358_pt1 | contig 14582 bp, 11 predicted proteins | sample II_Bog_E1_2_FD_198782 | JGI IMG/M metagenome (GOLD analysis project Ga0302186, IMG submission 198782) | Peat permafrost microbial communities from Stordalen Mire near Abisko, Sweden - II_Bog_E1_1 | ecosystem: Environmental > Terrestrial > Soil > Wetlands > Peat | place: Sweden: Abisko... | reverse complement strand
CAAAAAAAACGAAAATTTACAAGGTTTTACTGTAATATTTTTAAAAACAAATATAAAAAATTTGTATGTTAATTTTTTTTTTTAGTTCTTTAAAATATTAAAATATCTTTTTTTTGATCTCTTATTTTTATAATCGTTATTAAATCTTCACTATCATTTAAGAATATTGATCAATTTCTCCATAATTATTTTCGACCCTTGAATGATATCGATGGGAATCAGCAATAAAAAGTTTCTAACCCTTGTGACCTTTGAGAAATAAAAAAATTAAACAATGATAAAAAAACAGTTAACCTTCAAATATAATGCATTCACAATGGAAATCCAGAAAATGAGATAAATGATTATTAAAAAAATAATGAAAGTAATCAAAATAATCAAAAATAATGAAGATTGGGTTGTATAGTCTTGATCAATCCCATCGAGGAACTCCTGGTTCAGGTAATCAAGAATCAAGTACAAATAATCCATTAAAATTTGGTCTAGAAAAAAAAAAAAAAATATTTTAATTTTAAAAAAATAATAAACTTTGCTCAATTGAAGAAGGTGCCTGCAATATATTAAGAACGGAATTTTGAAGAGGATCTGAAGAGACATGAACTGGTGAACTTACACTAATTTCAAATAAGCTTAAATCATCAAGTGTGGCACTTAAATTTGTTCTTAAATATTCCGCACCAGAATACACTCTTCTGGTTTCTTCGAGAAAATGTGAAATCATCAAAGCCAAACCCTAAAAATACAATTAGATAATTTTATATATTGTTCAAAAAATAATGTACTTGAGTAAAGGAAGCGTAACCGATTGTACTGCAATTAGCGGACAGTTCTGGATTTAGTGATATAATGATAGGACAAACATCGTTCAACATGATATTGGTAAACCAATTTTTGTAATAATCTGAAATGATTTTGAGATTTTCTGAATGATCCTGTAAATTTAATTTAATATAAAGTTTAATAAATTAATGTTTTTTTGAACCTTTTTCATTATACTGAAAATATCATAAATTGAATTAATACTATCAGTAATAGCATTTGTTGAGTTTTCTTCATTGATAATCGATGAAGCATTAATGATATATTGTCTAAAGTTTGTAAAAAATTAGAATTAGTTAAAAAACTCAAAAAATACCGGATGGCATTATTGGTATAACTGAATTGGGGTTCCATAAGTAAAGTGTTATTAAGCTCTTCTGTAATTGTTTTTGATTCTCGAAAACTGTCAAAAATTGAACATAGTACATTGCGAAAAAGCATTCAATGCAAATAATGATCACGATCATCTCTAAAACAAAGACCTTTAAAGCTTTATAATTGGCTTTGTATCTTTTCCTTCTGACTTTCATTTTTTTGGTGGCTGCACTTTGGGTTGTATAGGACCCTTGTTCTTCGTTTTCATCTGAATTCCCATCTGAAAGGTTATCATTATCCAAAAGATCATCATCATCACCTCCTTGTTGCAAATTAGTTAAGAACATTTCACATCGAACGAATAAAGTTTTTGCTTTATTGATCGGAATTTCCAAAAACACTTGCAAAATTCGATTAACATAAACGAGAACATAAAAATAAAAAATGGATAGGATGGCCAAGGAAATAAACGAAATGAATGCTGATATGATGAGAATGATTAAAACGAACAATTGTAAATCGTTAAGCAGGTCAACAGTCTCGGAACTATAGTAATTGGTTGATAAAAGTAAAGCTGCAGCGTAATCATTGAGCAAATTATAAGTCAAAAAGAACACATCACTATTAGTAGTTGTGATATTAGAGAGCGGTTCACTTAAAATTGTCAAAGCGCTCGAAATAATCTGTTGTGTAGCTGCGTTTAAATCAAAATTAAGTATTGTTGTATTTAAATTCGTATTATTAGTTGTGCTGTTCGATTGGAAATACATGGGTACAGCATTGCTTTGGTATAATGCTTGATGTTCTGCTGTCAAATAAAATGTATTCAATTGGATATAAGTTTGATAGTTTCCAAGATTCTCCGTATAAGTTTTGATGTCTGCTTTTAAGGCATTCGCAGTCTCCACCGTACTCAATGTATTGGCATAGACTCCATCATTTAACAAAATTAATTCATGGATTTTGTTCAAAATTCCTTGTGACATACACATCATGTTATTCGAATTATACAAGATGTTATAATTCTTATTGATATTGGAATATTGTTGAATATTGAGGACATAATAAATTATTCCTAAAGTTATCATAACTGCCAAAACAAACAATCCCCCAAGATTCAATCTTGTTATTGGAAAGAAGTTCTTCGTGTTCTGTTTCATGATCAAAGCCTTAAATTTTGCTCTTGTCTTGAACAAACTTGAATTATCATCAGCTTCATCATCAGCTTCCTCTTCATCCTTATCATTTGAATTACCCAATTGAGCCTTCTCTTCCTTTTTATTAGCATCCCCACCTTCTTTTGGAGTACCCTCACTATTTTCTTCGTCGCTATCTCTCAAAAATTCCTTCTTTAAATCATCTGGATCATATAATCGATTCCCATAAAGCTTCATTATCCGAATCCCGACTCCAAACTCAACCTTTTCCCCTTTGTTTTCCTCTACTGCTACAGTAGAAATTCCCAGATTTTTTCTCATGTTTTCTTCCATTCGGTTCAAAATTTTGGACTCTTGATTTGCACTGTTTTTGACATATTTCACGAAAGACTCTTCATTATTTTCGGTTTGGCAATGAACAGCCAATCTGGAACTATCATCAAATTCACTTTGAGTGATCAAGATATTCTCGTTGATCCGATTAAATCGTTCTATACTTTGGATGAATTCAGCTGGTTGATTTTCTAAATTTATGATCTCTCCCGTATATTTGTTGGTGGCTAGATCATATTTCAAACTGAAGAACCGTTTTTGTAGTTCCAACTCAGGGTTTTTCTTTCTTCTGGAGCTTTTGCTTGAGTTTAAACCATAAATCATAGCATTTGGGGTCTCTAAATGTGAAGATTCGAGGTAACTTTGTCCATGTTGACTAACTCCTCCAGGAGCTAAAGTCATTTGAGTAGTCGAAATCTTTTCAATCTTGATTATATATCCTTGATGGCCAAATTCCTTAAAATTGATATCATAAGCGGATACTCTCATTAAGGATGTTTCATAAGTGCCTTCTGGAGTAAAAACATTGGTTTCGATCATTGTGCCTGTTTTTGTGTTGATTTCTTTAATGTTTTCAAAGAAGGAAGGAATCTATAAAAATAAAAAATAAATGAATTCTCAATGTAAATTTAAGAAAAAGTTACTATGTCTGAAATTTTGAGGTCTCCTTTCAGTAACTTCTTTTCGTCTAGACCGATCACGTTTATACAACCTGAAGAGATATTTTGGACAATGCCATCGTTTTGATCGATGATGAGAAAAGCAGAGATTTTGTAGATTTTTTCGATTTTCATTGTTGCCATAAATTGCAGATTGTTCATAATGGAAGGGATGTGCTAAATAACCGATAAAAAATTGTTTAAAAATGATAAAATAAAAGGGATTTAAATTTGTTATATTTACTTTGATGTTTAAATATAACGGAATCACATAATTGGTTTTTGTTTTGGCCATAACCAATCGTTCTGTTGTCAGAGCTTTGTCTTCAAAATTGCTTAGATAATTCTCAATGAATTTATCATGATGTTTCGCATAAATAGTGGGCATGATGGAATTGACTTTAGTATCTTAATATTTTTAAAAAAATTATCTGAAAAAAATAAATCATTTTTTTACTTAGAAGTTCATTCTTAGTGAAACAAAGGGCCGCTGCAGCTGCGGAATTCAAATTAGTAATTTGTCCAAAATTTTGCTATTAGAAATCAATCTTAGCATTTAAAAAAAAATATTTTTTACTTCTTGAGCTGAAATAAAAATTCGTAGAGAAGAATCATTTGAAATATCTCCCAATTGTGATTCAAGAACCTGTGTTTTGTTGGCCATAAAATTGCTTGCTCTCAATCTATTTACAAAAAAATAAAATTATTTATAGTTGAAAAAATAAAATAAATGTTGGCTGAACCTATCCAAAATAGAAAAAGCCTCTTCATTATCCTGCAAGATGAAATAAAGAAATTTTGCATAGGCTCTGTTCAAAGAAGACACATTCAAGCTTTTTACTCGCAACCAATCGCTTTCAATTTGATTATTTAATAAAATGATTTTGGATCCAGTATCAGTTAATCTTGTAAGATCTGATAATTTCCATTAACAAATTTTATATGAAAATAAAGAAAAATCAATGCCTGGGATATCTTCAGACAATAAAGACCATAATTCTAAATGAAGGCTTGTTGATTTCTCAATATTTGATTTGATTCTCTTATCCAAATTGTGGAAAGTTAGCTCATCCAATAGATCGGAATTATGAAAGCCCGAGCCCATTTGATTAGTTTGCATCATTTCCTCCTCAATGTTTTTTCTAAAATTATTATAAAATCATTTTTTCTCTGGTTTTTTTTTATAAAATTGAACTTTAAGTAAAATATGATAAATTCATCAACTATCGAAGGTTTGCATGAATCAGCTATCATCAATTCTTGCAAGGCTTGTTGTTTAACCTTTAGGTTATCGTGCATAAAGCAGGCTAATTGAATTCTTAATTTTGGTGAAAAGTTGTATCTAATAAATAATAAAAATTAGAAATTTTTTTGTAAAATGAGTAAAAATTACTTATCCAAAGCATAATTATACATACTCTGCACCAGATAAACCAACATGATATAATATTCATCTTCATAATCTTCTTTGAATATTGCTTTTAAATTTTTTGTTTTTGAATAAGTTTGTCTGGAAGGACAAGTTGGTTTAAGACAATAAGATTTGTGATATTCTGTGAGACAATCCAATAAAAATTCTACCTTCTTGTTGGTAACTAAAGTGTTATTTGATAATAAATATTTTTAATTGATATTTTCAAATTACCAACTTCTTGTAACATTACATTCAAATAATGAAGGAAAACCACCGCAATGTGCTCATTTTCGAATTTATTGGTGTTTATATAGAGCAAATGCAATTTAAAATCCTCAGTTATGATAGAAATCAAAGTTAATAGGATCAACCCACTTATCCATAAAAACAATTGACCTTGAAATCGGGTGCTTTGAAGAACCTTAATAAAACATAAATTTTAATTAATTATTAAATTGTTTATTGACATAAGCAATCAATAGAACAAAACCAGTCCAAAATATAATGAGATGTTGGAATGAACATAATGAAATCAATCTTTTTCTGTAGAAGTACATGTTGTTATTGAAGATATAGTATAATCCAAATGCTGAAACGGTGTAAATGACCAGCAAGAAAATCTCAAACTTCGCCATTTGGAAAAAATTGAACAAAATCAACAATCCTATTTTTTGCAGGCAAAACATTACGTCTCCATATGAAGTGTATCTAATAAACATTTTGAGACATTAAAAAAAAAAAAAAATGATTAACTTGGCCAATGAGTTAAGACTTTTTCTCCTATATTCAAATGCAAACATCGTGATTCCAATGGCCATGAAGAAGAAAACCAAAAGGAACAAAATGGCAATGAAGAAATGGACCAAATGTTCACCTGAAAAACACTGCACAGTTGGGAAATCTTGCAAATAAGTTGTGCTCCCCACAGTCGTCAAGCATTTCAAAGGAATGAAAAGCATAGAAAAAATTGGCATGACGGTAATTGGCAGTAATTCGCTGAAAATCCGGAACAAATATACGGACCAGTGGTTGTTTTTGCCATTCTTTTTGGTTTTTCTTGTGGTTGAAATGTGGATGAAGGTGAGAATGATGACCATCACAAATATAAGACTGATAATTAGATAAAATACCACAAGGAAAATGCTCCAATTTGTTATAATGATTAGAGGAGCAAGGTTAAAATAATTTAAAATCGGGCCTAATAATGAAATAACTCCTGGACTTTGCCATAGCTGGGTTACCTTTTGTATTGATAAAAAAAAAACTAATTATATATTTATTTGTATTATTTACTTGAGAAGAAAAACAAAGGGCCACCATTTGAATTAATTCCATCATGTAAAAAAGGTATCGGAATGGGAATTTTATAATTTCTTCCCCGATGATTGAGGTCATAAAGTTGAAAATGGCGAATTTGATGCGCTGGGATAACTTTTTGGAGGATTCAGTCTCGTCACCGAACAAGGTTCCGGCACCTGCGACCTCCGAAATTGAATCGGACATTTTTTTTTTTTTAAATTAAGGAGTTCAAGGGATTTTTTTAAATTTGATGATAGTTTATAGTTATAAAAAGAGAAAATCAGATATGAGCTTTTTTAAAAAAGCTCATATTTTTCATTTTATTTGAAATTTGCAACTTTTTATATTTATTTAAAAGAATTTGTGTTAAGAGTAGGGAGAGAGAGGGGGGGAGAATTTGTGTTAAGAGTAGGGAGAGAGAGAGGGGGGGGGGGGGGGTTAAACAGGGATTGAATATGTTTGAATAATAATTTTAAAAATTTTGTATTTCCATCTTTTCAAAACAATTTTAATAATTAAAAAAAAAAAAAAAAATCAAATCCATCTAAAAAATCTATTCAGGAACAACACCAAAAAATGAATTTATCCCGATTTGACGACTTTTATTATACAATATGCAAAGAAACAGGGGGTATCGAGGGACTTTTCAATAGTTTATTTAATTTCCTGCTTCGGAAGACAGACTTTTTCTATGAAATGGATCCAGGCGATAAAATGGGGTTCCCTCCAGGTGTTGCCCCCAAAATGGTAATATTAATTTTACAAAAAAATGAAACGGTCTTATATTTTGTAGATTATGAGTATTTTTTCTTCATATCAACAAGAATATTATAAGAAATTCCCAAAAAAGAGCCCGGAAGAATATCAAGTCAAGTTGAAAAAATTCCAGGAAGAAAAAACCAAAGCAGAAGAAAAAACGAAAAATGAAGAAAAAGCCAAAGCTGATGAAAAAAATAAGCACGAAGAAAAACCGAAAATGGAGGAAAAAACAAAAATTGAAGAAAAGTCTAAAATGGAAGCAAAGGAAAAATCAGAGGAAAAGGAAAAATCAGAAGAAACAATTAAGCCTGAAGATCAAGAAAAACAAATAAAACAAGAAGAAAAACCAATAATTCAGAATAAAACCGATGAGAAAATGGTTAATATCAGCAGTTATAATGGAGGAGTGACTGAGAAATATATCTGGTCGCAAAGTGTCACGGATGTCACTGTTCAAATTGCTATTCCTAAAGGAACTAAATCCAAAAGCGTAACCTTTTTCTAATTTTTTTCTCACTCTATTCAAAAAAAATATATAAAAGCTCCTAGTAGAGTTCCAGCCACAACACCTAAAAGTTGTCCTTAAAGGAAGCAATAAAGTCATTTTGGATGGGGAACTTTATGATAAAATTAAGGTCGAAGATTCAATATGGAGCATAGAAGATGAGGAGAGAGTGATTATGACTTTGGAAAAGGCAGGGGAAAATATCTGGAAAACAATCATAAAAGGAGACCAGGAAATCGATGCAACCAAAGTTGATAATAGTAAAAAATTAGAGGAATTTGATTTTGAGACTCAGGTGATTTATGGCGTTTTTTAAAGTTTTGATTATTAATTAGGGAGCCCTGAGAAAAATTATGTTTGAACAGCAAAGGAAAAATATGGGGTTGCCGACAACTGAAGAGGAAAAACAACAGGAAATGTTACAAAAAGCTTGGAATGCAGAAGGTTCACCATTTAAAGGAACGCCTTTCGATCCCAAGAAATTTAATTTGCCTGCAAGCAATATAAATTTAGGATAGAAATTTAGAATTAAAATGAAAAGAAAAAAATTATAATTTTTACTCCAAAAAACAATAAATTTTGAGTGATATAAATGATGATTCTTATGGTTTCAGAAAATTAGTAAATTTTGTATTTAATGAAACTTTTTCAATAATTTTAAAATTAAAAAACCGTGTTTTTTTTTAAATTTTACAAACGAATGATTTTTATTCTTTTTTTCTTCATGATTATCGAGTCAACCTTTTCGACTTGCGTCACAAGCGAAGATTGTGTTTATTGCCCTGACGACACATATAATGAAAATTATATCACTCAAATTTATAAAAATTTGAGTTGTCTCCAAAAAGAAATGTTCAATATTTCTATACGAAATGTGTTGATAATTTCAGAAAATGAAAATTATGAAAATGATTTTTTCACTTCGATTTATTCATCATTAGAAAGTGCTTTCAGAAATGAAACTTTTGAGTGCTCCAAATTTTTTCTTTGCAACTTATCAATTTTTTTGATGAATAACTCTTATTATTTGGGGAGCCCATCACAAGAAAATTATACTCAGGAATATTTTGGAAGGATAAAAGGCAATATAAGCATAGAACCTTTATTTTGTTCGACTCTAAATATTTCTGGTTGCCTGAACTCACAAAATAATAATCAAATTGTTATTTATTTTGAGAATTTTGATTCCGTTCTTTATGTTAGTGATAATTTTTCTATAAATAGTCTAATCTTTGATGGAAAAAACGCTAATTGTTCAAATAACGAATGTCAGATTTCATCGACCGGAGGAATTTTTGAGCTAGAAGCAATTAATGATGACATAGAAAATTTCCCACAATTAATTTTAATCAATGTTACCTTCCAAATGATCAACTCATTTGCGAGCCAGAATAGAATGGTAATTAATCTCATCAGAAATACGTTATATGGGAATATTTTTATGGAATCTGTTAAAATAATTGATTGTTTGTTTTTAAATGGTGTGCTTTTTTATCAAAATTCTTCAGGAGTAGCATCTCCTTTTGATGATAAAACCTTAATAATGAATATCGCTGACCTGTTTATAAATAATGTGTACCAAAATGCTTCATTCTATAGCTATAATACTTTGAGCTCATTGTTCTTCATTGAAGGTTGGACTGGTTTTTGCTCTATTGTGAATTTAACTATTCTGAATTTCACCTCGACCCAAGCCAATTTTTTTATATTTATTTTTGTTTCCTCCCAAATTATTCTGACAAATATAACAATGGATACAATGAATAATGTTGGCATCATGGATATTACTGCCTCGGGTTTATATATCAACAATTTTAATTTACAAAACTCAATATTTCAATCTGGTTCCATTATTGTTGATATCTATAGTACCCTCATCGTTGAAACCTTCCAAATGAATTCATGCATTTTTATGGATACATCCAATTATTTTCTGCAAAGTTATGGCAATGTTAGCCTCTCAGATTTCTTATTTGAACAAATTACCAATATTATGTTTGAATTTTCTTATTCGGTGGTAGAAATATTAAATGGAAGCTTAAATGATGCAAATTCACCTCAAATTTTTGTTTTCGATAATTCAATAATAACGCTCAATGGATTATGTGTTCAAAACACAATTATCCAAATTAGTGTGTTTTTATTTTATTATTGTACAAATATACAAATCTTCGCCGTCGCGTTAATAAACATTATTGGAATCAGCTGCATTGTTGAAAACCAAAATCTAGATTACGAAGAATTTAATGATTTTATGATAAAAAATATAACTTCTCCTTATTTTTTTTCACCAAGTCCCCTCATCAACGTTTTTGTTTTGAAAAAAGTATATTTTGAAAACGTTGCTTTTTTTCGAATCTTTTATATTCCTGCCAAAATCACTTTAATTTTCGAAGATTTTTACATTGGGAACCTCATCGCTCTTTTTTGGCAGAACTCACGTAGTTACATTTTCCAATTTATGAAGACAACTTTAACAATGAATCGAATTTTTTTCGAGAATAATTTTGGTGATATAAATCCTTTTAGCATGTATCACCTCTCAGGAGGAACCATTAATATCTTGAATAGTTCATTTATCAATATAGGATGGATAAATAATGATACTTCACTTTTTTATTCGATCGATGATAATGCTATTATGTATTTTTTTAATGAAATCAAAGTGACAATTGACAATTGCATATTTCTTTCATTTAATGTTTCAGTTCATGGAGGATATATTGATTACACAGGTGGAGCTGGTATATTTTCTTTAACGAATAGCTTTTTTAAATATTTTTTAAACCCCTACATGTATGCAATGGGTGTTGTGATCATGGGGGCTCAATCTGCAACTTTGATTAATAATACATTTGAAAATTTAATTTGTCCGATTTCCAAAATGATGTTTACATATTTCCAGCATACACACGGGCCAATTGCAGTTTTGGGAGAAGCAGTGCTTGCTAGAAAAAGAAATAGTAGAATTTTCATAAGTCAATCCAATAATTTTACAAATTGTCAATGTGCAAATGGAGGTTCTATGACAGTTATAAATTATAATACTACATTTATTAGCAATTGTAACTTCTATAATTCAACCGGATTGAAAAATGGAGGTGCTTTTGCAATATATAGTGCAACTCTTGTTGTGTTAGAATATATAACAACTAATCTCTCTCAAAGTCTTTTTGGCTCCATTGCAATTATTTATAACATTGACAATGTGTCAATAACTAATTCTAACTTTGTCAATAGTTATGGCGAATTTAGTGGTTGTTTTGAGACAAGTTACACAAAAATGATTGAGTTTAATAGTTGCATTGGCATAAATTTGACAACTCTTGGGAATGGAGGATTTTTATTCTTAAGTGGTTTCTCAGCATCAATTAAAAACTTAAGCTTATTCGAATTAAATTCACAAGAAGGTGCTTTTTATATTAGCAACAGTGGAAATCTTTTCATCTCCAACTCAGCTTTTCTTAATTGTGTTAGCACGATTAGTGGTGCGGTTGTTTCAGTGGATTATGGAAAAGACATTCTTTTGGAAAATGTAACATTTGAAAATATCTTTTCTTATGATAATGGCGCTGCAATAATAGTGAAAGATATGGAAAATTTTGAAGCAAGGAACATAATGATTTCAAACGCGACCACTTCAAGAGTTGGGATTCTTTATTTTAAATGCCCTGATGACACTGCTTCACATATTTTAACCAATATAACGTGTTTAAATAATAACGGGGAAATGGGATCTTGCATTTATTATGAGTCTGCCAGTTTTTTGTCCATTTATTCATTGAATATTAGCTTTTGTTATGGCTTGCCTATGGTATTTTCTTACCCATTTTCGGCCGTTGTTCTTTTAACTGACATTTCTTTGTATAGAAATCTGATTTTGAATTCAATAATAAAAATCGAGAACCTTTGCGTATATGTTTCTATCATTCTGATGACAGAAAACGTCTTCATTTCAACAGAAATTAACCTATTTTCAGTGTACGATTCAATTAATTTTACTATTGAAGGCTTCATAATTTTAAATGAAAACGAAAATACCAAATCTTTTAATAACATCTACATTTTCTCTTTAGAAAATTCCAACTTATTCTCGAACGATATGTTTTTGGAATTCCAATCTAATTCAAAATATAATTTTACTTTGCTTCAAACATTTCAAATTTGTTTCATATCTATTGAAAATTCCATTTTTGAGGGAATTTATTTCTCTATGGAAAGCAAAGGACTAATTAATGCAGATTCAAGCGTCATAAATATAACGCAATGTTATTTTTATCAGAATTTAGGACCCATTTTTTCCTTAATAAATTCTAATCTTTCAGTTGAAAAGTCTATTTTTCAGGAAACTTTGAGTTCCTCAGTCACAACTCCAAATGAATTTTCCATCGATAACATAAATGATCACAAAATTTCTTACTTTTCTTTGAGTTTTTGCAAATTTTTTACCTTTGTTGGAACCACAGCAAACATTCAAAAAAATTTGGAAATTACATTAAATGATTCATTATTTGAGGCTGGCCAAAATATGGACTATTTTACCAATGCATTTGAATTATTTGATGCATCTAAATTGGTAGTTTTCAATTGTATTTTCGAAAATTTTAATTCTTCATTTGGATCTGCTCTTTTTCTTAGTAATTCTCTGCTTTCATTCACTATGATTAGTATAAATTCGTCTGAATTTTCCAATGGGACGTCTTTCACAGGTGGGGTTCTTTACATTAATGGAGATTGCAGCATAATCATAAATAATTCAATTTTCAATAATAATCGAGCTATAGTAAATAACAACTCAATGAGTGGAATTGCTGGTGTCATATATTTTGAAACTTTAACATCTTCTAATTTGAGTTCTTTGTCTTTGATTAATAACTTATTTCAAAACAATTTTGGAGATGTCGCAATCAATGAAATTTACTCATCAGTCTGTCTTACTCTTCTCAATAATAACTTTAATAATTCAAACCAAGAACTTGGAAACAAGAACTTAGCGTTCTTTTCATTTCCTTTACAGATTAATCTGGAGAACAGCCCCCAAAACACGTCGATAAAAAGTGGTAGTCCATTTGAAATTTCCTTTAAAATAATTGATTGTCATGGTCAAGTTTTAAATTTTGAGAATGAAAGTATAGGGAATTTGAATTTAATTTCCCTTAACAATACCCCTATCACTATAAAAAGCAGTGTCGCTCAAGCTAATCAAGGAATTTTTAGTTTTTCAGACGTTTCTGTGCTTGCTGATTCATATTGTAGTTTCCTATTGACTTTGACTTTGAATTTATATAATCAATTAACCAGCAAAATTAACAAACTCCAAAATTCTTTCCTTTTTAAAACAACACATTGTTCCGAAGGGGAAATAGTTCTTACTGATAAATCCTGTTCGCAATGCCAATTGGGAGCCTATTCTTCAAATGACTTTCCTCCTGAAACACCAAATTTATGTTTGACATGCCCAACAAACGCTTATTGCATAAATGGCAATCAAATAATTCCTCAAAGCGGTTATTGGAGAAAATCGAATACAAGCCGTTTGATTTTGTTATGTAACGTCCCAGAAGCATGCATGGGAGTAGAATCTAATGCCATACTTGCTCAAAATCCTGATACAATGAATGTAACTGGTGCCTGTAAGTTGAATCATTTAGGCAATCTTTGTGACCTTTGTACGACTGGTTATGGGAAATATGATTCTAACTCACTATGTGAAAAATGCGAATCATTACAAATGAGCTCAATTGTTCGAGCTATTTTTATTTTGATTTTTTTCAACGTTTTTGTGATCCAAAGTTCGAAGTCAATCGTGAAGGAAGATGGTCTTATTATTTCAGTAATTTTTACATCCATAATCAATTATACACAAAGAGTTTCAATCATAATTTTATCTGAAATGGAAATCTCAACTGCAGATGTAAAATCTTATCTCAAACCTTTATCTTTTATCAACTTTGTATCAGGAGACGTTTATTCTAACGATTGTTTTCTACAGACTTTATTCGACAATCCTCAAAAGTTTGTTTTTTACAAAACATTAGTCAGTCTTCTTCTTCCTTTCCTTCTCGCTGCATTTTGCTTACTTGTTTTCTCATCCTTTAATCTGATAAGCTATGTGAATTCAAGGAAAATCAAGAAAAAATCTCAGGGGAACCTAAAAAAAAACCAAAAAAATATTAATGTTAAAGGAAGATTGCTTAAAAAAGCAATCTTATTTTTTCTAATTTGCTCTTTTTTGTGTTATGGAATGTTAATCCAAACCTTTATTAGTATGATCGATTGTATTAATTTGGACGATACTGATTCCCAATCTTTTGTTTCAAGTTCCCCGAATTTCCAATGTTGGACTGATTTACATCTTTCAGCAGCAGCTCCTGTGAGTATTTTGGGTATTTTAATTTGGGGATTCATTTTTCCTTTTTTACTTTGGAGAATCATGAGATATTCATTGTTAAAGACGAATGCTCTCACATATACCTCGAAGACAAGCATTGTTGGAAGAAAAAAAAATGAAATTGGGTCATATTTCGACCAGGAAGCAAATAAATCAATTTTTGATGAAACTACATTTCAATTTTTCAACAAAGGGTTTAAGAGAGAGTATTTTTTCTGGCAATGTGTGATTTTTGTTCAAAAATTGTTGATCACAATCTTTTCCAAATTGAAGAAATGGACTGGATATCAACCTTTTGAACTATTAAATCCTATTTTTTTGATGATATCTTATTTTTTCACTGACAAGTTCGAACCTTTTAAAAGAAAAACCATCAACAATCTGGAGCTATTGTCACTTTTAACTACCTTCATCACCAATTTATCAATTATTTGTCTAGGTTCAGAGCTATCTATTGTTTGGATTTGGTTTTTATATTTACTTGTGGGAATTTTTAATTTATTATTTTTTGGATTTGCAACTTATTTGTTTGTGAGATATCCAAATTGGAAAAGAATGTTCATATCCACCAAAAACAAAGTCAACATGTTAGCTTCATCTATAATAAAAAGAACGAGTCGAGGAAATCAAGAAATTGATAAGGGGAAATTTTCAAAACCTACCTTTAAAACGATAATGATTCAAACTAAAATATTAGATCGTATTTCTAAATAATCATTTTTAAATAAATCAATTCTGATATTCTAAATAATTATTATTAAATAAATCATTTCGGATATTTTTTATGATCATTTTTAATTTAATGAATTATTCATCATCCATATAACAAAAAATATTTTTATTCATTTTTTATATCTGCGTCTCAATAAAATCTGATGCCATAACGATAAAAAATATATTTAAAAAAAAAATTAAATTTTGAATTTTAATT
>Ga0302186_10002353_pt1 | contig 14610 bp, 13 predicted proteins | sample II_Bog_E1_2_FD_198782 | JGI IMG/M metagenome (GOLD analysis project Ga0302186, IMG submission 198782) | Peat permafrost microbial communities from Stordalen Mire near Abisko, Sweden - II_Bog_E1_1 | ecosystem: Environmental > Terrestrial > Soil > Wetlands > Peat | place: Sweden: Abisko... | reverse complement strand
AAAAAAACGTAACAAAATAAAATTAATATCAAACATTCAATTATTATCTGAATTTTATTTAGCTTGAAACAAATTCAATAAAAATTTAACGATGAGTTTCTTCTATAAATTCAAGCTTCTTTTATCTCCATTAATTATTAAAAAAAAAAACCATGAAAACTCTAATCAGTTTCATCATCCTTTCCTTCATAGTTTTTGCAGTTTCGGCAAGTCAAGACTGCATTCAACTTAAAACAACATCCAATGGTGCCTTTTTCGGCATCAAAAATTCTGGGAATAATTATTGGTCAACATCAGTCTTAGTCTTGACCTTGCAAAACACCTGCACTGACTCCTACAATTTCAAGAATTTTGTAATCCTTCTTGAAAATTGGACCATCAATGGAAGCCCTGCCGTTGGAGCCTATTCAGCTCAAGTTGGAACTCCTTACCTTCCTTCCACAATCTCTTCAGTTGCCCAAGGTGTGCAAATAGTCATAAACTCTCCAGACTGTACATCTAATTGTGCCTGGGCCAACTTAATCAGCAGTGGCGAGTTGTCGTTTATTGTGACAGTTGGTGTGAGTTCAGCGATTACCAGCTCAACTTTGACAGGGATTACAATATCTGATACTCCTGATAATAATGCTAATAACAACAGCAATAATAACAATGCCAACAACAACACCAATGCCAATAACAATACGAGCAACAATAGCAATAGCAACAACAACAACAATAACAACAACAACAATAACAACAACAACAATAACAACAATAACAACAATAGCAACACTGGCTGTAGCAATGTTGTTGCCCAAAGTCCTATCTGGGCCTGCAGTATCAGCCTAACGAACCAAAACGCCTACAATAAAGTCTCACCCTATGCTGATATCACAGTAGGTGCTATCTGGTCCGACTGGCAAAATTATCCTCAAGGAACTCCCTTCGACTTTTCTTCCATTGTAAGTTCAACAGGTTTGAATGGTTTCACTCTTGCCTTTATTCAAGAAGGAGGAACATGTCTTCCAGCTTGGGCGGGTTCTTCTGCAATGCCTGCTGCTCAGACTGGTCATTGGGGCAGTGAATTGACTGACAGATTCCGAAGCAAGAACATTCCTTATGTTGTTTCATTTGGAGGAGCCTCCGGAACTGATTTAGCCTATGGTTGTGCCACTGCTTTGGATCTAGCTAATGCTTATGAACAAGTTTACAAAATCTATTGGCCCAATGGATTCGATTATGATATTGAAGGTGCTCTTCAAATGGACACCACTGCAACTACAAAGATCCTTTCCGCTATAAAAATCTTCCAAAACAATCATAACAACGTGACAATTTCTTTTACTTTGCCAGTGATGCCTGGGGGATTGACTCAAGTTTGTGAGACTTTGGTAAAAAGCGCCCAAACACAAGGAATCAACTTCTCAGTTAACATCATGGCTATGGATTACGGTGCGGGTTATGATGCTAGTCAAGCCCAAAATGCTATTGATGCTGCCTACAACACATTCTCCTTCCTAAAAACCTTGTATCCAAATTTATCTGATGCACAGATCTGGGCGAAAGTCGAAGTGACTCCAATGATCGGTGTCAACGATGTTGTCTCCGAAGTTTTTAACCTAACTGATGCTGCTATTTTGAGAGAGTTCGCCAGACAATATGGTTTGAATGGCTTGCATTTCTGGTCTGCAGGACGAGATCATGCATGCGCTACCAGTTCCGCTACTGCCACATGCTCAAGTGGAAGCGTTCAAACTTCTGATTGGCAGTTTAGTATGGTCTTCAGCAATAAAATTACTTCCACTCCAACTCCTGTCCCAATTCCTACCCCAACTCCAACTCCTACACCAACTCCTACACCAACTCCTACACCAACTCCTACACCAACTCCTACACCAACTCCTACACCAACTCCTACACCTACTCCGACACCTAATGCTGCCGGAGTGGCAGTTTTCAGCCCTTATGCTGATGTGACATTGAATGTGAATTGGGCGAGTAACACTGCATTCGATTTCTACTCAGTTTTGAAGACTACTGGAGTCAATGGGATTACTCTGGCATTCATTCAGGATTCCGGACAGTGTGTTCCAGGATGGGGAGGCAATGCTGCGATGTCAGTGGCATCGAAATGGGGAATAGCTATGACCACTAATCTCTTGAACAATAAAGTTCCCTTTTTAATTTCTTTCGGAGGAGCTGCTGGAACTGACTTATCAATCAATTGCAACACTGCAACTGATCTTGCCAACGCTTATGGATTGGTTTACAGCACATATTCTCCTTCAGGTTTTGATTTCGATATTGAAGGAGCACTTTCAGGAAACACTGCTGCCGTCACCAAAATCATGAGTGCCATCAAAATCTTCCAAACAACATATCCTTCTGTTAAAATTTCATTTACTGTTGCTACAATGCCCGAAGGACTCGATTATAATGGAATCAGCATCCTCAAACTAATTGTAAGCGCTGGTCTCACTTATACCTTTAATCTCATGACCATGGATTATGGCGCATCCTATTCTGGAGATATGGCTCAATATGCCATTCAAGCTGGGACGGCTGTTTTTAATAGCTTGCAAACCTATCACCCAAATTTCAGCACTCAGACCTTATGGAAAATGGTTGAAGTAACTCCAATGATAGGAGTAAATGATGTCAATGTGGAGAGTTTCACTTTGGCGGATGCTGCCACTTTGAAAGCTTGGGCAAAAAACCAAGGAGTTGGGGCTGTACATATGTGGTCTTTGGGAAGAGATAATCCTTGTGCAGGTCAGTGGGCTAGCGCTACTTGTTCAGGAAACAATTTGCAGACTAATGCCTATGACTTTATGAAGGCTTTTAACAATTAAATTAACACTCAGAAAAATTTAACTTAGAAAAAACATATTTTTAAATGAAAGAAACAAATATTATTGAGTTAATTTTTTTTTTTACATAATTTTTTGTTTTAAAGAAAGGTTTCTTGACTTCCGATATCGTAAATTAGGTTCCAAAATCACTATTCCCTGAAAAAGGGAATGAGATTTATTTACATGTGTAATTTTTTAATCATTTTTTTTTTCTTCCCCCCTCATTTTTTAATCATGAAAATTGTTTTTAATTAATAATAAGAGTAAATTTTAAAAATAAAGAAAACAATTTTTTGCCGGAAATCAGAAGGTATTTTTTAATGAAAAAAATTGCAAATTACAGACCATGCTTAAATTATCAAATTTTTGCTTCACTTTTAAACATTTTCTCGTAAATTTGGTTTAAATTATTAGGAACATTTAGCATCACATCTTCCTCTAAATCAAACAATGTTTCTCTTTCTAGCGTTTTCGCTGGCGATGTTCTAAGCATTCTATTAGTTGTGGGCATATCATGAATATCTAAATATTTTTTCGGGTTCTCCATTAGCTCCCTTTCAAGAATAATACTAGCATTAATTTTGCATTGATCTAATTCTTTCAAAATCCCTTCATAATCAATCCGAAACTCTTCATCAAATTCCACCATTTTCCACAAAAGCTTTTGCATACGTTCCGAATATAGGCCCAATGCTTTTTTGTTCAATCTTCCCTTCAAGCCATTTTCATTTATTTCAAAAGTGTCAAAGTTGTGAACATCCTTTGGAAAATCCAATAAGCCCATATGCACTATCACCATTCCAAGCGAAAAAACACAGCTTTTTTCACTATTATGAGCCGGATTGATACTTCTATGCCCTAAGGATTGAAATAAAATCGGCGATAAATAGCAATGATCACCTAAACCAATGAAAAATCGATGGTATTCATCAAGTTCAGTCAAAAACTGAACATCCGAAATCTTAAATCTTCCATCCTTTGTAATCATAATATGAGTTGGATTTATATCCCCATGACATTTCTTCAGACTTTTCAAATACAACAGCCCAGAAATCACTGTGTAAAGTAAAGATACTACCTCATTTTCAACAAAAAATTCATGCTCATTTTTCCTCCGCTCAATTTCCTGACTCAAATTTCGTTGGTAAAAATCGTAAACCAGATGAACCTTTATAAACCGGCCACATAATTCCTCATGATTGTTACAAAAGACATGAGTGCATTCAGCCAGACTTTCATGTTTCATGCTTTTCTGTTCTGCAGCTGAAAGCTCGAGCTTTTTGGGGTCCACCACCCCCTGGTGCAAATATGTTTTAATAGCGATGAAATGCTCTGTTGTGGGATGTTTGAATGACTTGATTTCGCCATAGTTTTCAGACACGAATTGCTTTTGGAAAAAGTAGTTTTTTTGGAAGGATTCGAACTCATCAATGGATGAAATGTCAGCGCCCATTTCGTTTTTTTTTTAAATAAAAGAGATTTGTTAAACTGAGTCGAAAACAAATAAATTATATTTTGATCAGGTCATTAAATAAAAAATGTTTGGTAGTTTTTTTTAAATTTTGTAATTTTCAAGTTTTTTGATTGTTTTTTTAAAAAATTTTAATTTTAGTCATGTTAAAAAAAATTCATTTTTGCTATTTTTCAAATTTTCCTATTTTTTTTGATAATCCAAAATTAGCACACAATTTTATTTAGCATGAGCATCCAGTGGCTCCAGGAATAGGTGTCGCTGAGTTTGGATTATTCAATCCGGTATTGGTCACAGCGAAGGTTCCTCCTGAGAATAATAAAAGGAATGAACAAAAACAGGCCAAAATAAAAAAAAAATTTCTGAAAAATCTAATAAATACTATACCAACATTCGTCTGATTGTTCATGGTGGATTGGTTAACATCTCCAAGACCTTGCAATTGAGTGGTAAGATTCTTGAAGACAACAGGCACATTGACGCCTGATTTGGCAGAAACTTCGAAAAATGACATTTCAAACTCTTTGGCTTTGGCTTCTCCTTCTTCAGTGGTGACTTGTCTAAAAAATGATGGAAATACACAGAAACCAAACGCAAATAATAAAGATAAAAAGCTATGATTTTAAATAGATTTGCTTAGGGTACCTTTTCTCAGCGGCATCGATCTTGTTCCCGATCAAAACCACCAGTACGTCGGTTCCACGTTCTTCTCTCACATATTCGATCCATTTGTTAACGTTTTGAAACGATGCGGCACCTGCGATACATTTTTTTTCAAAATTTCCCATGTTTACCAAAAATTTTTCATTTACTTGTAATATCATAGACTATAATTGCAGCGTTCGAGTCCCGAATATAGCTTGGAATCAAGCTGCGGAACCTCTCTTGACCTGCGGTGTCCCAAAGTTGCAGTCTTATGGTCTTATTATCCAAATGCAGGGTTTTCGAAATGAAATCAATTCCAACAGTCGGCTTTTGATAGAAATGATGTTTTAAGCATAAATAAGGAAATTTTATAGGAAGGGTACCTGATCACTACCTGTGAAGCTGTCGTAAATGAATCTATTGATAATGGAGGTCTTTCCAACTGATTGATCCCCGACAAAGACAAGTTTATATTTGAAGACTTGACCCCCAGAATTGGTTGAAGGGGTCCTTATTTCGCTGGATTGCATTTAAAGAAAGATTGGCGGAATGATTGGGCTCGATTTGAAAAGAGCAATGATTTATGTTTTTTGAGGGAGGAAAAGAAGTTAGCCCTGAAAATTTTTAATTAAATCTGAATAAAGAAAAATCATCGTTGTTTTTTTTATTGAAGGAAAGAAAGATTCGGGGATTTTATAAATTTGAATTTTGTTAATTTCTGTTTATATTAATTTATTTTTTGTTTTTGTGAACTTCCCTTTTTTTAATTATAATTTTTTTTTCAAAATAAATTTAAACTTTTGAAAATACTTTTGATTTTTGTTATACAAAAAAAATTGTTTGTTAATACAAAAAAAAACAATACTTGAATAAACACATTGTTTTTAATTTAAAAAGTACTATCAAACTTAATTTTTGAACTAACCTTTTTTTACTCTAATATTTAATATTTTGACCCTTTATTCTGGCCAAAATAAAGGTTTTTATCAGTGGTTCTCAGGTTTCTATGGAATAATCTGAAGTTTTTATCATAAACAGCTTCTCCTCTGAGTAGATTATTCATGATTTGCGTCGGTTCATTGAAATGTCCTTTCATCATAATGAATTCCGGATGTTTATGATCGATAAACCCTTCTTTTCTATGCAAATCAGCCCTTCTGAAATATTTCAACCATTCCTGACTCGCAACAAATTTCCCTAAAAACTTATTCATAAGCTCTTCTTGTTCCCTTTCTTTGATTTTCTTTTCTTTTTCTTCTTTATCCAATGATTCTTTGGGTCTTAAGTCATGTTGCGACATATTATAAGGGTTTTCTAAAGTATTGCATTTACTCATTGTTTTAAAAAGAGCATTCTTTTCGCTAGGTAAATCATCTCTGAACATATGTTCAGAAGGAGGGGCATATTTATCAAGAACTGGGTTTAAACGAATTAATTTCTTCTTAAGTGTTTCACAATCTTCAGGTTTGAAAGAAGACTGGAATAATCTGAAGCCGTTCCTATCAATATTATGAGAGATTCTTTGTTTTGGCGAAGATTGTGAGAATTTTTTTCGAAAATCTTGTGTGGTTTTAGCCCTGGGGATATCAGAAGGAAGTTTGACGGGTGGAATTTGATTAATGTTGTTAATAGTGCTAACATTATCAAATTCCTCTTCTTGATTCTCGAATTCTATCAGTTCTTTTTTGTCTGAAATATATGAAATTGTTGGTGGAGAAAGCTATGTTTTTTTAAATGACGTTAAGTAGTAGATCTTAGACTATATATACCGCTGAAATAACTGAGGATTTTTTATTCCAAAAGGGTTTTTCTTTTTCTTTGTTTATTTTGAAATCGAAGTTCTCAGGAATAAATGACAAAATAGGGTTTTTTTCCTTTGTTTGATAAAGATCTGGGCATTTAGACAATCTCAATGTCTCCTGATAGTATTTTTGAGTATAAAAGGTTATTGATTTATAATCATTGTTTCTGCGGGAATTGGGGTCGATGAATTGTCCATTGATGGTTTTAGCGAATTCATCAGAATTCTTGGGCCTTTCTTCGACTTCCCTATCAACAACCATTTCTTGAATATTCTCTGTGTTGTTTATAATGATATTGGCTTCCGGTCGATAAGGTGGAACATAGCATTTGCTTTTTAGGTTCTTCACAAGAAGCCCGCTTTTGGTGAAATTATCAACAGATCTCATGGTTTTGGAGGCAAAGCCTTTGAAAGAGCTTCCTTTAGAAATTCTAAACCCATCACTTTGATCGAGGATAGGTTGAGGAACCTCATTTTTTATATATGGTCGTTTCAAATTAGTCTCACCAATTTCATTAAAGAACATTAACCAAACATCATAATATGGCTTATAAACCTCTGCTTGTTTAGTTCCATCTTTCCTCAAATGAATTGAAAGGGCTTTATGAATTTCCTCCACTGTCAATGGAGGCATCGTCTCAAAGGTTTCTAGTTCTTTTTCCTTGGGAAATATCACCTGACGGTTCTTGGCAGCTTCTCTGATCATTCCCTCATAAACCTAAGAAATTTTAATTTATATTTCCTTTAAAAAATAGAAGGAAAACCTCTTGATTTAAATGAATGAATCGTTTATGGGAAAAATTAATTAGATCCTCTAAAGTTATTTTCATATCATTATTGGAATCCATTTCTTTCACTAGTTTTTCTACACTTTTTATTGGGATTTGCAAATGAGTCGACCATGAATCTTTATATTTCGTCGGGACTAAGGGGATTCTTTGAGTGACATTCCCCACTGCGGAGAAATAGGTTGAGGCTCGTTTTTTCTCTTTCATGGGTTCACCAGTGTTTGAGTACCGATTCTTGCCATCTCTTTTATTTTGTGTATTATCTTCATCAATAGTTTCTGATAAAAGAAGGATATATATATTATAAAGAAGGGGATCATTGTTAGTATTTGAATTGCTCGGAACTTGTTCGGGATATATAAGGATAGTATTATAGATATTGCTCAGAAAGGGTATGTATTCAATCGGCTTAGTATCATTATATTCGAAGAAGAAATTCGGCTTTAAATAACTCAAACCCTGTAAATCTGATCGTATTTTCGTCGTTAAGGTTATATATTCTTCGAAAACTATGAACCCCAATAAGGATTGCATCTTTTTAAGAGGAAAGTTCTCCAAATAATATCCGTAATACAATTTGCTTGGAATTTCAAATTTAAGCTTAATATTCCCTTCATTTAATCCCAATGCCTTGTTTTGTGCAATCGTTTTAGAAAACCCGGAGATGAAACCCTCATTCATTTTTGGAGGGTATGTGAAATCCTGCAAAATCTGATTGGTGTTCATGTTTTGTTGAAGAAAATCAGTGAAAGTCGTCAGATTCGATGCATTGTTATAATAAACATTCCGGTTTAGATCAGGGAAAGACACTGTTAGAGTTTCTGGGTCATTATGTGAGAGGATATGAGAAGCGATGTTTTGCATGAATCCACGACTATGGAACCGTAAATCGTTAATTTGATAAATGAGCTCTTCTTCCAAGTTCTTAAAAGTTTTGTTTGGGTTGGAACTGGAAGAATCTTGGTTGTTTGATGGTGTTTCCATTTTTTTCAAAAGTTACAAATAAATTAAAAGAAATGATTTTTTTTTTTTTTTTAATTGGGCGTATTTTTTTATTTTTTTTGGAATTTTTTTTTTTAAAAATGGCAAAAAAATATTGGGATTTTTTTCATCGGCGAGGGGTAAATGGTTGCCAAGTTTTCCAATTCATCTTCGATGTAGGTCTATTCCCAAGAATTTCTTCGATTTTCTCCTGAATTTCCTTTGTTAAAACATTTCTGACTTCAAATGCTTTGATGTTATCTTTCAATTGTTCCAACTATTCGAATAAATTAAAAAAGGAAAAGAGTTCAAACAAAAATCATGATAAATTTACATTCGAGGCTCCAATCATGCAAACTGTGACATCTTTATTCTTTAATGTCCATGCTAATGCCAATTGCGATATAGAACAATCCAAACTCTTGGCCAGATCCTTCAATTTAAGGATTTTCTCATTGAATTTCACTCTTTTTTCTTCTGTTCCCATATGAGGGTCATAAGAAAACCCTTTGGCCATTGGAATTTTTCCCACTCTGCTATCTTTCGGGATCTCCTCAACATATTTCCCAGTTAAAAGCCCACCAGCCAAAGGTGCCCAAATTGTGCTTCCCATCTTATAATTATCAAATAGATCTCCATATTCCCCTTCAAATCTCTCTCTCACAACCATATTATATTGAACTTGTTCAACAATAGGTTTGATCAAGCCTAATTTATCACATAAACCATAAACTTCCTTAATCGTTTCGGCTGGCCATTCAGATGTCCCCCAATATAAAGCCCATCCTTTTTCTATCACCCAATTCATTGTTCGCACCGTCTCTTCCAATGGAGTTTCTGAGTCTGGTCTACTACAGAAAACAACATCAACATATTCTAATTGTAATCTCTCCAAGGATAATTTCAAACCTTCGATTATTCTCTTTCTTGATAATCCCTTGGAATTTGGATGTGTTTTTGTGTCCAGATGATAGGATTTGAAATAGATTTTAGTGGAAATCACTACTTCCTCACGTGGAACCTTGAGACGTTTGAGGATTTTACCGAGAATAGTTTCGGCTATACCATCTGAATAGAACTCAGCATTATCAAAGAAATTTATGCCAGAAGAAAGACATAACTTCACCATGTCACAAAAAAGATCCTCCTGATTTAAATCGCCAAAGGTCATACAACCAAAACCTAGGTTGGAGACTTTTAAACCTGATGGTCCAAGATTACGATATTCCATATGTTTTTCCAAAAAATCTTTTGATTTTAAAGACTAGAGATAAAAAAAAAAATTTCATCATTTGAAAATTAAAAAATTCCTTAATCATAGGAATTAGGTTGATTGTTTTTCCAATGAAATTTTTGATTTCAATGAAAAAAAAACAAGAAGAAAATAAAATTCAGTTCCTACTATTTTCGTTATTTTAAAGTCAAACTTTTGATCTAATAATGTAATAAAATATATAATTCATAGTCCATTATATTTTCATAAACTGCACATCTTAATAAATAAATAAAAAAATTGCACAGTTATAATTTTCCTTCAAATCATCTTCTTCCTAGTCTTTCTTTTTAACATTTCTATGCTCGAGCCAAAAAACTTCGAACTCGATAGCAACAACAAAACAAATAGCGTTTATCCAATTTCACCAAATGAAGACAAAAATGTCGTTAGTCCAAATAAAGAAGAAATCGAAGGTCTAATCAAATTCCCAGAAACCTTCCAAATTTCCCAAGATCTCCTCATAAACATCATCAAAGAGACAGAAAAGCGTAAGTTCAGTGAAGAAATCGACAAATTAGAGTCATTAGGAGGTTCCAAAATCTCAATATTTTCTTTATATCTGAGCTGTAATAAAAGGCGACAGTTTCCTTGAAAGAGGGGTTTCCACTAGTTTTACTTCTGGTTTTTCAACCACTCAGGAAGAACTCCTCCATAGAGAAGAGGAGTATGGGCACAATAGAAGAGAAGAAAGAGAACCAGAAAGTATTCCCCAAATTTAAATTTTTTTAGTTAACTAATATATTTTTCAAGGTTTTTGGAGCTTGCTTTGGGGCGCCTTGCAAGACTTCACCTTAAGAATTCTCTTGGTTTGCGCTTGCGTTTCAATAATCTTAGAGGTCTCCACTGCTACTGAATCCAATAGAGATATCGCTTGGGTAGATGGGTTCGCGATATTCTTCGCTGTGTTTGTCTGCTCAACTGTCCAGGCAGGAAACGATTATCAAAAGGAGAAGCAATTCCAGAAGCTATACAAAGTGGCAGATGACAAAAAAATGGTAGAATTTAACTAAAATACTTTTATTTTTCCTAAAAATTGTTTATGTTAATTTCTTTGATTTTTTTTCAATTGAATGCTCTGTCTTTTACATTTTTTCCTTGCAGATATCTGTGATCCGAGATGGTCAGCTGCTCAATATACATAATTCAATGGTTTTGGTGGGAGATTTGGTTATCATGAGTGAAGGAATGGATATTCCAGCTGATGGTTATGTGATAGAATCATCCGAACTTCTATGTGATGAATCTAGTATGACTGGAGAGACTGAGCCATTGAAGAAATTTCCGCTTCAGAAGTGCATTCAGAAAAGAGAAGAAATTATAAGCGAAGGGTTGAAAGAAAAGTCAAGTTATCATGCTGTGCCTTCTCCAATTTTGTTATCTGGGAGTAGAGTGTTACAAGGAGAAGGGAAATTCATTGTTATAGTAGTTGGTCCTAAGAGCTGTATTGGCAGAATCGAAGATAAATTAAAACAAGATGAAGAAATTACGCCGTTGCAGAAAAAATTGGAACATTTGGCGAGAGGAATAGGGAATTTCGGGCTATATTCAGCTATAATGATCTTCATTGTATTGATCATTAGATTTATCGTAACTAGAGTAAAGGAGGGCACCTTTTACTCTTCAGATTTAAACGTATTGTTGTCTTATTTGATGATAGCTGTAATATTTCTGTTATTACATATTTTTATTGTTTTTGGTTTAAGATTACAGTTGTTGTGGTGGCAATTCCTGAGGGTTTGCCTCTATCAGTTGTGATTTCTTTGGCATATTCCGTGAAGCAAATGTTGAAGGATAACAATTTAGTGAGAAGGTTGCATGCTTGTGAAACCATGGGAGGGGCCAACATGATTTGTTCAGATAAAACAGGCACATTGACTCAAAATCAAATGACTATGACTGATTTCTGGAATGAGAAAAGAGTATTAATTTTATTAATAGGATTTCTATTAAAGGCATTTCTTAAGTATTCAATTGATCCTTTTCAAATAAACTCTTTAAACAATTTCCTCCCGACAAATCTTCATGAAATTTTCCTTCAAGCCACAATTGTGAATTCTTCGGCTATATTAGTAAAAATAATTTATTGCTTAAATATTTAATATTTGTTTTAAAAAATTTAGAGACCAGTTATAAAAGGGAGCAGCACTGAAGTAGCCCTTCTAAAATTAGCTGAAAAATGTTCCTTGAATTATGAAGACCTGAGAAACAGCTTCGTAATTGATAGAAAGCTTCCGTTTAACTCCTCCAGGAAAAGAATGGGCACTATAATTGCGACCAAAAGTGGTGGCAGTTTCAGATTAGTGGAAAAAGGTGCATCTGAAATTCTATTGGATTCATGCACTAAAATGCATACTTTCAATGATGAGATCCTCCCCATGAACGAGGCTAGGAGAAGTCAAGTCAATGATGCAATAAATGGTAATTTTTCAATTGTTTTTTTTTTATAAAGGAAGTTTTAAGATATGGCTAAGGATGCCTTGAGAACCTTAGTTATAGCCTACAAAGAGCTTGATCCTTCCGAAAGTTTATATTTTTGCATATTTTATGTAAATAATCATATGTTTTCAGATATGACTGATGTTGATGCCAAAGGGGTCTATGGGTTCGAAAAATACAGTCTCACCCTTATTGGAGTTATTGGAATCCGAGATGTCTTAAGAGAGGAAGTTCCTCAAGCGGTGCTTGATTGTATAAAGGCTGGAATTAAAGTGCGAATGGTCACAGGAGATAATAAGATCACAGCTCGTGCCATAGCGAAGGAGTGCCATATTGTTGATCCAAGCAATGAACATTCTCTTGTCCTTGAAGGTACTGAATTCATGAGCAGGATCGGTGGTATAATTTGTGCTAATTGTGAAAAAGCTGATTGTGATTGTGTGAATGATGAAAAGACAGCTAAGAAAACTGGGAAAAAAATTAGGAAAGATACTATAAAAAACGCCCATGAATTCAATAAAATTTATAAACACATTGATGTATTGGCGAGATCCAGACCTGAAGACAAATATGCCATGGTAGTCGGATTAAAGGAAAGGAATCATGTGGTGGCAGTGACAGGTGATGGGACGAATGATGCCCCTGCGTTAAAAAAGGCAGATGTGGGATTTGCTATGGGTATTTCAGGAACCGAAGTTGCCAGAGAAGCCGCTGCAATCATTCTATTGGATGATAATTTCAGTTCATTGGTGAAAGCAGTGCTATGGGGAAGAAACATTTATGATTCTATTAGGAAGTTTTTGCAATTTCAATTAACTGTGAATGTGGTGGCTGTGGGGATCACTTTAATTGGTGCTGCTGTGATTCAACAAGAGGTTTTGACTCCGATTCAGATGCTTTGGGTAAAATGTGGGTTTTAAATTATTTAAAAATTTATAAAAGATCAATTTGATTATGGACACTTTTGCCAGTTTGGCTTTAGCTACTGAATCACCACATCCAGACCTATTATTAAGAAAGCCAGTGAACAGAAATGAATACATGATATCCAAAGTAAATAAATGTAGTGCGATAGTCATTTTTTAATTATTATATCAGAAAATGTTCAAACATATCATTGGACAAGCAATGTACCAATTAGCCATTCTAATGCTATTGATATTTGATGGGGAAAACTTTTTACCTGAATACGCAGACACTTTCGACGATGAAATTGTTAGAAAAAATGCTAGTAGAACAGTGAAATACAATGGAGGTTGATAAATTTTTCTAATAAAGAAGACCTCAAATAATATATTCTAGATTATGTAAGAAGTGGCAGATATCGACAAATTTCAAGCAGCGATGACGTGGATTATGAGGATCTTGAGAATGTTTCATTTTTTTTTTTCCTAATCTAAAAAAGATTTTTAATTTATTTTTAGATTTGGGGTCCTTCAAGACATTTTACAATAATTTTTAACACATTTGTCTGGTTGCAGGTTTTCAACTTCTTCAATTCAAGGAGAATTCGAGATGAAATCAATATTTTTGAGGGAATCCATAAAAATATCATGTTTCTTGGTATTGTTTTCTTGATTGTTTTCCTCCAGGCCTTCATCGTCACTCATGGTTCTTGGGCATTTCATGTTTATAATTGGGTCGACAACAGCACTGGGGGTGCGGGCTTAACTATTGTACAATGGTTTATTTGTATTGGCTTTGGAGCAGGTGGTCTAGTAGTGTCTGTGCTATTGAAGTTCTTCCCTGAACAAAAATGTCTTGAGGTCCTTTAATTATAAATTTGTATTAGAAACTAATTTGTTCGTAATGGCTTTTTAGCTTGGAAATAAATCAAATGATCCTCTTCATGATCCTTCGAAAATTTTAGATATGAGAAGAGGAAATTCTGCCAAAAAGTTCTCTACGTTAATTGTTCAAAACCCTTCCTTTAAGAAGAATTCCTTCAATTCAAAAAATCCATCCTCTTTTGCACATAAAAACCAAGTGGTAAAGTAGAAGAATTATTTAAATTTTTTAACAGACGTAGGCCAATATAAATGCGCTTGGTTCAAACCACAATCATACACAAATCAAAGAGGAAATTGGATGAGAAGATTGCACAAATAATATAATTTATAGGTTTTGACCTTTATCAATTAATCTCGTTGTCACAAACCATTTCATTATAGGATTGAACTTTGACAATTTATTTTTTCTTTTGAAATATATTACAACAAAAATACTTTGCAAAATCTAATTTTGCAAAGTTTTAAAAAAAAAATTATAAAAAAATTTAATTAATTTTTTTTTAAAAAAAAGAAATAATAAATAATATAAACAACAAAATAATAATAGAATCATTGGAAATATAGAAATTAAAATTATTTTTTTTTTTT
>Ga0302186_10002350_pt1 | contig 14628 bp, 16 predicted proteins | sample II_Bog_E1_2_FD_198782 | JGI IMG/M metagenome (GOLD analysis project Ga0302186, IMG submission 198782) | Peat permafrost microbial communities from Stordalen Mire near Abisko, Sweden - II_Bog_E1_1 | ecosystem: Environmental > Terrestrial > Soil > Wetlands > Peat | place: Sweden: Abisko... | reverse complement strand
AATTGATTTTGTTGGATTGGAAACAAAACAAAAAAGATTTTTTTTTATTAGTTTTTTTTTAATTAAAATTTTTTTTTATTTATATTTTATTCCAGGTCAGGAAAAATTAATAGCATAAATATATGTGATAAGCATAATATATTTTTTATTGAAATTAAATGAGCATCAAGAATCCACCAAAATTTGACTATCATTTTAGATCCTCAAATATTTTATTCTCATTTTTAAAATCTTCCAAAATATCCCTTAATTCCTCCTGTTTGAAATTTAAAAACTAATAAATCTCCCTTTAATTAAACTAACCTTTTCTTTTTTATTTGAATTTTTCAGGCTTTCTTTTGTTTTTTCCTTGAAATTCTTTGCTATCTTTTTCTCCACCTTCATTCCAATTTTCTCCACTTTATTTGTCTCAAACGTTTCTTTATATCTAAAAACCATCCACATTCCCTTTTAAAAAAATGGTGAAAACTCTCACTTTGAATCCTTTATCTGTTGGAATTCTTTTTCAGCTGCTCTAATAACATCTTTTGGATTTTTGCTCCTTTATCAAATGTTTAAAAAGTCATCAAAATCTAGGGGAACCTGAGAGTGTTGGATAACAATTCTTCAGGAAGTATCATGAATTCATCTGAATCTTTATCAGACTCCAACTCTCCAACAGCCCAATCTTTTGATGGGAACAACATTTTCAATGGGCTAACTTGTTGAGGTTTTTTAACTTTTTTGGGGGAAGATTCCTTTAATTTATCCTCTATTAATTCCAAATGATCTATCATTTTATCTTGGAGTTCTCTGTCAACACGTCCTTCTTGAATAAGCTTTATCGGCTCCTTATTTTCTTGAAGTTTTAAATTAACGATTGTTGAAGAAATATCTTCGAGCTTCTTGACTTCGCTTTGATGGAAACTTAACACCAAATTCTGGAAACTATTGAAGATCTCATTGGTTTGCTTAAAATTGTTCTCAAGACTTTTCAAGGCTTGTTCAGTTTTCTCTTGACTGGCTATTTGGTCTTCTTCTTTTTTATTTAATGTTTGAATTTGAATGTTTTCTATTTCTTTGAGAGAAGTTCGCAATTGCTCATTTTTTTTATCACTTAATTGAAATTGACTTTCGAGGTCTATTCTTAATTTTCTAATGTTTTCATTTAGTTTTTGATCAATAGCATTTTCAATTTGATCATATGTTTCTTTTAAATTAGGTAGAGTTTCAGTTTTTTCGGGGGGTTTGGTTTGGACTTCCTTTTCTTCAAATTGGAATTCTTCAGTTTTTGTGGCCTCAATTTGGAATTTTTGATCATGACTTGCTTTAATATGAACAAATAACTCTCTTTTTGATTCATAAACCTAATTTATTTTATTTTTTTGCAGTGATGTTGTTTTTGTTACTTGTAAACAATCAGGACATATATATTTGTAATTCAGATCTTTCGCTTGTTCTTTCACATTTTGAGTTCCAACAGAAACATGATCCATTTTTTCTTTGAGGATGTTTGTTTTATTTGACAGTTCGTCTTTTTGTTTTTTTAACTTGTTCAACTCTTCTCGCTTTTTATTGAATTTCTTATACTGGTCAATCACTTCATTATTTGTTTTATTTTGGAGAGTGTGGAGATGTTTGAGTGAAAATTGGAAAATATCAATGAGTTTAACATATTCTTTGTAAAATGCTGTGTCTTCATATGGAAGAGATGTACTTGAAAAATTACTCAAGATCAAGTTGTTCAGAACAGGAGCCAATTGAGAAAAATCATTTCTGAAATAGAGCTTTGCATAATCCAGCTTTTTTATCTCATCTAAATTTAGTTTTTCATTTTTCGGCATTATAAAATTAAATTCGTTCATTTTTAAATTAAAAAATGTTTGTTGTTAATTTAATGTTGTTTTATTGAAATGATGAAAACTTTAATTTTGTACATTAATTAATTTTTTTTCGCTTTAGACTCAACATTTCACTCATCAATGTTTTTGTATTTCTGATTTCGTCGTCAAGTTTTGCAGGTAAATTGGATTTTTTCTAAAAAAATTAATAAAACAAATAATCATTTTTTAAAATGTTACCTTCATTTTTTCCAATTTCAAACTAATTAAATCACAATATTCAATTTTCATGAAATTATCCAAATCTAAAAAATCAATCTCTTCCATATCTCCTTCAAAAACCTTTAAAAGCTTTGCTATGTCCCCACAATAATGACTAAAAACATAAATGATTAAAAGGAAAAAAATAACAATTTTTACTTTTTTAACGATTCCAATTCCCATAATTCACTCGAAAAAGAATTTGATTTTGTAAAATCCTCTTCCTCATTATTAAAAACATCTAGAACTCTGAAGTCAGTTTTGTTTTTTTTATTAACCATTTGCAAGAGAATTGGATTTCTTTCAGAAAAAATGAAATAGATTAATTTTCAAAAGGATTAAACTTTTTGATGAGATTGATGCAAAAATATAGATACCATAAAATTTTTGGAGGGTCAAGAAATAACGAAGTTCTCAACATTCTCTAATGAAAAAGAAAAAATATAATAAAAAATAAAAAAACAATGAGAATAAAAAAACCTTAATAAAAGCAGAAATGGTCTTAGCAGAGATCTTGTTAGATCTCAAAGAAACATCTAGCAAATTGAAAAATGTGAACAAATGCTTAGATTCGTATATATTTGATTCAAGTTTTAATAAACTATATAATTTTTGATAATAATTTGGATATTCAAAGGAATGATTGATTATCAAAAGAAAAATGGCCTTCAAAGCCATTATCTTAATATGGGGATTTTGAGAAGAATTGAATTCTGACTAAAAGGTAAAAAAAAAAGATAAAAAAAGTTGAAGTTTTGAAAATTACAGTTAGAAAATCTGAAAGCAAGAGCGGACTTTCCATATTGTTGAAAAAATTTTTGTTCATTTTTTCAAGTAATTTTAATTTGAAATTTTCAGAGTTTTGAGCAAACTTCATTAATCTAATTACAATTTGAGAATAAACTTCGAAAATATTTGTTAGATGCAGATATTTTAAATCAATTTATACCATTCATCAATTGATTTCTTTTTTCTTGAACAAGTGCTAGTTTGTTCTTATCTATTTCCTCTTTTTTTCCATTATTTTGATTTAATGTCTCAATTTTTTTTCCTTGATTTAAGGGCTCAAATTTTCTTTTCCCTAATAAATTTTCATCGTGTTGCCTTTAATTATATATTTTAAAAGAAGATTTTTTCAAAAAGACTTTACTTTTTGAAAACATTGAAAAAATAATTCTCGCAATCAACACTTTTGAGGGACGGCAATTTGCAAAAAATCAAGTAATTTTTGTCCTTTTCATCTAATTGCTCACTTTTATTAAAATTGATGAGCAATTGGAGAAGTTCAAGATAAGCGAAGTCGTAATAATTGCAAAAATATTCTTCATTGATTTTTTTGAAAATATTTTTGCTTGGCAAATTTAATTGATATGCTTGAAGTGAGAAATGAAAATAATCCTTGAAAAGAATTGACGTAGTAAATTCATTTCTCTCCTCATCATTTAAACATGATTCTAAATGATATCTGGCAAATTCCAAGTATACTTTAATCGACAACTCCTGAAAAATATATAAAATAGAAAAATCTTTATAAAAATGACCTGCAAAGAACTCATTTTCAGATCCGATAGAATATATCCTTTCAAAATTTCAATGAGAGCATTAAATTTTTTATGGATGAAGGTGGCGTAGTCTTGAAGTTGATCATTATTTTTCTTTGCAAGATCCAAAGAAAAAGGGTCTGAAAATTGAACAAGTTTTTTTTGTAATATGAAATATTTGAAGATTTTTCTTAAATCATTGATTGCTGCACTCTTAATTTTGTCGTTTTGTCCTTCCTGTTAATAAATTCATGACAAATCGTTTCATTTATAAAATTATTACAATTGTGAACTTGAGTAAGTCATTGATGAAGTTTATATCTTTCCCTGAAGAAAGAATTTTTTTTGTCATTATTTGGATATTTTCCATTTTTTTATTTTAGGAATTTTTTTTGATAATGTTTGCTTTTTTTATAAAAAAAACCTAATTGAGAAAATCATTTTTTAATCAAAAATTTTTTTATTGAATTTGAATGAAAAAAATTATCAATTTTTAATTTTTTTTTTTATTTTTGAATTTCTTTTAAAATATCGAATCCATCTGTCCAATAGATAATTGTAGCCTCATATTCGTTTTTTTTTTTATTTTGTTTTAAAGCGTCAGAGAGCGGATAGTTTTTTCTGGAAAAAACCAGGTCTTCTTTTTTCATAATTGTTGTCGGACAAAAGTCATTGTAACCATCCCCAGCATAATATAATTTCTTATATTGTTTTCCCATCAAGTATTTTAAAAGAACTGTTTTTTTGCACAGATTGACAGAGGTGAGAGCGCACAATTTACATTCATGTGAATGATAGTTCAATATTTGAATTTTGTCATCAGTGATTGTGGCAGGATTAGTAAATATTCCGTCAAAAACCATTTTAAACCCATGTTTCTGCAAAATCCAATCAACAAATAAAGTATTGGCATTAGAAATAATGATTGAGTCGACCTTTTCTTTGTTTGAATTCAAATATTCTAGCAATTCTTTAAATCCATGGGTTAAGGGTATTTCTTCTAAAACTTGCTTAATTCTCATCGGCGAAATGTTATTTTTCTTAAGATGATCAAAAACGTTCCTCATAAAATCTAGCCAATATCCTTGTTTATAAGTTTCTTTCAACGATTTTGGGATATTTGAGTCAGGGAAAATTTTGTAAAAGTAGGTATCTGAATTATGTTGTATGATTGTTTCATCGAAATCAAAAACAAATAAATTTTTTTGAGTGCTAAAAAATTTTTTCATCACCAAGTTCATCTCAAATTGTTTAAAAAAAAATATATCAAAAATAAATTTTATTTAATTCTTAAATATTTTTTTAATTTTAATTCTTTCATTTTTCAAGTATTTTCTTTTGTTTTTTGTTTAATTTGTTCATGCATTTTTTAAATAGTACAATAAAAACGACTACTTTTTGTAGACACTGACAGGGCCTACATTGGTGAACGACCTTAAAGGGCTTTTATCATATTCTTTCATATCAATGGGTATAGTTGATAAATCAGTCGAATCAGCCTGCACTTTACAATTAAAATCAAAAAGACCTTTTTTTACAGAATCCAAATAATCAAGGGTGCAATTGTTAATTTTTTTGAAAAGACATTCTCTTTCTTTCTCATTTTTGTCTTGCAATCTTTGATTTTTCGAATCTGCAAATTCATAAAATTCTCTCATTTTATTGGCAATTTGTTCGTCTCTGGTTTTTTTCTGATGTTCTATTTGTTTCTTCAAATTTTCTATGTCTATTTTTTTGTTTTCATCATCATTTTCTAAATATGTCTTCTGTTCCTTTGAATCTTGCAAAAAAATTTCATGTTCCTTTACTTTTCTTTCCCTTTCTTTCAAAATCTCCTCATTTTGATGTTGATATTCCTGGTTTTGTTTTTCTAAAATTGAGCGGAATTCCAAAAGCCATTTGATGCAATCATGATCTTTTTTCTTTTATTTTAATTAAATTTGTTTTTTATTTCTTTATAACCTCTGTCATTATCATTTGCTTTTTGCATGTGGGACATTTATAATTAGATGTTGGACAATTGGTGGAGTTGAACTGAGAGGCATTACCAAGGATGGGTTGTTGTTTTGCTTTTGCCTTTGAGAATTCGCAAATTTCTTCATGTTTTTCAATGGCGCTTATTTTCAGCAATTTCAAGCAACCTTGTCCGCTAAATTTGCATTTGACTTGATATTCATCAATTTTGCTTTTAATAAATCTGTTGATGGGTGAATAAGAATGTTTTTCATTCCCAAAATTGCACCTAATAGAAAAATGATAATAATGGTATTTATCGAAATACAAACGCATCGGAAGTGCAACTGAGACACAACCAAATGTTGCAGGTGAGGCAAACAACTGGATCTCTCATGACATTTTTGCAGATTGTGCAAAATATTTCCGGAGGCAAAACTGTTTTCACGAAGAGATTAATGGGATATCCTCCTGATTGCATTTTCCAACGGATTTGATAAAGACTTATGTTTTATTTTATAATTAAATTATTGCTTTTTTTTTTTTTGAAAATAATTAAAATGAGTACAAAAATAAATTTTATTCAGGAAGTCGATTGGCTTTGAAGAAGAATTAAAGAGGTTTTTTTGAAATTTATTACTTACAAATTTATTTGATTGATTTCATGTCAAACATTAATTGCTTTTATAAAAAACATAAATAATATTAATTATAATTATTGTTGAATTAACACTTTCTCATGAAAACCTATACAATTAATGATTATCTAAATGGAGACTATGAAACACAAAACAAGATCATTCGCCATACTCAAATAAAAATGCTTTTACTTGACATTTTTTCATTTATTACTTCAATTTTTGGGTTCCTTTTGCTAGAAATTGAGGTAAATCCTTTCGAGATAATAAAATTTCATTTTCTTTTAGTGTGCAGATTATTATCAGCAAATAGCTTTTCCAATAATGGGATTTTATCTTGAAGATAAAGAAGATTATGATGATCAACATGAATCTATAAATGGAACTGAATCAACAGTTACAGTTAATGGTTCTCTTTATGTCAACCAAACTGATATTGTTTCTTTAATTTATGTAAAAATAGTAAAATTCGATGTTTTTTGAATTAAATCCTAGAAATCAGAAAATGAGAATTCTGAGAATAATATTTTAAGAATATTCGTGCTTGCGTCTACCTTAATTTTACGTAAGTTCAAGGTTTTATTATATTAGAATAATATAATTTATGTAGTTCTTATTTTGATTTTGAGAGCATATACTCATTTTCTCTATCTGCAGATCAATAAAAAGATAGAAACAGATGGTTTTATTTAGAAATTCATCACCAATAAAATATTTTCTAGCTAATTATTACAAGACAAATGTGTTCAAGATACTCATTCTTGAAGTTATGTTCCATTGCTTGATTGCTTATCCTAAAGCCAACACTAATTTCAAATTTATATTTCAAAGTGATGTTTTATACTATAAGTGAGTGCCAAAAAATATAAAATACTAATTTATTTCTTTAAATAGTTGGGATCAATTGGCATCTCTGATCCAAATGGGACGCTTTTATATTGTCTATAGAATCTGGGCTCAATATTCTATCTGGAGTACTGAAAAATCGACTTTGATTTGGTGGGGAATATAATTAAAGCGAAAAATAATTTTTTTTATTTTCATTTAAACATAGTAACCTTTGCACTACTTCTGGAGGCATTTTCTTCTCATTAAAGGCTGAACTGAAAAACCACCCTATAATAGCCACAGGAGTGAATTTATCTTTGCTAATCTTTTTATTGGGGATTGCAGTGCGAACATCTGAAATGTATGATTATTCATTATAATGAGTAATTAATGCTAAATAAATAGTTCTTTTGAATATATCTCCGGTATCGATTGGGATTATATTTGGAATGGAATGTGGATGATCGTTATCATTGCCACAACAGGTTAACTTTTCCTATATTTTCATCATAAATTAAAATAGTGGGATATGGGGACTTTTATCCAAAAACATATTTGGGCCGAATCTATGGTTAAAATTAAGATTATTTAGATCATCTCTTATTATTTATTTAATGTTAGTTTTTCTGACATGTCTTTTAGGGCCGTTCTTGATTTCCTTGGTTAATGTCATCATTTCAAATTTGAGTTGCTTTACAAAAGAAGAAATGAGAGTAAAATTTTTGTTATGAAATAAAATAATTATTCTATTTATTCTAGGCATATGATAATATACAAAAAAAAGAAAATAGGATACAAATCGCACATCGGGCATCCAATTGCATCAAATTTTCCATTAAATATTGGGGACATTTAAATGCCAAACTGTTAATGGGAATCACAAAGCAAAATTCTTCAATAAATTATGATTTCAGCAAATTTAAAGATTCCATTTTGTCATTTCGGAACTTGAGAATGTACCTTTTTTATTTTCTTATAATCAATTTTTTAAAGGACCGCCAATGCCTTATATTATGAAAAACCATTTCATGAATTATTGCCTCAAATGTCCACAGAATTGAAACATGATATCCATTCTCTTTACGAAGAATATGTTAATTGCTATCAAAAGAACGAAGGCTGTCTCACAAGAATTATGGTTATTAATTATTTTTTAGAAGAGTCATCCTTTTTAGGAAAACCAGAGGCTCATCAAAGACAAACTTAGAAAAAATAATGCTAGTTTATTGGCAATAAGTTTGAAATTCAAACAACGATTCCCTAAAAAGTCTTTGAAATTCAATCCTAAATTTTCATTGAAGGTCACTACATCGGATATATTTAAAAAAACGACCTCTCATCTTATGCTGAGCTTAAATAAGTTGACGGAAAGCTTACAATTCAACCAAGGTTTATCCACATTGTCAAAGCCGAACATGACGATGATTCTGAATCTTGACAGTTTAAATGCTATCACATCCAGATCGAACATTAAGGTGAAGAAAATTGATAACAATACTGAAATTTTCTATATGGATTTCGATGACATAGTGAGACAATTAAAAAAAAAGAAGCTGATAAAAAAAGAAAATAATGAAAGTCCACCAAGCTCTGCAGTCCGGAAAAGAAATAAGAACATGTCAATGAAAACTGTTGTAATTAACCCAGAGTCCAGCAGAACCCTGAAAAGTCGAGGCCAGACTATTAAAATGGAAAATCAATTACAAGAAATCAAGGAGAACGAAGAACAAAATTCGGGGACGACGAGAAACCGCCTCATTAGTCAATTCAATGAAGAAACCACAGAGCGAAATGATAATTTTTTACTTGTGGAAAATGAGAAATTTTTGCGTGGAAAAAACAAAGTGAGCACCTCTTCCCCTCATTATCCGGACCTGATGGGAAAATCTAGCAAGTTCAAAAATACCAAAGTGTCTACTGTTAAATATGAAGAAAAACAAGACGGTCAGATTAAATTATATAAGAAATCTTTATCTTTGGATATGGAAGGAGAAGTGAAGAAAAGTGAAAAGGCAAGAAGTTTTGAGAACTTTTTGGTTGAAATGAAGGATTTTAGAGATGATGAAAGTGGTTCAGTTTAAATTTGCCCTTTTTATTTCCAACTTTTGGAAAATTTATTATTATATTTTGTTTTTTGTTTCTTAAAGCTATTAATCATTAATAAAAAATTATTTTCTAAAACTGCTAAAACCCTAAATGAGTCAATTTGCCTACGATTACGAGTCCCATAAGCTCAAGAAATATAACGGAACCCAGATCCAAGAGGATGGTTTCACCCTCTGGTCCAAGGAGAACTTCTACCGTACCTCATACATTAATCATTTCACTGAGGTAACCTGTTTAAAATTATCTATATTTTCCTTTTTTTTTCTAGAAACCCTTGGAACCCAAAAATGTAGCCATTCCAGGTTATCAAGGATTTATCCCTGGCCAATATGCCAACAACGAATATTCCAAAACATACAGTAGGGTCACCAGGGAAAGATTCGCCCACCCTGAATTGGGGAAAAACGATTTATGTCTTAGTTCCACAGGCTTCAATTCTAAGAAACACTCGTTCATTGACCCCACAAGAACTGCCTCAACTCACAAATATGGAGCCCAAACAATGTTGGGAACCCATCCTTGTTTGAATGTAAAATTTGTTTATAATGAAAAAAAAAGCAGTTAAATAAATATGTAGGCTGGCAAATGGATCTCACAAAATAAAGAAACGTACAGCGACTTCAGAAATTCAGTCCCCCCCACCTTCAGAGACACCAACCAATTCTCTACCACTAACAACCCGGTCACCACTAGCAGCGGATTTAAAAAGAATCATGAACAATTCGACGGAAAAGGATGGAAACCCCACAAAGTTTTAGACGGTATTGAATAATTTAAAGAGAAATGCAACCAATATTTAATTTTCTTTGTTTATTTTATGCTTTGCTTGATGAATGAATAAAGGAAATAGAAAAATTACCGAATACAGACACCGATACAATCAACTAAAACCTTTCCATAGAGAACCGGAACTGTTTTCAGTGAGAAAGATGAATAATACTATCATGATGCCGAATTTGAATAACCACAAGAGCCAGAACTTTTTCTATGAGAATAAATAAGCAGAGAAGTTTGGTTTTATTTTTAAGGAAAATTAAAGGCAAAAAAGCAAACTTAAGATTTTGTTTTGAAATGAAAAATAAAATGTATTAAAATCCCAAAATTAAAAATAAAAATTTTTTTTTTTTTTTTTTGGGACACTTAAAAAAAATTATTGTATTAAAAAATTTAAAGAAAAAATTTATATCTTACAATAATTTATGTTTTAAAATGAAAAAAATAAAATTATATTAAAATTCCAAAGAAAAAAACTTTAATATTTTAAATTTCTGTTCATTTTGTAAACTTCAGGTGGAAACTTGATCCTTTTTGCCTCATATTCTTCTTCGAAGAAATCAAACCCATAATTCCTTAAGAAGGCTTCCAAAGGAATGATGAAGTCGCTATCAAAGCAGAATTCTGAATGAGTCATTTCTTTGGGAAGGCATAATTCTGAAGGTCCACCACAAGCATCTAAATACACGAAATAGTCATTTTAGAATATTAATAAATGTCTTATTACCATGAAGTTTTTGGGAGTGTTGATAGGAAATGAGTTTATCTTGTAACCCATGAATAAAGAAGCAAGGACATTTGACTTTTTTAATATTTTCATGATTATTGAACCTTTCTTTGAGAATTTTCTGCAGGCCCCCGACATGATCCTTCACAACTGACCTCAAAGAGGTGAAAGATGACATCATGATCAAGGCTCCTGGGTTTCTCTGACTTGCCAGATACGAAGCTGGTCCTGATCCAATTGATCTGCCCAATACCATTATATTTTTTTCTTTGAAACCGACCTTTTTCACAAGATAATCATAAACAGCTATGGAATCTTCTTGGATAAGATCCGAATTAGGCTTGTGACTGGTATAAACCCCATAACCTGGATATTCAACAGCCAGAATCCTGACCTTAAATATATATATAATTTCATTTACAAAAAACAAAAAAATTGCATACTCTTAAATATCTCTCTATATAGTAAAGTAATTCATAAGCTAAGTAAATATCCTCCGCATTGCCATGGAAATAGACCAAAATTTTATCAGTTGGGGTCTCAGGCTCCAACAACAAACAAGGGATGAAGTGATCAATTTTTTCTATTTCATCCTTTTTGAAGCTCAGGTTCATTTTTTGGAATGATAACGAGGCATTTCCATAGTAATGAGTTCTGGACTTATACTTAGCAGTGGAGGTCCTTGGTGAGCTCATTTGGAAAGTCTTGTTATTCTGAGGGTCTTTGAACTTATAATCTAAGATTTTTTTCGGGGAACTCAAACAATTTGCGTCTATTCCCTCATCAAAATCGTTTTTGTTCTTTAAGAAAAATGATTTTTCCTGTTCGTTGAACTCCATCTCCTGTAAATTGAGATGTTTCTTTAGGTGCTCACTGCGTTTTTTTCCTTTGTCCTCACAAACCTCACTTATTATGAGAGGTGTGACTGGCTTGTCATCGTTCCTTTTCTTCGTGAGATAATTGTTCATTTCCAATTTGACGTTGATTTTCCTAGGGGATTGAAAATTGGAGTTCAGTGTGGAATTCGAAGAATCCAAAGTGTCAGATTTTTTGTTTAGTTTGGTGATTTTTGCCATCGAACCATATGAAGAAGGGGGACTCAAAATTTGCTTTGAAAAAAAAGTAGGAAGGGAAATTTGGTTCACATGTTTCTTGCAATCTGAAAAAGTCGATTTGGCGTATTTGGGAATAAAAATCAATTCATTGCCGAGCTTCGTTTTGTTGTAGGAACATTTTGGAGAGGGGAAAACAAGAAAATCGAAATCCATTGAAAAATGGGGCTTTCTTGAAATTTTTTAGGTTTATTTCTTTTTGTTAAATGACAAGTGAACCTTGAAATTTGTTATTATTTAAAGCATTTTGAAGGAATAAATAATTTTTCTATTTTAACTGATGAAAAAAAAAGCTAAATTTTTATAATTTTTCTAAATTTCTGGTTTTTGAGCCAAAAAATGTTCATATAGTTAAAATTAAATTTTAAATGGTGTCTTTGATTAAATAAAAGAAAACAAATATATTAAAAAAATCCAAATTTAAAAAGAAATTTGTATATTTTTGGCAACCACAGCAACACTGCTATTTTGATTCCAAACAGTTTTGAACGCCTCTACTTTCAACCAATTCAGCTAAAATCGATGTGTAATGTAATGAAATTTCTTTAGCCAAAGAGATGAACTTTTGTTGCAAATAAACAAAAGTATCAATAATGGAGAAATTCGAATTTCCTCCCTCTTCTTTCTCCGTTTTCATCCACCAATAGTTTATCTTTTCCAATCTTCTTTTCTTTTTATTAACGATTTCTTTATAAGATAAGATAATTTGCCAGATCTCTACGGTTTTGCAGAGCATTTTATACGAGAAGTTATAATCAATGAGAAAAAACAACGTTTTGACCTCTCCCTTGATTACATTGGAAAACTGCCGAAACAAATTTAGATAATATTCTTCAAAGATCTTCTTAATAATTTTCGGTTTGCTGTAATTTTTCAGCTCTTGTTCTTCTTGATTGATCTTCTCAAAAAATAAACTAGCCAGTTCACAAATCGTTTCTTTTTGCACGTTGTTTTTGAGCACTAGCTGAGACAAAAGTTTTGAAATTTGTTCACCTGATCGCAAAAGGGCATTCATTTTCAAACTGCAAAGATATTCTAAAATTTCTGCTTTGGTGCGCATGGATGGAATGGAAGCGTTAAAGGTGATAACCCCTTTCCGAGTGAGAAGAGGAGGCGCGGTGAGCAAAAAAGAGGAGCATTTTGTGGTTTGGAAAGAATATGGTAGCTTTGAATCTCTGGAGTGTTTCGTGGGAACGCAAGCACCCATAAGTTTTCTAAATTTTTATATTTAAATTTTTTTAGGAATTATTTTAATCTTTGAAGCTTAATCTGATTTCTATAATTTTATAATGAGAAAAAATAAGCATTTTAATTTTACTTTTGTCAAATTTGCGATTAATTATCTCCTTTATGCAAATAAAATCATCGATCATTTTCTACTTTTTTTTTATTTGATTTTTCTTTTGCTTGAAATTCCAAAAATTATTAATAAAAATACCTTATTTTTCGTCTAACAAATGATAAGCAGGTTCAAAAGCATGTTTTCCACAAGGAAATCTGAGATGAACAACAGTTTCAACTATCACATCAATGAAAAGTCCCTAGATGTCATCCCTAACGAGTCCAGTTTTCTCACATATCACTCCAATCTGAATCAAAGTTTCCATGGTTCTGATGTTCAAACAATGAATTCCGAAACAGAAAGCAATGAGAATGAGCATTCTTTGAATCAGAACTTCACCTCGATCTTGAATGTGCCCCAGCCCAAACATGTAATAAAATATTAAAATTCAGAAGACTTATGACTTTTTTAGAATTCGTTCATTCTTGAATTATATAATATTCTGTCGGAAACCATCAAAAACAAAATTAATAATACAACCATCCCTACTGTCAATTTGGAAAGTCTGAATATCAGTCCTGCAGATTTCTATCAATATGTCAACAACATTAAAACCGTAAAGAGAAAAATTATTAATGATTGATTTTTTGTTTAGCAATATGAGTTATATCAAAAAAGCATTAAGATCAAGCAGTTCGAAGAAAGCAACAAACTCAGCGAAGTCAACATTAATGAAGGTAAGAGTTTAATTAAATTGCAAAGTAATTAAATTTAATTTAGCACTTGTTAACTGCTATGAATGCGTTCCGGCATCTTATTTTGATGAGAGTTTTATTTTTAATTTCCAAAATTTCTCAAGAAACATCAAAAAAATGAATGAAATTCAAGAAAATGTATTTTCAATCTGAATGACCTTATTTTTCTTTATTTAGCTTTCTGAATACTTGGACGAAATCGAGCTCAATCTCTATTATCAAATAACCACCAGATTTCATTCTTTTCTGGACGTGATTCTCAATTTGAATAAAATGGAACAGGAAATCAACTCGACAATCTCGAACATTCAATACCTAAGGTAGGGCTTAAAGTTTTAATAATTTACATAATTTGTTTTTCAATATAAAGAAAATATCAAAAATATTTGAGCAACAGCGTGAATAAGCCCTCTGAAAAAATATTGAAACTGAAGAAAAAATTTTTAAATATACAAAAGACAATAAATTTGGTAAATAAAAGGAAATTTTTTAACTTATAATTTCAAACCAATTTATAGTTGGAACTGATCAAAACGATAAGGATGACCGTTCCCACTCTTGAGGTTCTCATTCAAAGCGAAAATTATGATTATTCTGTTACTCTACTCAAATCATCAGAAAACACATACAACTCAAAAATGAAAGCATTAACATGTTTGCAGTAAAAATGAGAAGAAAAATATCTTTTCATCCCGGGGCGCCCCCCCCCCCGGGGGGGTTTTTTTTTTTTTTTTTTTTTAAATTAAATAAATTTTTTTTTTAATAATAAATGTTTTTTTTTTTTTTTTTTTTTTTTTTGGGGGGGGGGGGGGGGGGGGGGGTGTTGTCAGG